>Ga0247742_10002679_pt1 | contig 11567 bp, 9 predicted proteins | sample UWRJL208509C2_FD_180944 | JGI IMG/M metagenome (GOLD analysis project Ga0247742, IMG submission 180944) | Plant litter microbial communities from Arlington Agricultural Research Station in Wisconsin, United States - UWRJ-L208-509C-2 | ecosystem: Environmental > Terrestrial > Plant litter >... | reverse complement strand
TATCTATCTACATGAAGGTTAGAGGAGGAGACGCAGAGAATTTGAGGGGGAGAACCTGATCGAGGTAATTCACATGCACGGCGCCATAGGACGAAGACCAAACCCGGTATCCAAAGGCATCATTCACTTTCATCGGCACAGGTTCCATGAGCTTTTGGGCTCTGATGTTGTACAGAGAAAGCCTCGCAAGAATAGTACTCACACTACCCGACGTAAATTTTGTGGCTTGTTGTAGTCGGAATAAGTCTCGAATCCTAGTTCCGGGCATCCAATGTGAGTTCGTGAGTTGTGAGTGTGTGACTAGCGCGACGATGTACGCTGTAATGATGAAATCAAGAATAAGACTAGGAAATACGGACAATCCGAGGAAACGAACATACCTGTAAACGCTCAGGGTAACATTCTTTCCCCAACGACACCCAATAAGGTAGAGCCCAGCGTCCAAAGTAATTTTCCTACACCCTCGGTACATATGGTCCGGATATTTCCTCACTGGCACCAATAGTGAGGTTTCCCCACAGAAACAGACGGCATCGAACTTCGCCCGCGTTGAGCTTATAACAAGTATGTGCTCGAGTTTGCGTTCAAGTTCTAGGCGCGAGTACTACGCATCCACACGAATGTTAGACAAAAGTCTGTGAGATATGCTAGGAAACGGACTTACTTTGAAACGTCTAGTCAGAATTCGAAGCATTCCAATAGGACCAGAGACAACCAAAACACTTCTTCCACCGTCACTCTTCGTAAACCCACTAACCGCCTCGTTTCTTCCTCGTGCACCATCCGCCATTTCGTCCAAATCATTCAATCTGATGCAGGCACCCGAATAGAGGATGCGTGAAACAAGCCCAAGGACCCAAACATAAACACTGGTACGTGCAGCGTACCGATACTTGGTTGATCCAGAGGAGGAGGTGTGGTAGGGAGTAGTATGCAGTGAGAAGAAGGAAGGTGGTGGAGGTCGGGGTGGGTATGAAATCGGAGGAATAAATGGCCAAGCGCTAAACATGGCACGTGCGTTGGCATGAAGGATGCTTCAAGAATTGTATAATCGGTTCAACGTCGTACGTAGACAGCAATAAAGCTGCATTGCTGCATTCCGTCTCCAAAGTAGGTCTCGCCTCGGAGGAAGACTTGAGGAGACGATGTTCATGCCATCGTGTGAAAGGGGAGGGAGAAGAGGACGAGTGGTTTAAGTAAACTCAAAGAATTCGGTACATCATGATCTTGTGGAGGCCATCCGAAAGCGGATGTCGTAAGTTCTGACGGGTGGGTTCGGACCAACAGGGCGGAAGCCCGCGCCGGTAATACACGTGATGTAACGCGTCGCACGCGTTCGGAATTATGACGCGTTTCATTAAAATTTCATTGCTCAACAGCACCTTTCAAGCGACCACACCCAGGCAAATACCGATAATGCAAGTGCTCATTTACCTTAGGATGTATTTTGCAGACCCATTCATCGGAAAAGTACCGGATGCAACACCTCCGACCAAGCAAGTAGGCGTATAGTTGTATAAAACAATACTTTATCGCATCTGCCATGGAATATGCATAACTTAGATTACAGAATAAAACTCACCATCCGTTAATGAAAGTTTCTGTGAGGTTCCTGTAGGCTCTTCAGAGTGTCCTCGAATTCGTACTACAGCATGTGGTCAATCAAATAGCGATTATAGATTGTGTTATACAACTCGGACTCTTCACAGTGTTCTAAGCAAAGTCACTGAGGCAATTTCGGTAAAAAAGCTCAAATGGATATACATACGACTTGATCTTCACGCTCTTGATTCAAGATCCTAAATTGATGGGGCCTCCGGATGGCCAGTTTTGTACTATTATATTCACTTTAGTGCTCCAGTAATTCAAGTTCACGTGTATCGTGTTTCAACAGTTAAAATCAAGATCCAGGTCGAGGCAGGGTCGAGGTAGTGACAAGTTCTTATATCAAGTAGCAACCCTTGGCAGACGGTCACCAGGTTATCGAAGCGCTTCCGTCTCGAGCCATTACCGATTAATATGACCACCTCCGGGCTCCCTCATTCATAATTAACTCCTCGATGTACAGAGAGTGGTACTAAGGTGCTGATACTGAACAGAAGTTATCCTTGGTGAAGCTCAGGAGCACGACGGAACAATTGCAACTTAGAGTTGGTATTGCGCACACAGACTATAGTTTCCCTCGAACATTTATTTATATAATACACCTCTGATTACACAGCGACACCGAAAGTAGAATGCATTCGTTAGGTTTGAATCCTTCAAGGGAATGTTTGGGCTGGCAGTGCGTCAAATGTAGGGCACAGAGCGTCCCATGAAGCTGTGAAAACATGGGATTCAGTATGGTGAGTTGAGAGGGGAGAAATGAACTTACCTGGAGGGTCTGCATTTTGCACTGTTGCCACATCCTCGGCAAAAACGACAGCAAGACCTCTGGTGGATATTAGTTTCATGAATTATGTGATAAATGTCCTTAAACATACATATCAAGATGCCAGTCAATGTGACTAGAGAGCAGGACGGTCAAATTATTTCAAACATGAAGTAACCTCGGTATAGCTTACCAGTGCAAAATCCATGGACCCGGATTATCAGTTTGAAAACGGATAGTAACGTTGTCGCCGGTGTCCCCAGTGCTGACAACATCTCTCCTGACAGGATTTTCGTAGTTGTACGTGCTAACCCCAGCGCTTCGTACGACGCTGAAGTCATGCTGCGCCAGAAGCCATCAATAAAAATTGAAGCGGTAGAAGGATGGATGACTCACTCCGTGAAGATGGATGGGATGCTATGGTAATTCGGATCTGTTAGCACTATTGAAGCAGATGTTTGTAAAGCGTTCTTACAGGGCTCCCCACAGCTCCACCTGGTATAGATATCTCGATGACTGAGTTAGGAGGCAAAACAAATACCGACCCAGGAGGCATCAGCGCTTGAGGCGTCGTTGCTCCGCTGATGATCTGCTGCAACACAGGAACGGTGGGTGGAACGAAATTCGCGCCGTTAACTGTAAAATCCATATTGGCGAAAGAAAACTGGATGTCAAGATTGATATTGACATCCGCGGCGCCAACGCTTCCAACGCCTGGAGCAGCAGGGTTTGCGAGAGGGATGATGCTAGTCTCGGACAGCGCCATGGCAACGATGGAGGACGTGGTAGGATCGGCCATTGCCGCTCCTGAGTATCTCAGAATAGCAGAGTTTATGCCACCCGCGAAGCCTGTGAGACCCACATTGGGGTCGGCACGAACCCAGTAGTTATCGACTGGACGGCTGGCCGATAAAATAAACGAGTAGCGCTGGCCCGCGAATATTTGAATCTCGTCGACATTATAAGGTTGAACGCTTATCCCGTCGACTTCGATGACGGTCTACATTATGCGGAAAACATGTAGATTAGATCAGTGTTTAGCCATTTCGGTGAACACATACCATGATATGCTGATCAATTGAAAACCTGAAGTTTGGATCGCATGAGATGGAAACCAAACGAAAGCGGTAGCGCTGGTTGCGGACTACGCTTATCACCGCTAGAGGTGTGGTGGGACCACCATTGTAACGACCTCTACCATTGATTAGAGTAGAGTCAAAGGTAGGCGCGATACCTGCTTGAGGAGCTACTACATGGTACCTGAAATATTCAGATGATCGGGTCAAAGGTGGTTTATAAGTATGTCAATAAATTAGCGCTCACCAATCCGCGAGGGTAATGACAGTATTTTCTGTGAGATTTTCGAATTAATACGGGTCATATTTGATAAAAGTGACGCGGACCATCATCAACATCGTACCTACGCGAATGAAGGTGTCAGTGAACTTAGATTTAAGGCTGCTGAGAGAACTTGACGGACTCTGACAAATGAGGATCATTCGGGTCATAGACTACCATAGCACCTCTCAGACCATCACAGTATTGTGTTGCTGAGGAAGGTTTTTATTAATTAAAATTATGTAGAGAAAACGACGTACAATAGTGCGAGTGGTACCAGAATGTACCGGCCTGACTGGCAGACGAAAATTGATATTGGAACGAATTGTTGGGCGTGATTGGGCACTGGCTGACGCCAACAGGACCATCGGCCCAGCTACTACCAGCCTGGAATATACCATGCCAGTGCTGGGATCTTGTTGTCAACATGAGTTTGTTAGAGGTTTAAAAAAATACTTACAATGCTGGTGCTGAGGAGCATGCTGGAGTCGGTCAATTGGTTGACGACATTGAGAAGGAAGGTATCTCCCTATGGCGAATAGTGGTCAGAAGTAGTCCATATTCTGGACCAGAAACAACGGTAGGGTTACCTTGTTGCCTGTAATCAATGGTCCTGGAAAAACTGGCGTGGTCGCTGACTCCCCAGCAAGAACGGCGCTACAAGATCGAGTAAGCGTCCATCCACTAGTCGGCATGAAGAGACATACGATCTGGTGAAGCCGTCTGGCGCAATATTCGCATTTTCTATGAACACGCTAGCGCTCGGACCTATGGCCCCAAACGAAGACGAGGTGAGAGATAATGCAAAGAGGGTGAGAAGTGAGAGCATTGTCCACAAGCCGTAAGGATCGAAGCTGCGCCTCCAGAAAATCCAAGTAGAGACTTATATCCTCTTGTCTGACCCATTTGTAAGAAATAATGGAACATACTGGGTGAGCCATAATTCTAAAATGGCAAATAGGGATGTATGGAAAGTAAAGGCATTTCGTACAAATATGGACGGTCGTAGCATCATGGCGTCTGAGGGGAATTCGGTGACAACTCAGTCCTCAGAAGATGCGGCCTATGCTACAATCTGGGGGGACAAAACCGAGCCCGCAATCTCATGCAATCGACCAGATCTCGGGAATCCGCAGCGTTCCTGAGAGTCGACGGAACCAAATGAGGTATGTTCTGGAGAACCACCTTGCGGAGACGGATTTCGAGCCATTTGCGCTATCGGGAACTCTTAGTTGGGGTAATATTTTTTGATTCCTTCTCAAGATCTGGAACAGAGAACAACAGCTGAAAACTTGGCAGATTCTCGCGACGTCGCGGAGGGAATGTAATAGGATTGTTAATAGCCCATCTATTCTCTGAGAGAAATAACTTCATGACCTGTTTTGGGGTGTAAATACATTGCGTACATTATAAGCACCATCCGTGCGATATTCGTATCCCATCTTTCTCAGACCACCGCCATGCAGTTCAAGTTCGTTCTCCTATTTGCCAGCCAGATACTTGCAGCCGCCGCCGTAAGTCTCCTCCTTCAGTGTTAAAGGGTACCCTTTGAATAACTTCTGCAGCTGGCGCGTCGCGCTGGAAATGTAGTATCTGCAGCCAAAATATATCACACAATCATTCAGAAGTCCCCTTTCTTGGTCGAGAGAACTACGATGGTAACATGGACGTAAGCGATTCCCAAATTCCCTCGTATGAATGATAAAAAAACTCACAAATGCCTACAGTCAAGGCCCTAGTATTACCGACACCGCACCTGCGCCGACTAGGACTGCTTGACAGTCGTATGGCAGCTAAGAAATGACCCCGGAGTCTGTCGTTTGTAATGGATTCAAATATGCCTCGAGTGAAATGCTATATACTGCCCCCATCTGCAATGTAACAGAATCTATTATATAAACTTCGGAAGAGCATGCTGACCGCGATACGTCGCCAAAAGTCAAATGCCTATAGGAGTCGGCGCGGGATTGGTCCCAGTAGCCCCAGCCATCCAAGCTCTGCAATATTGTCGCCTAAGACTCCACAAATTAACTTTGCAGCTGTAAACGCCCCTTCGTAGCTTTAAACTGGAAGGTGTCGTTCAATCTATGCAGGGCACACAGACTGTCCAGAACATAACAATTGACATTCAACTTTATCTTGTAAAATTGCATGCAAGATGGTTATATTCGTTGTTAGATGACCGACGTGTTCGCAGAGAAGGCAGACCTGGTTGACTCGGGGTGGGTCCAAGAAGTGCACCAAGATAACCGAAATTGGCTGGTACCACAGAACTTTGTCAATAACATCCCGTAACTCCTGGTCAGGACAACACTGGTGTGATTTTTATCAAATGTCTTCGCTCGGTGTTTTAAACTTCTCCCGTAATTCAATGATCATTCCCCTCAACATAGTCTGTCTTTCCCGACTGACTGCGGACAGGTGTCATCCCGCCGACAAATCCTTGGAGATAGGGGCTGTCGTAAGGATCTCGCGGCCGCTTTAAGCGAGTTAGATTACTATGGCTTCTGTACAGCACCCTGAAGTCGAAGTTCGGAAGCGTCTCTCCAGGTACAGGGACAACGCATTGTGTACTTTGAGGCTTGTACCAACGTATTTTCAATGCTGACAGCGAATCCACTGCGTTGGTGTCTATCCAAATTCGATCGAATGATATGTTATCGCTGTTATGCCGTAGAAGCCCTCCTTGGTCAGTTACCCATCATATTTCATAACCAGATGCGCGAACATCAGGTAGCGAAGAAGCGATCAGGCTCCAAAATGCAATGGTCTGCACTCGTCCAGGTCATGTCAAAATTGTAGATATGCTCGCCTGTCTCAACTTGTGTAATTGGGAACCATCGAAATATTTCGAGTCCATATATATCTAGTCGTCAAAATCTGGCTTATGGGTTGAGACTGCAGCATGTGAACCTGCCAGAATCATCACCCTATTTGAGAGTTATCTTCCTAAGCACAGCGGGATAAAACTACTGGCACAACATTTCAGCCCTCATCTGACACGGGGAAGAAATTCTTATGAGTTGCAATAGGGTGAAGTCGCTGCGACCCTCGGATGAAGCACTCTACCTTGTACATTCTTTCTGCATGCTTTGGTCCATCCGTTGACGACTTCCTCGACTTCTGGGTTCTAAATATTCTGAGAGAGTGGCCACAAGATGATATCGTGCATGTGTAATGGTCTGCTGAGGGCGAGGGAAATCCATAATCAGAAATTTTGTCTGCACTAAAGAAGATCTAGACTCAGTCAAAGCTCACTACGGTGGTCGGAGAAATTGACAGTCAGCATGCATGAGGTCATATGCCAGTCGTCGGCTTCTTGAAATTTCGCTCGTTGCAATTGAAGAGGTCGTTTATTGTATATTTGGAACGCATCAACCTGCCTCCTGTGCTTTCTGGTCACTGTTCAAGTTCACGTTTTGGCACCGTTATCTACGAGCAGCAATTCCGGGATGCAGACCATTCCTAACATGTCCGATAAGCGTTTTAAATCCATAATTCTAGAAACGGCAAAGCTACTAGATGTAGCATAGAACTTGACGTCCACCAAAGAAACTCGTGGTTGCAAAAGGGTGGTAGTAGCCAGCCCCTGCTCTTGCCAGTTTGAGTTCCTGCCTGTGAGAGGCCGTTAATTATCGTCTCGGCGGTGATCCAGATGACCAACATAAGTTCGGGCCGACAAGGCTTTGACGTGAACCAACATTCGTAACCACGTGGAAGATTTTGATGACCTGCCAATGTAACTTAAACGACACCCGGACGCGTCGCTGATGAGTATCTTGCGTCGTATGTGTATGGTTCTCAACTCCGTTCAACGGCATTGGGCCATGAAATACACCCAGCTGTTCATCATACAGTAGAAGAGTTTAGATAAATTACACGGAAGTTAAGCCCGATGGACCGCAATGTGGTATGAATCCCGTGATATCTGAGCCTGAACGATTTGTCATTTGGGCATCCTCTCTCAGCTGATGAGTAACACAGTTTTGAAGAAGCTTCAAATCGCCCACATCGTCCAAAGCTTTCATAAACGACGGCTCCTCCTCCGAAGCATTCTTCGGTTCATCGATAGACTTAGTATGGGTCAAACGACAACTCAATGAAAGAGATCTGTACTTTGATGTAAGCTGCGGAGCACTGTGAAGCACTAGGCCAGAAGCTGTTGGAGCATCAAAAATCGTTTAGACTCGCCTTCTTAACACCAGCATCTATCAAGATGCGGGAGTCGCGAGAAGTGATCTGCCCCTATGTAGGAGAACATAGCAAATGAAGGAATATGTTGCAGCTAAATTTAGGCCGAGTCAATTGACAGCCGCACGCGTATTCCTACCAAAAAGTAAAGGGAGTAAAAAGAAGAGTGAGTGAGTAATTCACTACTACATCTCTCCACGTATGAGGAATCAGAAATTCATACACAATAAATATTGAACCATGAATTAAACTACAAAGATCGGAATCCAAGCTCTTGCGATTCTCAGATCAGTTTGACTCGGGTGAGCGTGGCGGTTGGTATACGATCATATGAACAAAGACCGGGCCGACGGCCCGCCGGTTCTTGAGCGCTTAATTTTGTTACCAGTCAGCATTGACCCCAAGCGGAGAACCCCTTCGTATTGTTTGCACTCAATCTTGTGATTTGCAAGTGGTTGCTAAGTTGAGGCCGAGTACTAATGTGCCCTCCAAGTAACTGGTGAAATTAGTAATTTGCCGCCTCCTCATTTGGTGTAGATCTGGTAACTGGTTTTGTTGCATGATTTTAGGGAAGGCGTACCCAGAGTTGTTAATTTGATGGGTTGATTTTAAAAACTTAGCAAAATATAGAAGTATAATGTATATCGTATAGTAAAGCTCTTGCTATGAGAGCTTGGTTTCCGTTCGAAGGCTGAGGAACACATGTACGGGCACTCACTGACCCCTTCCCATCCGTAGGTCGGCCACTCTTTTAATAGCATTCATAGATTTGGGAGCCTTACTTTATCCTACTATGAGTGCACATCTACTTCAAATGTCACCCTACTGTGAAATACCAAAAGTTGACGTCCAGGTCTTCAAGCTGTCACCAATCATTGTCGGTGATCGTTTGTGTAAAATCCGAGCACATCCAAGCCCTGGATTGCTGAGTCCACACTGAATACCCACTCCACTACTTCTACATCAGGATTTACACATGGAAATGCCACTTTTCAATGCCAGAACGACAATAACGATTAGATTAGACTACTGTTCCTACGACCTGTGTTCAGTGACTGTGGGGCATTTTCCAGTCATGGCCAGCAATGGCAGCGAAGCTCCATTGTGGTCAATGCTGACGAGCTAGTATAAGAACAGTTTCCATAAACGCCCTTCTTCCACCAGCTACATAAGAAACGACCAGAGTCTTGATGTGCTGGTCTCTCGTTTCTACTCCAGGTTGACTGCGGATGGTGGTTCGACCGTAGGTGACTGAGTAATCATCGATTGATCATCCCTTATCCGTTTTCAGTTCACGTGCAGTTCAATGAAGCGCCGGTCACAACCCCGGGCCACATCTCACCTTACTAACCCCGTCTGTATTTTTTTCAGCATCTATCTGGGATGACCCCTGAGATACTCGTACCGTCTTTCGCACAGTGGCATCAGGAAAAGTCTATCCTCTAAAATTTGCATAATTGATCAAAATTGATCAAGAGTTTTACATACAGTGCCCCGCATCACTTTGCATCACTTCATTTGGCAGGCATCAAACAAAATCAGTATTTCGAATACTACATTTTTTTATGGTACTCCTTGGGTTCAAAAACACCTGGAATAGACTCAGATAGGTTATAGCTACCCTCATTGTGCTTCCCAAGTTGATTGGCCAACTTTTGATTTTCGACCTCCAAAAAAAGTGAAACAAGCCCTATTACATAATCATTAGGGTTAAGGGAGGTCTTAATATAGTAATAATTCACGTGACCGCGCACGCGCACGCTCTAAGACGCTTCACTTTGCACGGTTGATGATGTTAAGTGGGACCATCATCCGTGTCGACATCGTCGACTTCATCTTGCTGTAATGGCTGGTATGTGAGATCTGACGTGTTGCTGAGTGAGTAAACATCAGGTAACTGCTGCTCTGGGAAGGTTTCGTCGCATTTGGTCGCTTCGCGCTTGTCCGCCGCTGCTTTCCTCTTGCCTCCGATTTTGGGCATTCTGTAAGAGAGAACGGTGGTTTGAAATTTTCAATTTTTCTCCAAGAGGTCACTTGCCCATCGCTTTCTCATCGCTTGCGAGCCGTCGGGCTGATGCGCCACCTTTCGCTGCGCCTATTTTTTTTTTTCTGGGGCCTCGAAAAAGTGAAACACCGTGGGAAAAAATGAGAAATTCTGTCAATCGCATTCTTTTCATGGGTTTCCTTCCTAATAAAATCCCATAAAATGCACAAAAAATTTCTTCATATCAAACACGAGGTGTTGAGGAGGTGGCGAGAGGCACTGTAAGTCAGTGGAATGTACAAATAGATACAAATATGATGACCGGGCGGTCCCGGCGTTCTACTGTACTATTTCGACCAAGTGTTCACGGGGTGTGACCTGTGACCTAAGGTGTTCACTGGAACAGGTGTTCATTGCTGATAAATCCGTCCAAATATAGTAATATTGCCGGCGGGCCGGCCAAAAATTATGATTTTGGGGGTGTTTTGGCCGAAATTTTGGTCAGTGACCTGTGACACATGTCCCAAGTGTTCAGTTCACAGCTGGTTGTGACGCGTGACGTGAACACTTGGTCGAAATAGTACAGTAATCTTACTACTTACTCGAAATAAAGCAGGGAGGCCAAAGGGAGGCTTGAACGCAGATGTGCTTCATGGAGTACTAGGGTAACGAATTAGGTATAATTATATAAGTACAACAACCTCCCCTAACTACTGAGAAACATTGCGCGTAGGTGGAAAGAAGAGTGGGCTTCAATCACGAATAGTTCTTGGCTTGTAGAATTCTATCATCCTCTCCGGATTCTCCAGCTTGAATCTAATTTTCTCCATATTTTCCCTGCACTGTCGCTCCGTTTCCCGTCCATCATGGGAGTGCTCTACAAAACCGGCATATATATCTGCTGCAGCCTTGTATCCTTTGTATGCATCTGAATATGCACCCGTGTGTAAATACAAAAACCCAATGGACGCGAGGGCATCTGCTGAACATCCATCCGCACCAACAGATTTGAATGCGCTGAGAGCTTTTTCAAAGGAATGTAACGCTTCTGGTAGCTTTCCCATCCGAAGTAGAACCTCGCCAGCCCGCAAGTGAATATGACCATGGATGCCAGAAATCTCGAGGTGTTTGGCAACCTCCCATGCTTCCTGGATTGCTTCCAAAACGATATAATCATCGGTGGACTCCCTGGAGTTGAGGGCCTTCGCCATGTAAAACAGAGCTACTGCAGCATCTCTGTCGCATCTGAGGTGCAGCAACGTGTTCTTCGCTTTCTCGAGAACTCTTAATGCCTCCGCATATCTTCCATATATCCGATGTAACCGACCAAGGCCAGAGAGTGCACAAGCATGCCAGTATATGCCAGTATCTGAGTTCGAGTCCTTGGTCTTGGCAAGCACATCCCCTATGATAGTTCCGCATTCGCCATAGGTATGACTAACCCCAAATCCGTAGACGACCACGCGTGACAAAGCGCATTCGAAACCCAGGTGCTCCGCAGATAAGTCACCAGCAAGTGCTCGAAGCATTTCGGAGCTTTCTTCGAGAAGGGGTTTCGCCTTGGTGTAATTGCCGACTTGTGAATACGAGGTGCCTAAGCATAGCAAGGCTTCAGCAATATATCGGCAGCTCTGGGTAGCTCTGGCCACTTTCAACGTGTATTCCGCAATGGTAATGTGGGGC
>Ga0247742_10002678_pt1 | contig 11568 bp, 10 predicted proteins | sample UWRJL208509C2_FD_180944 | JGI IMG/M metagenome (GOLD analysis project Ga0247742, IMG submission 180944) | Plant litter microbial communities from Arlington Agricultural Research Station in Wisconsin, United States - UWRJ-L208-509C-2 | ecosystem: Environmental > Terrestrial > Plant litter >... | reverse complement strand
GCCGTCGCGGGTCGCCGACTCGTCGACCCATCCGCCCGTCGCCTCGGTCATGAGGGCATCGGTGATGCGCCGCAGCGCGAGTGCCTTGTGGGGAAGGTTTCGTGCCCTGTCGACGTAGTCGCGACATTCGGGCAGCCCGGACGATGAGAGCAGTCTTGCCACGACGGGGGAGTCTCGGGCGGAGTCGAAGCCACGATCCCGTGCGAGATCGATCGCCGTGCGCAGGGGTGTGGTGACCTCGATGCCGGCGATCGTCGTCGTGTCGCCACGGCGCAGCACCACCTCGCGAACCGTCGCGAGGCCGTGCGTGGCACGGGACCGATGTTCGTAGCGCACCGCGACGGTGTGGATGCGAGGAGCGCGTTGGAGCGCGCCGTGCACCCAGGCGGCACTTCGACGCTCGACGATCATGCGATGGCCGAGCACCGGCTGCACGGCGAGTGCCCGCACGGCCGGTGTCTGCGGCAGATCCGCGAAGATGAAGGCCGATGACGACAGGGGCACGAGTTCGCCGTCGCGACAGGCCGCCCACAGCTCGCTCAGCGGGAGATCGGCTTCGGTCAGAACGGGTTGGAGTCGCACCATGGCTCTACTGTGACGGCTCGCCCGATTCCGCTCCCGCGGCGAGCGGAATCTGTGGAGAACTCGCGATCAGCGCCGTGCGGCCGGATCAGCCGAGAGCGTCGAGCCAGACCTTGCGGGCGTCGAGGGACTCCTGGAGCTCCTTCGCCTTGCGGGTGTCGCCCGCGGCCTGAGCCTCGGCGATCTCCGACTGGAGCTTCTCGATCGCGTCGTGGAGCTGTCCGGCAAGACCCTCTGCTCGAGCCTTCTTCTCCGGGTTGTTCTTCTGCCAGAAGTCCTCGTCGAGCTTGCGAACGGCGGCCTCGACCTTGCGCAGCCGATCCTCGATCGGCTTGACCTGGTCGCGCGGCACCTTGCCGATCTCGTCCCAACGACGCTGGATGCCGGTGAGTTTCTCTTTCGCCCGCGTACGGTCGGTCTCGGTGAGAAGGGGCTCCGCCTCGGTCAGCAGTTCGAGCTTGAGCTGCAGGTTTCCGGCGAATTCCTCATCGTCTTTCGCGACGATCTCGCTGCGCGCACCGTAGAGAACGTCTCCGGCCGCCTTGAACTTCTCCCACAGGGAGTCGTCGTAGCGCTTGCCGGCCCTGCCCGCCTTCTTCCACTCGTCGAGCAGGTCGCGGTAGGCGTTGACGCCGTCGGCGCCCTTCTCGGCGAGGGCTTCGGCGGCGACGACGAGCTGCTGCTTCTTCGTGCGGGCGTCGCGATGCGCGTTGTCGAGCTCGGAGAAGAACGCCTTGCGGTGCTGCTCGATGATCGTGCGAGCGTCGCGGAATCGCTTCCAGAGTTCGTTGGCCTCGGCCCGCGGAAGACGGGGACCCTCCTGCTGGTGCTTCTGCCACCGGGCGAAGAGGGAGTCGAGCGTGCTGGTGACCTGCTTCCACTGCGCCTTGGCGGGATCCTCGGCGGCCAGGGCCTCGATCTCGGTCACGATCGCCGTGCGGTATTCGACGGCCTCGGCCAACTGCGCCTTCGCCTCGGCGGACTGCTGCTCGTTCAGGGCCCCGAGCGTCTCCGTGAGCGCCGCGAGGCGGGTGGAGAGGGCTTCGAGGTTGCCCAGCGCGTTCGCGCTCGATACGGCCTCGCTGAGGGCCTTGACGGCCTTGCCGATGTCGGCCGCCGATGCGCCCCGCTTGGCGCGCTGCTCGAGCAGGGTCACCTGCCCGGCCAGATCGGTGTATTTGCGTTCGAAGTACCCGAGGGCCTCCTCGGCCGTGCCATCGGGATACTGCCCGATCACACGCTCGCCGGACGCTTCGCGGAGATAGACCGTTCCGGTCTCATCTACGCGTCCAAATGGATGCTCAGCACTACTGGTCACGAAAATCACCCTGTCGACGTTGTTCGGAATGCGCGATTGAAGCCTATTGCACGGGGGCAGGAGGTTACTGAACCGCGATAGAGCCGATGGTAACGGGAATCGCCGGCTTGCCGTCGGCCGAACCGTCGGCCGTGCCCGCGTCGACGACTCCGGCCTTCAGCTCATCGAGCCCACTGGTCACGGTGCCGAGCACGGTGTACCCACCCGCCGTGTCCGACCCGATGGTGGTGTCCTCGTAGACGATGAAGAACTGGCTGCCCATGCTCGAGCCGTTCTGGCCCTGGCGCGCCATTGCGATGGTTCCGGCAGGGTAGACGTCGCCCTCCGGCGCGTTCTCGATGGGCCCGAAGCTGTAGCCGGGTCCGCCCGAGCCGTCGCCGTTCGGGTCGCCGCACTGGAGCACGCCGAAGCCGGGGGAGGTGGTGAGCCGGTGGCAGGTGAGGCCGTTGTAGAAGCCCTTCTGGGCGAGGGTCACGAAGTTCGCCACACCCTGCGGAGCCGCCGCGCCGTCGAGCGAGATGCCCACGGGAATGTCGTTGATCGTCATGTCTCCCGTCCAGGTGCGGCCTTCGGCCACGGCAGGGTCGGGCACGTCGGCCGAGTTCGGCGTCGACGTCGGCGCGGGCGTGTCGGTGGGCGACGCGGTCGAGCTCGGCGTCGGGGTCGGGGTCGGGGTTCCGGGACCACCGGAGAAGTAGAAGACCTGCACGACGACGGCCGCGGCGATCACGAGGAGCGCCACGATCACCGCCAGGATGTTGTCGCGTCGGCGCCGTGCGATCTTCGAGGCGTGCATGGTCTGGCGCGCCTGGTAGTCGCGCAGACGCTGACGTGCAGCGCGGGCCTCTCGGTCCTGGTTCCTCGGTGCCACGGATCCTCCATCGCCCGATCGCTCGGGCGAACACTCTTCTTCGGGTACGGTCTGCTCGCGCCCTGTGCGCGAATCCCTCCTGAACTTTACGGGCCACGGGGCCTCCTTCCCAACCCGGCGTTCCCGGGGCCGGTGTCGGATGCTGCCGGTAGCCTTGGAGGATGGTCTCCTCCCAGCCGGGTCTGCACAGCGGATCGGTACCCCTCGCCGTGCGCATGCGGCCCCGCTCGCTCGACGAGGTGGCCGGGCAGAAGCACCTTCTGAGGCCCGGATCGCCGCTGGTCAACCTGGCCTCCGACACCGAGGGCACGCAGGGCTCCGTCTCCGTCATCCTCTGGGGCCCGCCCGGCACGGGCAAGACCACCCTCGCCCAGGCGATCGCCCACAGCTCCGGCCGCAAGTTCGTCGAGCTCTCTGCCGTGACCGCCGGCGTCAAAGACGTGCGCCAGGTCATGGAGGAGGCGTTCCGCAGCCGCGACCTCTACGGGCTCTCGACCGTGCTCTTCCTCGACGAGATCCACCGCTTCACCAAGGCCCAGCAAGACGCTCTTCTTCCGGGCGTCGAGAACGGCTGGGTCATCCTCGTCGCCGCGACGACCGAGAATCCCTCCTTCTCCGTCATCTCCCCACTGCTGTCGAGGTCGCTTCTGCTGACGCTCGAGCAGCTCAGCGACGACGATCTCGGCATCGTCGTCGATCGGGCCGTGTCGGATGCGCGTGGGCTCGACGATCGCGTGCGTCTCGACCCCGACGCCCGGTCCGCCATCGTGCGGCTCGCGTCCGGCGATGCACGTCGGGCGCTCACCGCCCTCGAGGCCTCCGCGGGTTCCATCCTCGCCTCCGTTGCACCATCCGCGTCCGACGACCCCGAGGCGGCCGCAGAGGCGCCCCTCATCACCGAGGAGACCGTGGCGCAGGCCGTCGACCGCGCCCTGCTGCGCTACGACCGCAACGGCGACGAGCACTACGACGTGATCAGTGCCTTCATCAAGTCGATCAGGGGCTCCGACGTCGACGCGTCGGTGCACTACCTGGCTCGCATGATCGAGGCGGGCGAAGACCCGCGTTTCATCTGCCGCCGTCTCATCGTGTCGGCATCCGAAGACATCGGCATGGCAGACCCGCAGGCCCTCGTCGTGGCCGTCGCCGCGGCCGACGCGGTGCAGTTCATCGGCATGCCCGAGGGGCGCATCCCGCTCGCCGAGGCCACGGTGTACCTCGCCACCGCCCCCAAGTCGAACGCGTCGTACCTCGCCATCGACCAGGCCATCGGCGACATCCGGGCCGGCAAATTCGGGCGCGTGCCGAAACACCTGCGCGACGCCCACTATCCCGGTGCCAAGAGGCTCGGCCACGGCAAGGGCTACAAGTACCCGCACGACGACGACAGGGGAGTTCTCGGCCAGCAGTACCTGCCCGACGAGCTCGGCCGCACCGAGTACTACCGGCCCACGGAGCACGGAAACGAGCGCGACGTGTCGGCGCGGCTCGCCAAGCTCCGGCAGATCACACGCGGTCGTTAGACTCCCGTCACCCCGCTTCGGCTTGCGGGCACGACTGTGGTAGTGTCGATACGCCTGTTCCGGGTGGCTTTCGTGCGGCTGCGAATCCATCCAGCGAATGCGGTCGTGTTCTGTAGCCGAACCGATCCCGGCACAATCCTCTGACTTTCCCTCCGTCTCGAGACGCGATCCTCACGGATCCTGCTCGAATCGCGGTGTGTTCTCTGCGCGTTCAGACACTCTGAACTCGCCTCATCCAGCACGACGATTCACTGAAAGGATGTACATGTCTACCAAGTCACGTACACGCAGCAAGACCCGCCTCTCGCGAGCCCTCGGCATCGCCCTCACCCCGAAGGCCGCGAAGTACCTCGAGAAGCGTCCCTACGCTCCGGGTGAGCACGGCCGCACCAAGCGCAAGGCCGACTCCGACTACGCCGTTCGTCTGCGGGAGAAGCAGCGTCTGCGTGCCCAGTACGGCATCCGCGAGGCCCAGCTCAAGATCATCTTCGAAGAGGCGCGTCGCGCCAAGGGCCTGACCGGTGAGAACCTGGTCGAGCTGCTCGAGATGCGTCTCGACGCCCTCGTCGTGCGTTCGGGCCTCGCCCGCACCACCGCGCAGGCTCGCCAGCTCGTCGTGCACCGTCACATCCTGGTCGACGGCCAGCTCGTCGACCGCCCCTCCTTCCGCGTGAAGCCGGGCCAGCTCATCCACGTGAAGCCGAAGAGCGAAGGAACCGAGCCGTTCCAGGTCGCCGCCGCCGGCGGTCACCTCGACGTGCTCCCCAAGGTTCCGGGCTACCTCGAGGTCGAGATCGACAAGCTGCAGGCCCGCCTGCTGCGTCGTCCGCTGCGCGCCGAGGTCCCCGTGACCTGTGAAGTGCAGCTCGTCGTCGAGTACTACGCCGCACGCTGATTCACCGCGTGCCCATTGGGTACGCTGAGGGGCGGGTCACCGAGAATTCGGTGCCCCGCCCCTTTTTCATCGCAATGGATGCCCATGGCCGGCATCCGCTAAGGAGCTCACCAATGTCAGGTGGAGATATCGCCGGACTCATCGCGGCCGGGGTCTTCGCGATCCTCGTGGCGTTCCTGGCTCTTCCGCTCATCAAGCTGGGCGGCGTCTTCGACGAGACGCGCGCCGCGATCAAGGAGCTGAGCGACAACGTCACCCCGATCCTCGAGGAGTCGACGGTGACCATCCAGGAAGCCAATAAGCAGATCGCCCGGGTCGACACGATCACGAAGAACGTCGCAGAGGTCACGGGCAACGTCACCAGCCTCGTCGCGCTCTTCGCCGCGTCCGTAGGCGGCCCCCTCATCAAGATCGCAGGTTTCAGCGCCGCTGTGCGCGCCGGAATCCTGAGTTTCCGGGGTCCGAAAGACGCCTCCGCGTCCGCCGCCCGTCGCCGCAGGTCCAAGTAGCCGGGCCGTGGGCTTCCTCCTCATCGTCCTGGCCATCGGGCTCGCCGTCGGCCTGTTCTTCATCGTGCGCTCCACGGTGCGCTACGTCCGGTACTCGGATTCGTCCTCCGATCCCGACGTGGGCGTGAACCCCCAGGCCGACTACATCTTCGGACGCGTCGGGGCCCAGGGCACGCCCGTGGCTGCGGAGCCCGTTCCCTCCTTCGTGGATGCGCCGATGAGCGACATCGGGGCACCGGCCGTCGCCGCCATGGAGGTCGGAACCGTGTTCGGCAACCCCGGCGGACGGCATCCCGTGACCCGGTACGACATCCCTGACAGTCTCCGGCTGACACTTCCCGAGCTGTACCAGGGCATGCGGCGCGACCTCGTCGACGGCGAGGAGGCCTGCAGCATCGTCGCCGCCGGGAAGGCGGCGTCGTCCGACGCCCGTCTCGACTCGGCCGCCCGCGTGGCCGCCCTTCGCGACGACGTCGCATCGCTCGAGGCCGTCCTCGCTGAGAGCGCCGGGCGAGACATCGACGACGCCGTGCTCGACCAGGCCTGGATCTACGTGGTGCTCAACCGCATCGCCGTGTCGTGGGAGAGCTACACCCACCCGCGCGACGTGCTCGCGGCATCCGTTCGCCAGTTCGAGTGGCTCGACGCCGAGCTCTCGGGCTGGCTCACGGTGCTCGACGACGACACCGACGACGCGACGCTCGATGCGGCCTGGCGACGTCGGCTCGACGACGACGTCGCACGGCGGGCGACCGCCTTCGCCGTGCGCGCCGACTAAACTCGACTCACCCGTCCATCTGCGTCTCGAGGAGAGAACAATGAAGAAAATCCTGTGGCTCGTTCTCGGAGTCGCCCTCGGATTCGTTGTGGCCCACCAGGTGAACCAGACGGCGGAGGGCCGGAGATTCTTCTCCGATCTCGACAAGCGCACCAAGGGATTCACCGAATCCATCGTCGACGGGTACCGCGAGCGGGAGTCCGAACTCCGCGCCGTGCTCGGCGACGCCGGCGAGGCACTCGCCTCGACCGGCAAGTAATCCTCTTCACCACCCTTCCGCGTCTGTGGCTGCGACGCCTCGCAGCCCGATGCGCTGAACGCTACGGACACCATGCATACCGCCGATATCCGCCAACGCTGGCTCACCTTCTTCGCAGACAAGGGGCACACGGTCGTTCCGTCGGCCTCGCTGGTGAGTGACGACCCGACACTGCTGTTCACCGTCGCGGGCATGGTGCCGTTCATCCCCTACCTCACGGGTCTCGTGCCCGCGCCGTATCCTCGGGCCACCAGCGTGCAGAAGTGCATCCGCACCCTCGACATCGAGGAGGTGGGCAAGACGACGCGCCACGGCACGTTCTTCCAGATGAACGGCAACTTCTCGTTCGGCGACTACTTCAAGGAGCAGGCGATCCGCTACGCCTGGGAACTGCTCGTGACCCCGGAGGCCGACGGCGGCCTCGGATTCGACGAGAAAGACCTCTGGGTCACCGTCTACGAAGACGACGACGAGGCGATCGAGTACTGGAAGAAGACCGCCGGCCTGCCCGACGAGCGCATCCAGCGCCTGGGCATGGACTCGAACTACTGGTCGACCGGCCAGCCCGGCCCCGCCGGACCCTGCTCGGAGATCTTCTTCGACCGCGGCCCCGCCTACGGGCGCGAGGGCGGACCGGCGGTCGACGACGATCGGTACATCGAGATCTGGAACCTCGTCTTCATGCAGTACCTGCGCGGCGAGGGCACCGGCAAGAACGACTTCGAGATCCTGGGGGACCTGCCGAGTCGCAACATCGACACCGGCATGGGCCTCGAACGCGTCGCCTTCCTCAAGCAGGGCGTCGAGAACCTCTACGAGATCGACCAGGTGCGTCCTGTCCTCGACACGGCGTCGGTCATCTCCGGTCGCCGCTACGGCGCCGACCACGAAGACGACGTGCGCATGCGCGTGGTCGCCGACCACGTGCGCAGCGCCCTGATGCTCATGTCCGACGGGGTCATGCCGTCGAACGAGGGCCGCGGCTACATCCTGCGCCGGCTCCTCCGCCGCTCCGTTCGATCCATGCGTCTGCTGGGCGTCGACACCGCGGTCTTCCCCGAGCTCTTCACCGCCTCCCGCGACGCCATGAAGGCGGCATACCCCGAGGTCGAGACCGACTTCGACCGCATCTCGCGCACGGCGTATGCGGAGGAGGAGTCGTTCCTGCGCACCCTCAGCGGCGGAATCAACATCCTCGACCTGGCCGTGAGCTCGGCCAAGCAGAAGGGTGCGAAGAACCTCGCCGGCGACACGGCGTTCCAGCTGCACGACACGTACGGCTTCCCGATCGACCTCACCATGGAGATGGCCGAGGAGGCCGGGCTCGCCGTCGACCGCGTGGCGTTCGAATCCCTCATGAGCGAGCAGAAGCAGCGTGCCAAGGCCGATTCGAAGGCCAAGAAGCTCGGCATCACCGACCTGGGCGTCTACAGCCAGTTCCGCGCGGCCGGCGAGACCACGTTCCTCGGCTACGACGAGCTGGTCACCGAGTCGACGATCCTGGGCCTCATCATCGACGGGCAGTCGGTGACGAGCGCCGTGGCGGGCGAGACCCTCGAGGTCATCCTCGCCGAGACGACCCTCTACGCCGAGTCCGGCGGTCAGGAGGCCGACTCGGGCGTGATCCGCGGCGACGGCTTCGAGCTCGAGGTGCTCGACGTTCAGAAGCCGATCAAGGGGCTCATCAGCCACCGCGTGCACGTCACGAGCGGCCAGGTCGCCGTCGACGACGCCGCCACCACCGTGGTAGATCCCGACTGGCGCCGTGGCGCGACTCAGGCGCACTCGGGAACCCACCTGGTGCACGCGGCGCTGCGGCAGACGCTCGGCCCTCAGGCCCACCAGTCGGGTTCCTACAACAAGGCCGGCTACCTGCGGCTCGACTTCTCGTGGAACCAGCCTCTGTCTACCGAGACACGCTCGGAGATCGAGGAGATCTCCAACCTCGCGATCCGCAGCGACCTCGAGGTCGTCACCCGTGAGCTTCCCCTCGACGAGGCCAAGGCGCTGGGCGCCATGGCCCTCTTCGGCGAGAAGTACGGCGACGTCGTGCGCGTCGTCGACATCGGGGGGCCGTGGTCGCGCGAGCTCTGCGCCGGCACGCACGTGCAGCACAGCTCGGAGATCGGCATGATCAACATCCTCGGCGAATCGTCGATCGGATCGACGAACCGTCGAGTCGAGTCCCTCGTGGGCATCGAGGCATTCCGTCAGTTCGCCGCCGAGCGCAGCGTCGTCACCCAGCTCGCCGCCACGCTGAAGGCTCCTCGAGAAGACGTGCCCGCGCGCATCCAGGACCTGGTCTCGAACCTGAAGGCCGCCGAGAAGAAGCTCGCGGCCTACGAGGCGAGCGCACTCACCGCCCGGGTTCCGGGCTTCGTCGAGTCGGCACGCACCGCGGGAGAGCTGCGCCTCGTCGCTGCCGATGCGGGCGAACTCTCCTCGTCGGACGACCTGCGCGCCCTGGTGACCGGCGTTCGCGAGCGTCTCGGCTCCGCTCCCGCCGTCGTCGCCCTCGCGGCGGTGGTGGGCGAGAAGCCCGTCGTGATCGTCGCGACCAACGACGCGGCACGTGCGCTCGGCCATCGGGCGGGGGCACTCGCCAAGCAGGCCGCATCCATTCTCGGCGGCGGCGGCGGCGGAAAAGACGACCTGGCCCAGGGCGGCGGCACCCTCGTGGCCGCGATCGACAGCGCTCTCGCGGCGGTGTCGCAGACGGTTCTGGGCTGATCGGGTGAGGTCGGGCGTGCGCCTCGGCGTCGATGTGGGCAGAGCCCGCATCGGCGTCGCGCGCAGCGATTTCCACGGCATGCTGGCCACTCCGGTCGAGACGGTCGCGCGAGCCGCAGACGGTTCGGCCGACGTCGACAGGATCGCCGCGCTCTGCGTCGAACTCGACTGCACCGAGATCGTCGTCGGCCTCCCTCTGTCGCTCTCGGGAGCCAACACCCCGTCGACAGACGATGCGATCGCCTTCGCCGCGCGGATCGCGGCCGCCACGAAGACGCCCGTGCGCATGATCGACGAGAGGCTCACGACCGTGTCGGCCCAGGCCGCACTCCATACCTCCGGCCGCGCTGTGAAAGGCTCGCGTCCAGTGATCGACCAGATCGCCGCGGTTATACTTTTGCAGCATGCCCTCGATTCGGAGGCGTCCACGGGAAACCCGCCCGGGATCGCCGCATCCGAGTTGGGACCCGATCCACAGGGGGATTACCGTGACTGACCGTCAGCCACCAGAAGACCACCCGTTCTCCGAGTTCCTGCGTGAACCCGCTTCGACGTCGAAGCCCGCGGTTCAGGCGCAGTCACGCAGGGAGCGACGCGAGACGCATTCGACCACGCGGCCCGCCGGCAGACCGCCTCGACGTCGTCGGGCGCTCACCGCGGTCATCGTCACCGTCGTGATCCTCGGGCTCGTCGCGGGCGCGGGGGCGTTCGTGTATTCGACGTTCGAGCCGCAGATCACCGCGATGCTGACCCCGCAATCGACAGACGACTACAGCGGAGACGGCTCGGGCGAAGTCATGGTGAAGATCGCCGACGGAGAGTTCGGCGACGCGATCGGAGTGAAGCTGCAGGAGGCCGGAGTCGTCAAGAGCTCAGAGACGTTCTACTCCCTGCTGCTGAAGGAGGACCCGCAGCCGGTCTTCCAGACGGGCACGTTCAAGCTCGCCCAGAAGATGAGCTCGAAGGCCGCGCTGTCGGCCCTGCTCGACCCGGCCAACAAGGTCGACTTCACGGTCACGATTCCCGAGGGATCCAGCGCCAAGGGCATCTACCAGGAGCTGGCCGACGTCACCGGCATCCCCATCGAGGAGTTCCAGGCGGTGGGTGCGAACTACGCCGCGCTCGGCGTGCCCGCCGAGGCGCCGTCCATCGAGGGATTCCTCTTTCCCGCGACCTACCAGTTCGAGCCCGACCAGACTCCGACCGACATGGTGCAGACCATGGTGAACCGGTCGTTCGAGTCGCTCGACGCAGCGGGAGTCGCGCCGGCCGACCGCTTCCGGGTCGTCACCCTCGCCGCCCTGATCCAGAAGGAGGCCGGCAGCTCGGAAGACATGTACAAGGTCTCGCGGGTCTTCACGAACAGGCTCGACATCGGCATGAACCTCGAATCGGATGCGACGGTCGCGTACGGCGCCGGCCACAGCCGCGTCGAGACGACGCCCGAGGAGCGCGAGGACGCCTCCAACCCCTACAACACCTACGCCAACCCGGGTCTCCCGGTCGGACCCATCTCGAACCCGGGCGACGACGCCATCAACGCGGCGCTGCATCCGGCCGACGGACCCTGGCTCTTCTTCGTGACCGTCGATCTCGACACCGGCGAGACGGTGTTCTCCGAGACCGCAGACGAGCACGCCGCAGCGGTGGAGCGCCTGCAGGAGTGGTGGGCGGCGCATCCCGATGTCGAATAACCGTCTGGCCGTTCTCGGATCGCCGATAGCGCATTCCCTGTCGCCGCGTCTGCACAGGGCCGCCTACTCCGTGCTCGGTCTCGACTGGCACTACGAGGCGATCGACGTCTCCGAGAACGACCTCGCCGCGTTCGTCGCGGAACGCGGCGCGGAGTGGGTGGGCCTCTCGCTCACCATGCCGCTGAAGCACGGAATACGGCCGCTGCTCGACCGTCGCGACGAACTGAGCATCCTGACGGGGTCGACCAATACCGTGCGCTTCTCGCAGGAGGCCGGCTCGCGCCGTCTCGACGGTTTCAACACCGACGTCGGCGGCATCGTGCGCGCCCTCGCCGAGGAGTCGATCACGTCTGCACGCCACGTGGCGGTGCTCGGCGGCGGAGCGACCGCGGCCTCGGCCGTCGTCGCG
>Ga0247742_10002677_pt1 | contig 11572 bp, 7 predicted proteins | sample UWRJL208509C2_FD_180944 | JGI IMG/M metagenome (GOLD analysis project Ga0247742, IMG submission 180944) | Plant litter microbial communities from Arlington Agricultural Research Station in Wisconsin, United States - UWRJ-L208-509C-2 | ecosystem: Environmental > Terrestrial > Plant litter >... | reverse complement strand
CCAAACAATTCGCCTTTCTACAACCGCAATATCCTCGCGACCTATTTCAACGCGGCGAGCCCGACCGATTTCAACAACAACTATAAGAACCCGATCCTGGCGGCCGGCTTCGGCAACTTCGACCAGATCCGTGCGCTCTACGGCGCCAACCAGACGATCGCGGGGCCGGGCGGCTATATCGGCGCGTTCAATGTCCGCGACGGCAAGCCGATCCCTGCGGGCAGCTTCCTGAGCTTCGAGATCCCCTGGATCGTCGAGTCGAAGCTGACCAGCGCCACGCAGAACCTTAAAATCCAGAAGGACTTCGACCTGTTCGGGTCGCATCACCTGACCTTCGGCGCCTATCACAGCACCAACAGTGACAATTACGACTTCCAGGCAGCGCTGACGATCTCGACGCTGGCGTCACCGAGCGAGCTGGTGAATCTCAACATCATCGACGCAGCGGGCAACAAGGTCGGCCCGTCGCTTTCGCTCAACGGCAGCTTCCTGCCCGGCTTCTACGGCAACGCCGTTGACGGTGACGCCGAGAACTTCGCCGGCTATGTCCTCGACCATTGGGAGCTGTTCAACAGCCGGCTGCGGATCGACGCGGGCTTCCGCTGGGAGACCGAACGCCTCAACGTCAGGTTCCGGAACCGGAACTGCTGCACGGTTTTCCTTCCCGGCGGTGCGGACACCGGCAACCGAGCTTTCACCCAGGTCCAGACGCTCGGCGATCCCCAATATCTCAATGATCGCTATTATGGGCATGGCTGGTCCGTCGGCGCCAATTTCGCGGTCAAGCGCAACCTCGCCGTCTATGCGCTCGCGTCGCAATCCTTCCGCCTGCCCAGCCTGAACGACGGCATCGCCTTCGCGCAAAGCGCTCCGCTTGCGGATCCGGTCGAGAAGATCACCCAATTCGAAGGCGGCGTGCGGTTCCAGTCGCGCTTCATCGACGCGTCGGCGACCGGCTTCTACAACAAGTTCACACCGCGGACCCTGATCAACACCTATCAGGACATCCATTCGTCCTTGTGCGCGGCTGGCGGCACAACGGCGACCACCGCCACCATAACCTCGTGCCCTAACATCTCCGAAGCCTATGCCTATGGCACCACCAATTACGGTGCCGAGCTTGAGGTCGTGATCAGGCCACCCTTCGTCCCGGGCTTTGACATCAAGGCGAACGTCACGCTCCAGGATCCCAAGGTCAACGGCTCGGGCTACACCGTCGTCAATCAGGTCGGCAACAGCTATGAATATCGGACGATCAGCCAGGATGGCCGGCGCGAGGGTCGCCAAGCGACCACAACCCTCAACATCCAGCCGCGCTGGGATCTGAAGCCACTCACCACGCTGCCGGTGAAGTTGTACGGCCAGTATGAGTATCGCTCCGCGCGCTACTCGAACTCGCAGGACATCAATGTCACGCTCTATCCGTCCTACTACGTGATCAATGCCGGCGCGCTGGTCGATCTCACGCGCAACCTCTCGGTCCAGGTCCATGTCGCCAATCTCACGAACCAGCTGTCCTTCACCGAGGGCGATCCCCTGTTCTTCGACCTGAAGGCGCCGGACGGCGTAAGCAATCGCGGCGTTGCAAGGCCCTTGTTCGGCCGGACCGGCCGCCTGACCGTCAACTACCGATTTTGATCGACGTGCCGGCGCTCATGGCGTGCTCGATGAGCGCCGGTCATACCCTGTGGAAGACATTGTCTCCTTATCTAGCGGCTTCCCTCGCCTCATCGCGGCGATCTAGGATCGAGTGCGCGAAGAAATTTGGTAGTTGAGGTGATGTCGAAAGATTTGTTTGCGGCACTCGAGGCCGGCGGAACCAAAATGATCTGCGCGGTCGCCAATGGCGATGGCGACGTTCTCGCACAGGTTCGTATCGCCACCACGACGCCCGACGAAGTGTTCGATGAGATCGCAGCCTTTTATCGCGCCCAACGCGTGGAGCATGGGCCAATCCGCACAGGTGGAGTCGCCAGTTTCGGCCCGCTCGACCTCGATCCAGCCTCCGCCTCGCACGGCCATCTTACGGGCACGCCAAAGCCGGGCTGGTCGTCGGTCGACATGCTGGGTCGGTTCTCCGACATCGTCGATGCACCGAGCCGGATCGATACCGACGTCAATTGCGCCGCGATGGCAGAGGCGACCCATGGGGCGGGCCGCGGGCTCGACCGGGTCTGCTACATGACGGTGGGAACCGGTATTGGGGTCGGCATGTTCGAACGCGGTGCCCTCCACAAGCCGACCGCGCATGCCGAGGTCGGCCATATCCGGGTTTCGCGGGCGGCCGGCGACGATTTCGCGGGGATGTGCCCGAGTCATCAGGACTGTGTCGAAGGTCTTGCCTGTGGCCCGGCGATGAAGGCGCGCTGGGGCCGCTCGGCCGAGGATCTGCCCGGGGATCACCCTGCCTGGCATTTTGAGGCGCACTATATCGCCGCGATCTGCGTGAACCTGACCTACATCGCCAGGCCGCAGCGTATCGTCCTCGGCGGCGGCGTCCTGGAGCATGACGCGCTATATGCGGCGGTCCGGCGTCAGTTTCGCACAATGGCGGCCGGCTATGCGCTCGATCGCTACAGCGCCGATATCGAGACCTTCATCTGTCCTCCCGGCCTGCAGGATCCTTCACCCGGCCTCGCCGGTGCCATCGAACTGGCGCGCGGACTGGCTGCTAGGGATTTGGGGGGTGCCTGAGTGGCATTCCCGTATCGCTGCGTTGGCGCTCTGCGCCGTGTTGTGGTCCTGCGGACCCGCGCGAAAGGCGGAGCGGCGGACCGACCTCATATTGTGGAAGAACCAGGCTGGCCTTGACGAGGAGGACGCCACCAGGGAGATGATCGCCCGCTTCAACGCGGCGCAGTCGAAATGGCGTGTCGTTGCGCAATCGCTGCCGCAGGGCGGCTATGACCAGTCGATCGTCGCGGCTTCGCTGGCGGACCGGATGCCCTGCATCGTCGCGGTCGATAGTCCGATGGTCGCGAGCTATGCATGGGCCGGCCATGTGCGGCCGCTCGACGGCTATGTCGCACGCGCTACCCTGGACCAAGTCAGTCGCGCCGCGGTCGGCCGCTATGCGGGAAAGGTCTATGCCGTCGGCCAGTTCGACGCTGCGCTGGCGATCTTCACCAGGAAATCGAGCCTTGCCGAGACCCGCACCCGCGTTCCGACGCTCGACCGGCCCTGGACACTGATAGAGTTTCAGACCTTCCTCGAGCGGTTGAAGGCGAGCGGCCGGCATCGTTATCCGCTCGATCTGGCGACGCGCGACGACAAGGCGAGCTGGTGGACCTATGCTTTCAGCCCGATGCTGCAGAGCTTCGGCGGCGACCTGATCGACCGCCGCTCGATGCGAAGCGCCGAAGGTACGCTCAACGGCGCCGCGGCGCGGCGCTTCGGAAGCTGGTTCCAGGCGCTGTTCGAAAAAGGGCTCGTGAACCGCAAGGAGCCGGACGAGAGCGCGTTCGTGAAAGGCCGCGCCGCGGTGGTCTATACCGGCGGCTGGTGGGCGCCGGACTATCGCCGTTATGCCGGCGACGATCTCGCCATCCTGCCTCCACCGGACTTCGGCACCGGCGTCGTGATCGGCGGCGGCTCCTGGCAATGGGCGATCAGCAAGCATTGCGCGCATCCGGAAGGCGCCGGCAGCTTCATAAACTTTCTGCTGCAGCCGAGCGAAGTAGCGGCGATGAGCGATAGGACCGGCAATGTCCCGGTCACCGCAGCCGGTGCCGCCAGGTCGCGCGACTTCAATCCGGACGGGAAAAGCCGAATCTTCTACGAACTGATGGAGCGTTTCGCGAGGGCGCGGCCGGCAACGCCGGCCTTCGCCGTGGTCTCGAATGCCTTCACCTTCGCGATGCGCGACATTATGGACGGTAAGGACGTGGCCGACGCGCTCGACGATGCGGTCGACGATATCGATGGCACGATCGCGGACAATCCCGCACTCGCCTCGGGGGGCGGCGAATGAGCACCGCCTCGCTCCCACTAAGCCCGCGCCGACGGCGCTTCCTGCCGTTTCTCTTCGGCGGGCCTGCCCTGCTCGGACTGACATTATTTCTGGTGCTGCCCTTCCTGATGGCCTTGGGGCTCACCTTCACCGATCAGCGGCTGGTTTCCCCTGAGCCGGGATCGGTCGTCGGTCTGCGCAATTACGAGCGGCTCCTCTCGGTCAGCTATTTGGTGCAAACGCCGCAACCCGACGCCGCTGGACAGCCGACCTATACGAGGTTGCGCGCGATCACCCGCACGGACCCCGCCTATCGCGGCTACCGGCCGCTTACCCAGTTCTACCTGGGTCAGCGTCGAGTGACCATTCTTGCCAAGGACCCCGCCTTTCTCCAGGCGCTCGGAAACACCTTCCTGTTTGCGCTGCTCGTCGTGCCACTCCAATGCGCGCTGGCGCTGGCGCTGGCGCTGTTGGTCAATGCAGGCCTCAAAGGCCAGACGGTCTTCCGGGCGATCTATTTCTCGCCGGTGGTCATGTCGATGGTGATCGTCTCGGTCGTCTGGGCCTTTCTCTTCGACAAGGATCTCGGGCTGTTCAACCAGGCGCTCAGCGCGATCAGTTTCGGACTGTTCAAGCCGATCGACTGGCTCGGCAATTCCTCCGCCGCGATGCCGGCAGTCGTCATCATGTCGGCGTGGCAGGGAGCAGGCTTCCAGATGCTGATCCTGCTGGCGGGGCTACAGGGAATATCACAGGAGCTCTACGATGCGGCGCGGATCGACGGTGCGAACCCCTGGCAGCGTTTCCGATACATCACTCTGCCCGGCCTGCGTCACACGATCACATTCGTGCTCATCGTGACCACGATCGCCGCGCTCGGCCTGTTCACACAGGTTGACGTGATGACCGGCGGAGGCCCGCGCGGCGCAACTACCACCGTGATGTTCGAGGCCGTCCAGCGCGGGGTGCGCGAGGAGAATATCTCCTACGGAGCGACCATCTCGGTCGTCTATTTCGTGCTGATCACGCTGGTGATCCTGCTCCAGCAGATGCTCGGGCGCCGGCGGGCAAAGGTGGTCTGATGAGCCCCAGCCAACGCAAATCCGTGCCGCTGCGGTTCGCGCTTTACGCGCTGATGGCCGCGCTCGCTCTGGTATTCCTGTTCCCGTTCCTCTTCATGGTCGCGTCGTCGTTCAAGACCAACGACGCCATTTTCGCGGACCTCGAATCGATCCGAGCGCTGCTGCCTGTCGGAGCGCTCACGGCCGACAATTATGTCCATGCCTTTGAGCGTGGCAATATCGGCCATTACATGTTCAATTCGGTGCTGGTGACCGTGATCACGGTCGGGCTGGGGCTGGTCGTCAACAGCATGGCCGCCTTTTCCCTGGCGCGGATGGAATGGCGCGGCAAGCAGGCGGTGCTTACGCTGCTGGTGATCCTGCTCGTGGTGCCGTTCGAAGCGATCAGCGTGCCCTTGATGCTCCTTGTTTCAAAGCTGCCCGGCCTGGCGTTCGACGGCAGCGCGCTCGTCTGGACTCGTTCCTGGCTCGACACGCTCTATGTCCAGATCATCCCGTTCATCGCGAACGCCTTCTCGATCTTCCTGTTCTACCAGTTCTTCCGCGACATACCGAAGGACTTCGACGAAGCCGCCTATGTGGACGGCGCGACGCCCTTCCAGGTTTACCGCCATGTGATCGTGCCGTCGTCGCTTCCCGTATTCGCCACCGTCACGATCCTGCAGGCGCTGGCGATGTGGAACCAGTATCTCTGGCCCCTGATCACCGTTCCAGGCGAGTCTGCGCGTCCGCTGATGGTGGGCATGCAGCAATTCTTCGGCGCACGCAGAACCGCCTGGGGGGAGGTCATGGCTTATGCCGCGCTGATCACGGTGCCGGTGCTGATCGCCTTCATATTCTTCCAGCGCTGGTTCGTGCGCAGTGTGATCGGAAGCGGGGTCAAGGGATGAGAGAAGTACAATGCCCGCAACCGTAGAATTACGCGATGTCCGCAAGAGCTATGGCGCCGTCGACATCATCAAGGGCGTGAGCCTGACGGTCGCGCCCGGCGAATTCGTCGTGTTCGTCGGCCCGTCGGGATGCGGCAAGTCGACCCTGCTGCGGATGATCGCCGGTCTCGAGGAGATCACCGCCGGCGAGGTGCTGTTCGACGGCAATATCGTCAACGACCTGGACCCGGCGCGGAGGCGGGTCGGCATGGTGTTCCAGTCCTACGCGCTCTATCCGCACATGACGGTCGAGCAGAATATCGGCTTCGGGCTGAAGCTCGCGAAGAAGCCTGCCGCGGAGCTCAAGGCGCGCGTCGAGGAAGCGTTGCGGGTGCTACAGCTCACCGCGCTTCGCCATCACAAGCCGAGCCAACTCTCGGGGGGCCAGCGCCAGCGCGTCGCCATCGGCCGGGCGATTGTGCGCAAGCCCAATGTCTTCCTCTTCGACGAGCCGCTGTCGAATCTCGACGCCTCGCTGCGCGGCCAGATGCGGATGGAAATCGGGAAGCTGCATCAGACGCTCAAGAACACGGTTATCTACGTGACGCACGACCAGGTCGAGGCAATGACGCTGGCCGACCGCATCGTGGTCTTCGAAGGCGGCTATATCCGGCAGGTCGGGACGCCGATGGAACTTTATGAGCGGCCAGCGAACCGCTTCGTGGCGGGCTTTATCGGGACCCCGACCATGGGCTTCCTCGAAACGGTAGCCGCCCATCGGTGTGTCGAGGGACTCGCTTTGTCCCTCGCAGCCGGACAGCCGCCGATCGCCACCCTTCCCGCCTCCGAACCGCTCCCGGGTGGAACCGCGGTCACCCTTGGTATTCGTCCCGAACACTGCCGCATCAGCGATCCGGATACGGCGGTATTGGTCGGTACTGTCCTGATGCTCGAGCGCCTCGGCGCCGATACCTTCGCCTTTGTCGACCTGCCCGGCACCGCCACGCCGCTTGCCGTCAGGCTCGGCACCCGGGATCGCGGCATCTCGCCCGGACAGCGGGTCGGTTTCGATTTCGATCCGGCATCGGCCCATTTGTTCGATGCCGAAGGCAACAGCCTCTCCAGCACCGCCTGCTGAACCAATCCCATTCCTCCTGCCGCAAGATGGATCTCATGCTGACAAAGTCGAACCCCGAAGGTGAAATGGACGACGCGATCGGCGCCGAACGCTTTCGCCCGCAATATCACTTCACGCCCCGGCGCAACTGGGTGAACGACCCCAACGGTCTCGTCTATTTCGAGGGCGAGTATCATCTGTTCTACCAATATAATCCGCACGGCATGGATTGGGGCCATATGAGCTGGGGTCACGCGGTTAGCGCGGACCTGGTCAGCTGGCGCGAACTGGCGGTTGCCATCCCCGAGACCGACCAGATGATCTTTTCGGGAAGCGTGGTCGTGGACTGGGACAACGTCTCCGGGCTTGGCGACGGCACAGCTCCGCCGCTGCTCGCTTTCTTCACGGCATTTGACGAGGCGCGCTCTATCCAGTCGCAGCATCTCGCAGTTAGCCATGACCGCGGCCGCAGCTTCAGCCATTATGCCGGCAATCCGATCATCGATCTCAACCTGGCCGATTTCCGTGATCCGAAAGTCTTCTACCATGCCGAGAGCGAGGCCTGGATCATGCTCGTGGCGCTGGCACGTGATCATTATGTACAGTTCTATCGCTCGCAGAACCTGCTCGATTGGACGCTCGCCGGTAGCTTCGGCCCGATGGGCTCGACGAGCGGCCAATGGGAGTGCCCGGACCTTATCCGCCTTTCCGTCGACGCAGATCCCTTGAGTGGTCTCTGGGTTCTGAAAGTCGACGTGGACGTTGGGATCGTCGATGGCGGTTCGGGAGCGCAATATTTCGTCGGAAGGTTCGACGGACATCGCTTCACCGTGGACCCTGATCTGGGCGGCCTGTCCGGAGCGCTTGTCGACCAGGGACCCGATTTTTACGCCGCGGTGACCTGGTCCGATCTCCCGCCGGAACAGCCGAGCCCGGTCTGGATCGGATGGCAATCCAATCATCAGTCGGGCAAGGCCTACCCGACGCATCCGTGGCGGGGCGCCATGTCGGCGCCCCGAGAACTCTATCTGTTTCGAGAGGACGATACGCTGAAGCTCGGGCAGCGCCCGCTAAAGGCCCTTGCAGGCCTGCGCGGTGCCGAGAGGCGTGGAGACACCGGCTCCCTTGCGGCGGCGGTCTCGCAAGTCTCGTTCGCGCGCGAGAAATCCTTTTGGCAGGATATCAGCGTTCGCGGTGATGCCGGCACGACAGGAACCGTGTCGCTGAGCGACGGACAGGAAACGCTGCTCACAATCACCATTGCTTTTGGCCGGGAAGAAATCTCGTTCGAGCGTCACGCCTCCCAGCTCGCTCCGGTCGATTTCTTCGAGCGAAAGACGACGACCCAGCTGCCCCCGTTCGAGCGCATTGAGCTGCAGGTCCTGGTCGATGGCTCGCTGGTCGAAATCTTCGTCAATGGCGGTCGCCGCGTATATTCAGCGTCGTTGTTCGCGAGCGACGGCATGTCGGCGGGCATAGAGTGCCTGGCGGGAACGCTGCGCGTCGAGCGGGACGATCTCGCCCCGATGCGGTGTTCGATCGACTTCAGCGCCTAGGTGGAAGATGACGGGAGAGTGAGCACGGCGGCAGGCAACCAGGACGAGACCGCGATACGATCGATCTCCATCGTCGGTGTGCGACGGCCCGCTGGATAACGGCGGCGAGCCTTGCGCAATCATGAAGGGCAAGGGAATCCCACATCCGCTTGGTCGAATGCCGCTGGAGCAATACTCGCCTAGGCGGAGAGCCTCTGATCTTCGGAACCCACGTACAACGCGATACCGCCTCCCGTGCGCTTGGCATATATGAGCGCTTCGTCAGCGCGAGCAACAAGGTCGTCAAGGTCTTGGCCATGTGTCGGGCGGAGAGCATAGCCGACACTTGTTCCTATGCAGAGCCGATGTCCCGAAATCGAATAGGGTTCGCCGACAGACTTAGCGATGCGGCGAGCCAGTAGTTCCGCTTCACCTGGGTGGCGCACGCCTACCTGTAGCAATACGAATTCGTCCCCCCCAAATCTGGCGGCAACGTCACCAGGCCGAAGGATGCCACGCAGGCGGTCGGAGACAGCCTGGAGCAACGCGTCACCGATCGGATGGCCATAGGTATCGTTGACCGCCTTGAACCGGTCCAAATCCAAACAATGCACGGCAAGGAGATCGTCGTTGCCGCCGTGCAAGATTGATTCTTCGAACGCCTCTCGTAAGGAGAGGCGATTCTCCAGGCCCGTGAGAGCGTCCGCTCGCGCGAGCGTCGCAAAAGTTCGGCGCGCGGTGATCTCCCCTATCGCGATGCGATAGTTGCGCATCATGCTGTTGACGCCGCCTCCGAGGAACAACAGCAGCAGCACCCCCACCCCCACATAGGCGGAATCCCGGGTTGTCAGCACGGCAGCGCTCGTCGGAATCACAGCGAGCACGATACTCGGCAGCGCGATCCAAGGGCGAAGAAATATCCCTGCCGCGACCCCCGCGGCATATCCAAACAGCAGACCGATCACGAGGACATGCGAGTCCGCACTCGCCACCTGAAACGCTCGGGCGCTGAAAGCGCCGAAAGTAGCGGCGAAAGCGAGATAAGGGACCGCGAACCGGCGCTCGAGGCTACGGGCTCCAGCCAGATCCAGCGTGGCGCTGTCGGCGTCAGCACGACCGAAGATCAATACGGTGAGCCGCCCGACAAATGCGGTGCTGCCAAGCGAGATCAGCACGATCAGAAGGAGGTCGGGCGTTCTGAGCGCAACATGCAAGCCCACGGCCAGGAAGGCACCGGCCATTATGAAGCTCGGTGTGAGCGTCGTATACAAGGAGCGGACCACCGCTATGTAGGTGCTCTCGGGCAATTTCTCCAAACGGCCGACCATGTTAGCCCTCAAACGCCCCCGAGGTGCGTTTTGGCCCTCGGCGGTTAAGGAATCATGGTCGTCGATCTCTGTGCTTTTACCAGCAACCGGTCACGATGAGGTCTGGAGGGTAAACGCATTCGGCCTCAGCCCTCCCAAGCTGCGCTGGCCCGCGCATCACCGACCGCAGGCTCAACGGACCGAAGAAGCGACCTCGCAGCCATAAGAACAATAGTCCGCCCAATCGGCGATCAACGCCCGCCGCTTTTCGAATGGGTCCCCGCGACGATAAGCTCGGGTGGTTGCATCGCCCAAGCTGTGTGCCAGGGCAGGGCCGCGCAAAATCGACCGGAAGCGCAACCAATCTGAAAGAGGTGTCTGGCCCGCTTAGGGGACGAGGGACCAACTCGGCGTCCGCCTCGCGACACCAGAGCCACCACCGGCTCCCTTGCGGCCTTGGTCTCGCGGGTCTCGTTAGCGCGAGAAGTTTTTTGGCAGGGCATCGGCCTTGCGGCGACGCGGTACGACAGGAACCGTGTCGCCGGAGCTACGGCTATCGCGCGCTGCGGGGCTTCCGGCACTGAGCGGTTAGTTGCGCTGCGACATCGGTGCCGCCGAGACGAACGCCTGGAAAGAACGTGCCGCCGTCAGAGATGGAAACGGAGCCGACCTTCGTCGTCCGGACCGAAGTCCATGACCCGTTCGCGTTCGATCGAAATGCAGCGCATTCCATATGAACGAAACCAGCATGACTCGCGTGCGACCCTGTCGTGCCTGGAGTCATTGTCACTCCGGACTGCGCACCAAGCAAAGCTGCGAGTAAAAAAATCGACATCGTCTATCCTAACACGTGAACAAGGGAATGCTTGCGATCTCGGCTGCTCCAGCGCGGTCTGCCATCGCGATCAAAACCCGGGCGGCAGATGGGTCGCAGTTCGACACCTGTCAATGTACGCCGAGTATGGAAAGATTTGCCCGAAATCGCCTCCAGCCGCGCGAGTGCACGTCTATTCCATCGATCGCACAGATACCCAATCGGCTTCGATCTCGGGCCGCTCCCGGCCAGCTCATGGCGCGGCCCACACCGGCCGACGGCGCTTTCAAGGCGATCGGAATCTCAGAATCGAACTGTGCGCCGTCCAAAAGCCAAAGCGTCGAGCGAGAATGAACCCGGTCCCAGAAGGGCCAACGCGAGTGCGTTGAGCGCACTCGCCAGCGTTGAGATGCTGGCCATATCCCCCAGCGGCCAAGCCATCGCCATGAACGCCAGCGCGCATAACCCGGCTGTGACCCGCACCCCGAAGCCCAGACCCAGCGCCACACTCAAAACCAGGGACGACAACGCCCACCACACTGCCGGCAATAGCACCATTTTATTGGTAAGGATGAGGATGGCGAGAGACGCGCGCATCAGGATGAGCGCCAGACCGACACGCCCGTCAGGATATGAGAAAAGGACATGCGCCATGTCGCCACAATACAGTCTGCGGTGGCGCTGACGTACGTCCGATCGGGTTATTGAGAAACACCCGTTTGGGCGCTGCGCGTGATCGTGAGAGCGACTAGAATCGCGGAACCGAGCGCCTAACTGTGCCGGAGAAAGGGCGTGGGGTGCAATCGCTTGCAAGACGGTTCTCATGGGTCGCCGTTCTTCTAGCGCTCTTGCTGAATGCTCGTGCGGATGCGCTCGACCCCTCGCGTAGCATTGCGCAG
>Ga0247742_10002675_pt1 | contig 11573 bp, 12 predicted proteins | sample UWRJL208509C2_FD_180944 | JGI IMG/M metagenome (GOLD analysis project Ga0247742, IMG submission 180944) | Plant litter microbial communities from Arlington Agricultural Research Station in Wisconsin, United States - UWRJ-L208-509C-2 | ecosystem: Environmental > Terrestrial > Plant litter >... | reverse complement strand
CCAGCGCTTCCAGGTCGGCCACTTCGGACAGCGTCGCGCCGGGCGGCTTTTCAAGGAACACGTGCTTGCCTGCCGATAGCGCCGCATGCGCGGCGGCGTGGCGGTACTGCGGCGGCATGCACAGCGAGACCGCCTCGATCTCCGGCACGGCGGCCAGCATCGCCTCGATGCTCTTGAAGCCCGGCAGGCCGGCGATGGTGTTGTTGCGGCTGGCCGAGGCGAGCAGCGCGAAGTCCGGATTGGCGGCGATGGCCGGCAGGTGCTGGTCGTGCACGATCTTGCCGACGCCGACGATGGCGAGTTTGATAGCTGACATCTGGGTTCTTCCATAAATGAGTTTGCGCCACCGTATGCTAACGGCGCCGGCGCCGCAATACCAATCACTTTTATCGCGATATACATATCAAAACACGATGGGCGGCTACAATAGGTCTCCCCCACTCCACGGACCGACCATGCCCGATCTGCCGACCCGCCGCGCCTTCCTGCACGCCGCAGCCGCCCTCGCCGCCGCCCATGGCGCGGTCGCGAAGGCCGCAGTCCCCGCGCTGCCCTCCACGCCCGCCGCGCCCGACGACGACGCCTACTGGCGCAAGGTCGCCGACCACTACGAGGTCAGTCCCGACTTCATCAACCTGGAGAACGCCTACTACGGCATCATGTCCAAGCCGGTGTCGGAGGACTTCAAGCGCAACATCGACCTGCTGAACCGCGACAACTCGCGCTACCTGCGGCGCGAGTTCGACCGCGACGGCATCGAGGCGATCCGCGTCCAGCTGGCGCAGCACCTCGGCGCGCCGGTCGAGGAGATCGCCATCACGCGCGGCGCCACCGAGTCGCTGCAGAACCTGATCTCCAACTACAAGCCGCTCAAGCCCGGCGACACCATCCTGCACGCCGACCTCGATTACGACGCCATGATCTACGCCATCAACGATCTGGCCGAGCGGCGCGGCGCGCGCGTGGGCGTGATCCGCATCCCCGAGCCGGCGACGCGCCAGGCGGTGCTGGACGCCTACGAACAGGCGCTGCGCGACCATCCGCGCGTGCGCCTGCTGCTGCTGACCCACATCAGCCACCGCACCGGCCTGGTGTTCCCGGTCGACGAGATCACCCGCATGGCCAAACAGCGCGGCGTCGACGTGATCCTCGACATCGCCCAATCGTGGGGCCAGATCGATTTCCGCGTCAGCGAACTGCAAGCCGATTTCATCGGCGGCAACCTGCATAAATGGATAGGCGCGCCGCTCGGCCTGGGCTTCATCTACGTGCGCAAGGCGCGGCTGGCCGACATCGGCGTGCACCTTGGCGATCGCGATTACCCAGCCACCGACATCCGCTCGCGCGTGCATTCGGGCACGCTCAACGCCGCCAGCATCATGACGATACCGAAGGCGCTGCAGATGCACGCGCAGATCGGCGCCGCCGCCAAGGGCGCGCGGCTGCGCCACCTGCGCGATTACTGGGTGCGCCAGGTGCGCGGCCTGGACAAGGTCGAGATCCTGACGCCGGATACGCCGGGCATGTACGGCGCCGTCACCTCGTTCCGCATCAAGGGCCTTACGAAGCCGGAGCAGAACAACGCGCTGGTGGCGCGGCTGATGGACGAATTCGGGATTTTCACGGTGGCGCGGCATGGCCCGGTGGGCGGCAGCTGCGTACGCGTCACGCCGGCGCTGTTCGCGCGCACCGCGCAGCTGGACCAGCTGGTGGCCGCGCTGCGCAAACTCGCGGTGTGACGAATCAGGGCTGGACTTTGTGATCCTCCGCCTGGGCCTCTTCCATCGCCGCCGGCTCCAGCTCCTCGGCCGAGCGGTTCAGGTGGATGAACACGCCCCACGCCGCCAGCAGCACGCCGACGCTGCACACCAGCGCGCCGACATACAGCAGCTCGGTCAGGTCGTTGTGCACCGCGTGGAAGGTGGCGACCAGGCCTTCGATGCCCAGCGCCACCACGATCACCACGAAGAAGCGCGACAGGAAACGCCGCACACGGGTCGGCGCGCTGATGTCGGCGTCGCGCACCACTTCTTCCTCAACGATGGTCTCGGCGATCTGCAGCGCCACCACGGCGGCGGCCAGGATGCCGATCGCCTCGATCACCTCCTGCGCCGCCTCCAGCCCGAGGTCAAGGGTTGCCGCCTCCCAGCCCATGCGCGCGCCGATGACGAGCAGGAACAACGCGCCGGCCGTGAACAGCAAGGCGATCAGCGCATGTACGAGGCCGAAGGCCAACATCAGTTTCTTCATTTTCGGTTTCCATTGAACGATACCCGCATTGTAGGGCGATATTGCCGCGCGTAATGTTCGCTAGATAGCATAAGGCGCACGGTTGAAAGCGCGGTGGAGATTCTTGCCATAATGTCATAACATGGCGTTCATCGATAAAACCCAGAGGATCCGCATGCGTGCTTACCATCTATTTGCCCTGACGCTCGGCGTCAGCTCGCTGGCATACGGCCAGATGCCGGCGCAGGACACGGTCAAAGGCGCCAAGGATCATCCGCTGTTGTCGCGCTTTGAAGGTTCCAAGCTGGTCGGCTACGACGTCAAGCAATTCGACGAAGTGACCCTGCCGGCTGGCAAGCGCCTCGAGAACAAGAACGACAAGCCCGCGTTCGACCACACGCTGCAACTGGAAGGCAAATACACCCGCATCGCCTACAACTACCCGAAGGACCGTTCGGCGGTGGAAGTGATGCGCAACTACCAGGCCGCGCTGGAAAAGGCGGGCTTGAAGCCGGTATTTTCCTGCGCCAAGGACAACTGCGGCGAGTTCTTTGGCGCATTCTGGGTCGATTACCGGCTGCAGAATAATTTCATCCAGGGTAGCTCGGACTATCACAGCCCCTTCAATTACGGCCGCTTGGAGCCGCGCTACCTGCTGGCCAAGGGCGTCACCAAGGACGGCACGCCGGTGCACGTGGCGGTCTACACCACCCCGCCGCTGCAGGGCCAGAACGGCGGCGTGTATCTGGAAATCATCGAAGGCAAGGCCATGGAAGGCGGCAAGGTCAGCGCCACCCTGAACGCGGCCGACATGGCCAAAGGCATCGCGACCGAAGGCAAGGTGGCGGTGTACGGCGTCTACTTCGACACCGGCAAGGCCGACGTCAAGCCGGAATCGAAGGCGGCGCTGGGCGAGATGGCCAAGCTGCTGCAACAGGACGGCAAGCTGAAAGTGTACGTGGTCGGCCATACCGACAACCAGGGCGTGATCGCGCAGAATATCGAGCTGTCGCAGAAGCGCGCCGAAGCCGTCATCAAGGCGCTCGCCAGCGACTTCAAGGTCGATGCCAAGCGGCTCAGCGCCAAGGGCGTCGCCTCATACGCGCCAGTGGCGTCGAACGACGCCGAAGCCGGCCGCCAGATGAACCGCCGCGTCGAACTGGTCAAGCAATAACCATGGCACACCTGCATCCCACCGGCTGGCGCGAGATGGCCGTCACCGGCACCGCCGCGCGCGAGATCGACACGCTCGCCTACCTGGAATCCGCCCTGGCGGAGCAGCCGTATCGCATCTACCACGGCGTCCACTGGACCAATGTCGAGAACGGGTTTTCCGCGTTCGAGGAAATCGACTTCATCATCGTCGCGCCGAACGGCCGCGTGCTGCTGATCGAGCAGAAGTCCGGCTTCCTCAACGAGACGCCGGACGGCCTGGTCAAGCACTACGCCGGCAAGCCGCGCAAGGTGGCCAACCACATCCTGCGCTCGATCCGGGGACTGACCGAGCGCTTCGGCGGCGAACTCTCCATCGACTACCTGCTGTACTGCCCCGACTACATCGTGCGCGACCCGCACCTGGCCGGCATCGACCCGCGCCACATCATCGACGCCAACAGCAAGCACCGTCTGGCCGACGTCATCCGCGAGACGCTGCCCATCGACGACGCCGCGCCGAACGAGCAGTACGACAAGGTGACGCGCTTCCTCGGCAACATGCTCAGCCTGCGGCCCGACCCGAGCTCCATGATCGGCAACGCCGCCGGCATGGTGGCGCGGCTGTCCGGCGGCCTGGCGACGTGGGCGCGGCGACTGGAGTTCTCGCCGTTCCGGCTGCGCGTGGTGGGCACGGCCGGCAGCGGCAAGACGCAGTTGGCGCTGGCCGAATTCGCCGCCGCCATCGACGCCGGCCTGTGTCCGCTGTACGTCTGCTACAACCGGCCGCTGGCCGACCACATCGGCAGCCTGGCGCCGGCCGGCGGCCGGGTGACCAGCTTCCACATGCTCAGCGACGCCTTCGCGCGCGAGCGCGGACAGACGCCCAACTACGCCTCGCCCACCGTGTGGGAAGAGATCGAAGCGCAGATGACCGCCTCGCCGCTGCCGGAGAGCTGGAAGTACGACGTGCTGATCGTCGACGAAGGCCAGGATTTCTCGATCGTCTGGCGCGACATCCTGCTGCGCATGCTCAAGGAAGACGGCCGCGCCATCTGGCTGGAGGATCCGAACCAGAACCTGTACGGCCGCGACAGCGTGCCGCTGCCCGGCTGGGTCACGCTGCACTCGGACACCAACTACCGCAGCCCGCGCCAGATCGTCAAGATCCTGGCCTCGATCGGCGCGACGCAATCGCCGGTGGAAGCCGGCAGCCCGTTCAAGGGCGCCGACATCGAAGAGCTGACCTACCCCGAGGGCGACACCGAGGCGATGCTGGCGCAGACGCGGCGCGCGGTCACGCTGTGCCTGGGCGCCGGCTTCGCCCGGCACGACATCGCGATCGCCTCGTTCCGCGGCCGCGAGAAGTCGGAGATCCTGCACTTGGACCAGCTCAGCGACGTGCACACGCTCAAATCGTTCACCGGCGAATACGACCTGTTCGGCAATCCGCAATACCGCGACGGCGGCCTGCTGACGGAATCGGTGTACCGCTTCAAGGGCCAGTCGGCGCCGGCGATCATTTTTACCGAGATCGACTTCGAGGAGATCGACCAGCTGGTACTGCGTAAACTGTTCGTCGGCATGACGCGGGCGAGGCTCAAGCTGGTGCTGGTGCTCAGCGAACGCGCCGAGCAGCAACTGCTCGACCGGATCTAGGACGCGCACCGATGTCATGGCAGCCAATCTGAAAATGAGAACAAGTGATTACAATGAGCAGTATAATTGCGACACAGGTGAACACGACCGACGAGTTCGACGAATGGCTTGAGGCGTTGCAAGACCAAGTCGCAAAGGGCGCAATTGCCGAACGGATCGAACGTTTGAAAAGAGGACTCATCGGCGACGCCCATCCGGTTACCGGAATGTCCGGTCTGTACGAACTGCGCGTCAACGTCGGGCCGGGTTACCGCGTGTACTTTATCAAGGTCGGGAAGCAGATAGTGCTATTGCTGCTTGGTGGCGACAAGAGCACGCAGAAAGCCGATATTGCGGCTGCAAAAGATATGGTCGGCGAGATCGTGAAGAAAGCCGCAGAGGCCAGGAATAAGCGGAAAGAGGAAGACCCAAAGGCTCAAAAAACGGCCGAGAAAGCCTCCCGCTCCGCTAAAGAGAAAAAAAGGAAATGAGCCATGGACGACAACATCGAATTATCGCTTGACGACCTGGAGAGCATCGAAGGTCTGGACAGCCTCCAGGGTGTCGACGGAATCAAGGCATTCGACCCTGCCAAGCATCTGAACAGCAAAGAAGCGATCGCGGCATTTCTGTCGTTCGCATTCCGCTCGGGCGACGTTGAGCATTTCAAAGAGGCGATCAAGATTGCGGCCCGCGCCGAGAAGATGTCCAAGATCGCAGAGAGCGCCGGCCTCACCCGTGAAGGCGCTTACAAAGCACTCAAGCCTGGCAGCAAGCCGCAGATGCAAACCATCGTCAGCCTGCTCGATGCGCTGGGCATGGCACTGCAGATTGTCCCGAAAGAGCAGCATTAAAAGACCACCGCTGCACGCTCTGGCGCGTCGCCCTGCTACTAAAGGGCGACGCCCCACCAGCGCAAGCCGCCCGCCGACTCGCGTCGCCGTATATCAGGCAATGGTTCAGGTACTGGTCAGCTTGCGCGGACGCCCGCCATTCATGCCGTTCTCGCGGGACGTTTTCGCCTTGGCCGCGCTGCTGCGCCTGCCGTTGCGACTGGCTGCGACGGCGACAGCAAGCTCCGTCATAGACTCGCTTGCCGCCACCAAGCCGACTATCGAAATATGCAAATCCGTCTCATCGAGGCAAACCGCGAGTCCACCCAAGCCAAGCTTCAAGCGCATTCGCTCCGCTTGACTCAGACTATTCAATTCAGGATATCGTTGAATCGGCAGCGCCACTGCGCTCTGGTCAGCCAGCGTAATGATGAGCAGTTCGGATGGGTGGAAATACTGCACCGCCGAGGCTAGGACTTGCCGCTTTTCCTGCCGACGTCCCCGCGCCACCGCCTGCATCATTGACTTATCCGTTACCGGCTGATCCACGCTACGCGCTGAGTTCACCACCTTCATAAGTTAATCTCCACCAGATCAGCAGCCCATTTCAGTTTCAGTGTCGTGCGGTTCAATGACGAGTCAAACGTCGCCGACTCAATGATATAAACCAAATTGCCGGCCGTAGCCCACCCTTGGTTTTCCAGACAGGTCGAATGCGAACTTTTCCACCAAGCGTCACGAGCACGACGCAGATTCTCAGCTTGCCCCAAAGTCAACCGAAGATTCTCCAACAACCTGACGCTGGGCAGCTTCTGCGTTGGGATCACGTCCAGCAAATACACATGCTGGTCCACAAATCCGAATTCAAAACGCGCTCGCCACTTGTCCGTGCCGACGTGCGCGTGAGGCGGACAATGCTCATCCCTGGTCATCACCACAATGTCCAAGCCTTGGTACCGACAGATTTTCATAATAACCTAACAGTTAGGTTTTTCACGTTATGAAAGAAACCTCACCGTGCCGGATTAGAAAAATCTAATGTTGATGATAATCAGAAAAAATTGGGGGAGCCCAAGGTTGGTCGGCTCATCCACGCGCAAGTAATAGCGCTATCGAACGCTTAGGACAAGTGACGCCGGAATGCCCAACATGCATGTGGCCCAGCACCACTCCCTCCGGAAAAATCTCACCTGTGCGAGCGACTAGGGCTTGGTACGAACGTGCCGAAAGCATGCGATGGATGGGGCGAGACGGTGGCGGCGTATCGGTTCTTCGACAATGCCAGTGTGGACTGGCAAGCAATCCTCGAGCCGCACTGGCGCGCCACCGAGAAACGCATGGCCGATCAATCAGTGGTGCTGTGCCTGCAAGACACGACGGAGCTCGATTTCAATGGGCAACAGGCTCGTGGCTTGGGGCCGCTCAGCTGCGAGGCCCAGCGCGGCATGTACTTGCATCCGACCTACGCAGTGACGACGGCGCGCGAGCCGTTGGGTGTTCTCGATGCATGGATGTGGGCGCGCGAAGCGCGCGACACGCAGGGACGACGCGGCGGGCCGAAGGAAAGCCTGCGCTGGATCGAAGGCTATGAGAGGCTCGCTGAACTGGCGCCGCAAATTCCAAGCACGCGCCTGGTGTATGTCGCCGACTGCGGGCGGACATGCTGCCGCTGATGAAACGGACGCAGGACTTGGACAATCCGGTCGACTGGCTGGTGCGCGCCGCGTACGATCGCAGCCTGCCGGAGGGCGCGACGCTGTGGGCGCACACGGCGCATGGCCCGGAGCTGGGGGAGATCGAGTTCGCGATGGCGGCGCGGCTGGGCGTGAAGGCGCGCACCGTGCGCCAGCAACTGTGGGCACGACAAGTCGAGCTTACCGCCGGCAAAGGCAAGCTCGTCAGCGCGACCTGTATCGTGGCGAGAGAGGTCGGCGCACCGGCTGGCGTCAAGCCCATCGAATGGCGCCTGCTCACCAATCGTGCCGCGACCACGGGCCGCGAGATCGCTCAACTGATCGACTGGTACCGCGCGCTGGGAAATCGAGATCCTGTTCAACGTCCTCAAAAATGGTTGCCAGGTCGAGGAACTGCAACTCGGGGCCGTCGAACGCATCGAACGCGCGCTCGCCATGTATCTGGTGGTGTCCTGGCGCATCGCGCACCTGATGAGGATGGGACGCACCTGTCCGGATCTGGACGCCGAACTGTTCTTCGACCCTGACGAAATTAAGGCGGCCTACTTGCTGAACAAGGCCGTGCCACCGCCCGCGCCGCGCTTGAGTGAGGTGCTGCGCATGATCGCGCGCGTCGGCGGCTTCCTCGCCCGCAAAGGCGATGGAGAGCCGGGCGTGAAAACCATCTGGAAGGGACTGAGCGATGTTCATGTCACCGTTCAGACGATCAGGTTCGCTACGAAAAATTGGGATGTTGGCAAGCTGAGTTGTGTATTAATGAGGTGAGCTTTGCCCAGTACAGCCGGAGATGGCAGGATAAGCTGCGCTGGCGACCTGCGTTCACAGTTTTTTACTGCTAGTCCAAGCCGCAAAACTGAAATCATCACACAGTTTTACTGGTGTTGAATTTTTTTGGATAAATTTATCATTAGAGGAAAACTCAAAAATCATTCATCTTGACTACCTCGACGATCACTCAGATTTGTGGAAGTAGAGAGATGATGCTTTGGAGCTCGCTTATTGCCGCGGTGTCATTAGTAAGGTCCACGGGTAATGCAAATACATTAAGAGCCAACTCATTGACGGGGCTCAGGCATTGAACAACACCATTGACACACTTCGCCACTTCAGTATGTGATTTATCGTACAAAAAGACCACAACTATTCTGTCCACTCGAGCAGCCCGCGTAGTCGTCCCGATTACTTCGTCGACTCGAGCTAGAGAATAACTAGCGTTACAAAGCTGTGATAAAAGAGCTTTTCCAAGAAGAGAAGACACATTTTTACCAGTTGAGTCTTCTGCTTGAAGTGCTACACAGGTAAGTCTACCATTCTGCCTATATGCGTAGATTCCATCGGGTTGTAGAGTCTGCTCTCCTGCAATTAAACGGATTGTTTTTGCAGGCTTTAGAGTGACTTGGCTTGCGCCAGCCGGAGGGTTTATTAGGCTTAAAAGATAGACGCCCGGCTTTTTTTTCAGTTTATCCTGCAGACTAGCCGACGCACCTGTCGATTTTGATTTATTCATAATTTTTTATCGTTTATTTATTGATAATTATTTAATGATAGAACCAAAAAATTATTCTCTTAACATAGCGTAGATTGTTGACGGACGGATAACGGCAGGGCGAGACCTGTTTTGTGGACGTTATGATGTCTTTCATCTTGACGCAATAGCTATTTTGCCACTGTCTCTACGGATGTTGACCAGAGCGCATTCGGTCAATGGATTCGATGATGTTCGTTACAGTAGAACGAGTGCTTTCAACTTCAGACAGGAATGCGTCAAGTTCGTAAACAACTGTCCGCTTTGCCTTGTTAATCTCCTTACTTATCCGAGGTATAGCATTAGCAGCGACCCTCATTCCATTCATGCCGTCCGTGGCTGTGTTGGTGCCGTCAATTAGCCCCCCGAGCATTCCTTGAAGAGCAAGAAGATCGCGATCTTTTTCGGAGAAGTCTCCTTGCAACGCCAGAGCGTTACTGAGAGCGTTAAACGCACTCTCGCGTGCGGAAGACAGGATAGCCAGTTGATTCTTCATGGTGCCAGCATAGCTGTTCATGTCGTCGGCAACGCGCTTTAGGATGCGTCGTGCTTCTCTCGCGTCCCCCCTCACACCACCATCCATTTCGGTCGTCCTTTGCGCAAGTTGTTCACCGACGCGGACGGTCGCCTCATTAATAAGAGTAATGGAGGAAACCATTTCGTTTTGGCGTGCCTCGTAAATTTCGAAATAGTCGATGTAGCCATAATCGTCTTCATCGGAGTCTATAAGATCGCTGACTATCGGAACGACGGAACCGGACTGGTCAACACTCGGAGACGACGGTTGCCTTGCTACGAAGCCTTGGGCAACAGCGGAGAGATGGGCCCTTAATGAGGATTCAAAGCCAGCTTGGTCTTCAAAGACTGAATATAAACCACCCTTGTCCGATAACGAACTCTTAAAATCCAGTACGCTCTGCAGTTGCTTGGTGTCTACCTTTGAAGGAGGGATCGGCGCATCTTTAAAATAGAGCATTATTTCTGGAGCGCTACCCGTTATTTTGCGTCGGGCAAGTGCACTCTCAAACTCTTCCATTGTTCCAGAACTAGCCCTCGGCGTAGATGTCCCGAGTCGCCCCCAAAAAATCCCAATGAAAACATCATATTCGCTACCGATTTGAGTATTAATGGCGGCTTGAGGATCGGTCGAAAATGTAGGTCTGACGTTTGTTTCCCATTTTATCAATTCATATGTAACGCCAAGGCTACTACTCCAGACCTGGTTGAGCTGAGCAACGACGCTCTCCATAAGCTCCCTTTCCTCGGATACATCAGAGGGTGATGCAACGAAGACCTGTAAAACAACTGTTTGGCGCGCCATATATTATCCTTATTTTTTATTGCATAGTTTCGGTCGGCCGCTCTTGGCCACACTTGGCTTCTCTTGCATTCTGCGCGCAAGCGGACCAGCTTTTGCTTGCAATATTGTGACGAGCTTTGGCTGGACATACTAATAGTCATCCGAAATGCCTAAGCAATGACCCGTTTACCATGTAAAAACGAATAGAATTTTGAGGACAAGCGATTTCAATGAATTTTTTTCCATAACAAATATGATCTTGGCTCACGCGATTTGCTCCAACGACAACGGTACAGTCGCATCCCACCCAAACCAGCTGAATCGGTATCGACCTCTGGCCAACTGGAAAATATCTCTTCTGCCGTCGGACCTCGCAAACGGTTTTGGCCGCAAATGAATAAGGGCGCGTTTCAACCAATTCAACCTCAAATATGGCCTGCGAAAAGCACAACAGTGAACTACAGCGGGGAACGCGGTCAGCATAACATCTTGTCATCGTGAAAGAATCACAGATTGTCACTACCCTAACCGGAGCCGAAATTCCTCGTAATTGCAACGATGAGGTTTTCACTATGTGAAAACTACCCCCATTCCATGAGAGGGTTTTCGCCAAAGAACGCTAGGACAGTCTAAAATAAGCGTTTTGGCGAGGAAAGCATCCGTGCTGCCCCGTCACCCGCGAGGGCGCGGCCGACCGCCGCATGCCCGCAACGGACTACTTTTCTCCTAACACTACGTATACAAGGGAATGACCATGTCAACACCAAAGTCAAAAATCATCTACACACTGACTGACGAGGCGCCGCTGCTGGCGACGTATTCCCTGCTGCCGATTATCAAGAAGTTCACCGCGCCGGCCGGCGTCGACGTGGTCGCCAGCGACATCTCCGTCGCCGCGCGCGTGTTGGCCGAGTTCCCGGAATTCCTGACCGACGAACAAAAAGTCCCGAACACCCTGGCCGAACTGGGCGCCCTGACCCAGCTGTCGGACACCAACATCATCAAACTGCCGAACATCAGCGCCTCCGTGTCGCAGCTGGTCGCTTGCGTGCGCGAGCTGCAGAGCCGCGGCTACAAGCTGCCGGACTATCCGGAAGACGCCAAAACCGACGAAGAAAAAGCCCTCAAGGCACGCTACGGCAAGTGCATCGGCAGCTCGGTCAACCCGGTCCTGCGCGAAGGTAACTCGGACCGCCGCGCGC
>Ga0247742_10002674_pt1 | contig 11575 bp, 11 predicted proteins | sample UWRJL208509C2_FD_180944 | JGI IMG/M metagenome (GOLD analysis project Ga0247742, IMG submission 180944) | Plant litter microbial communities from Arlington Agricultural Research Station in Wisconsin, United States - UWRJ-L208-509C-2 | ecosystem: Environmental > Terrestrial > Plant litter >... | reverse complement strand
TGGCAAGTCCGCAATTGCACATACACTCGCTGAGATATGCGAGAGCTGCGGGCTGCTTTTGGCATCATTCTTCTTCTGGAAGACAGCTGGAGAACGCGACAATGCAAATCGCTTTGTGGCAACGATTGCTCATCAGGTCACACTGGCAATCCCAGCCTCGCGCGCCCTTATCATGGAAGCCGTCAACTACAACCCCTTTATTTTTGAACAATCCATTGACGTCCAGCTCAGGAAACTCATTATAGAACCACTTATGCAGCTTATCTCGGCTTTACCCCTCTTCGATATCTCACCCTTCGTGATCATCATCGATGGGCTGGACGAGTGTCAAGGCAGCGACGTACAGTCTGGGCTTGTCAGGTCTCTGGTTGCCGCATTCCGACATCTTCCTCTACACATTCGCATTCTTATAGCCAGCCGTCCCGAGGTCCATCTCCAGTCCACCTTCAATTCTACCTCAGTCCAATCCCGCCTATCACGACTCCCTCTGTCTCACGAGTACTCGGCAGAAAAAGATATCTATCGATTTCTGGAAGATTCGTTCACGAAGATGAGACACGAACATCCACTGGCTTCGTACATCCCATCATCCTGGCCAGGGCCTACTATCCTACGCGAGCTTACCCGGAAATCATCAGGCCAGTTCATATTCGCATCGACAACAGTCAAATATACTGGAGGAGACCCTTATGAACTTCCAACACGGCGTCTAGATGTCATTCGCCAGCTTCAGCCCCCTCGAGGCGAGGAAGATCTTCCGTATGCAGAACTGAACTCGCTATACACCTATGTCCTCTCTAATGTCCGTAACATTGAGAGGGTCAAACAAGTCCTTGGAGTCTTGCTTATTGCCAACCCTATTTTGGATCCAGGATGTAAATTTAGACGCCCAGGTGACATAGACGATTTGTTCTTCTGGCAACCTGGTGAAACCCAAGCCTGCCTTGGTCAGCTTGCATCTGTCATTGAATGTAGTGAAGCCAGCCGGATATCTATTATCCACGCCTCATTGTCAGACTTCTTGCTTGATCCCTCCCGATCTCATGGGTTTTCTTTATGTCGGGAGTCTGTCTTGGGTGATACCGCCGCCTTTGGATTGCGCCATCTGAGGCAGGATATAACAGGTGTGTCATTTCCGACCTTTAGAAAAGGTCCTCTTACCAACTCCATGTCATCAGCTCCTACCAACTCAACAATCTCAGTTGATCCTGAAGATTACAAACCTTGGTACATTGTGAACACCAACAAATGTTTTGAAGCACTGCCATATTTCACCCTTGCACTTCGACAGGAGTTGAGTGTACTCTCTCCCCAGGGATTGTATGAAGCCGATGGACCTAGGAGACGTTGGTCCTCAGATTTCTGGGAATTTTTTGCAAATCTCTTCCAGATGCTATGTGACCAGGTACGCTTCTATAGTCAGCATGCTATTTGAATATTCTGCAATGTTTCCTCAGAACATCATGGATCAATACCCTCATCTTGTTTCTGGCATCACATCTATCTACTTTCAACTCCTTGGAAGTGCTAAACCAATAAAGGACATCATTTTGCATGCATTCTATACATCTTACTCTCAGGTTTCTCAGGACAATGCCCTACGCTTTGCTCGGGTATGTTGCATCCCTTATAGCAACCATTTCAACACTCTCAAAAGAGTATTTGACATGCATCCCCAACTGGAGAAACCTGCACTCTCGGCCCAGCATTATGCATATCTTGCTAAAATTCTCCTCAGAGGCCATTTAACAGCTGAGTTGTAGGTCCCATCCATCACATTTTTTGGTTGTTATATGTTAATCCATGATTTCTTAAGCGTAGGAAACTGTGCAACTGAAGATGAATTCAACTCAAAAGATATATCTGGCCAACGCTATTTTTCTGACCGCCTCTCAATTCTTATCTACATTGCCTACATACTTCCTCTGGCATGCAGATCCAATGAGGTTCTGATGGAAATCACCAATTGTAATCCCAAGTATCCACATCTAGAGAAAACATTCCATGCAAAATGGAATCTAAATGGGTGGTGCGATCATGTCATCCAACCCGCTCGGGATGCTGTTCTCGAGTATTATAAGGTATTCACCTAAAATCTTCGATTTTGTGTTAAACTCATACAATGGAACTATTTACCCAGCGCTACGCAGATCCACGGGACGTCGAACATTATATGTGCATCAATCACCTGTGCTAGTCTTTTCTTGAACATTTGTACGCCTGTCGACCTGGCACTATTGTTGCGTACGAAAAAAATCGAAAGTGGCAGGACTTGCATTGGCCAAAGCCATTGCAAAATACTGACACTTCTGAGTCTGAGTCCTCTAATATGCGCTTGCATATGTCAGCCGAAACCCCACAGCAAACGTTGAACATTGGATATCTAACCATCGACTCAAGAGCCAGGTTGATTTAGATTTGGCTCAATCCTAAGTTTACCTGGGTACCATTTGCTCTGTAACCCCGCTACTAGCTAGTGGAAGTAGCATTAGCCATCCAACGGATCGTATTTTGTTAATATACAGACCCGCCCCTCCAGCTAACTGGGAGCATTTGTATCATCACCATCATTAGCACTTGCTTTCATAACATAACTGCCCTCCCCCTCAAACAAAACTACGAAGGCAGCTAAGATTAAGAATTTTATGATCCGATGCGCTCAGAAACACAAGTGCGACACCAGGCGCGGTGGGTGTATCGTGCATACATTAAATTGTTGTCTGCTGCACTCACTGAGCGTGTTTCACCGCTTAGATGGATTCTGAGTTTTATACGGCTTACCCATAGAGAGAGACATAGCTCGTCCATCAGACTCGAGTACCTGTAGACGAACGGTGAACTTAGAAAATTACATCATAGATCGAAACATGATGATCGAAAACAAATGAAACGAAACAAGGAAACGACTTGAATCTTTAGGTGTAATTGACAACAGTAAATTTGGTGGTGCAGTTATTTGTTATGCACCTATACGATAGGTCAGCTTTCAACTCTCAGCTCGAAAACATAGCCAAGCGACCATGAATTATAACTGATCGGAAGTGAGACTCGGACTCAGAAGAGAGCAAGAAGTAGAAATGGAAAACAGACGAGGACGCAGGCGTATCCTTACAGCACATTCAAAATACCTATACGCATCGACAAAGTCCCGTGTTGTAGGTTAATCCAGACCCTCTCCAGGGTTCAGATTGTGGATACTCTGGGCGGCGGTTATTTGGGTGTTGCCTCCGACGCAGACATGGATCTGGCCGGAAAATCATTGGAAGATGGGTGTTGTGTTGAGGACAGATCTGTAATAGGTCAGATAATGAGAACTGTGGATGGACAGACAATGTACGTATTTTCATCAAGAGAACCGCCATCCATTGAGATTACCATCAGATCGACTACTCAGGCGACCCACTGGCATACAGATCGCGATGAGTCCTCGCCCATTGTGACCGGAAACTTGAAGCGATTCAGATTGAATATTATCGTGATTTTGGACATAGGAGTTTGAGGGATGAAGGACCTAAGGAAGCCTTGCAACGCTCAAGGCAATCAAAAGGTGTACTTCTAGAAGAATAATGTTTGGTAACTTAAGGAGACAAGAAAGCACATAGACTACTGCCAAGCGCAACATAAAAAAGTGGTTGTTTCCACCTTCACCGATTCGTCAAACAACAATCAGAATATCATGCGAGACCATGCGCCGGGCATCCACCTCACATTTATCAAGGTAGGCAAACGTAGAGGAGCTCAGGCCTGGGTTTGGAATATATGAGGGGTCTGCGTAGGTGAAGTTCTCATTTTGCGAGACATTGACGATTTGGAGGTACCTATAGATGAGTGGGGAGCTCAGGGGTACGTTGTATCGAAACACGAAGGACGAGAACAAAAGAAACGATACATCCTGACGACTCGGAGCTCAAAGCGCGATCGACAACCGCAAAAATTGGAGGCGCAGTGTACCTGTACGATAGGTCAGCAGTCAAATCCCAGCTCGAAAAGATAGTAACGAGACAATGAACAATGGACAATCAGACTGTAAAATTTTGACGAGAGAGAAAAGGTGGAAGACGGAGAAAGATGCAGACGTACTCTTATAGTCAAAAATCCCAACTGGTCGCCTTATGCGCTGATAAGACCCTATAATTCAGGTTCAGACCTGCCAAGGGCTCCAGATTGTGGATATATTTTGGCCTCTGAGGGACCAAGGGCGCTGCTAGTGCTCTGGGTAGTGGCTTCTTGGGTACTAGTGTCGCCTCCAATTCCGACGCAGATGGGGATATGGACCTGCAAGGAATATCATTGGAGGTTGGCCAATTGGCAATTAACTCGAGGAAGGAAACCTGGAGGACCAATCTGTGATGGGTCGGATATCGAGAGCTATGGACAGACAGAGACAGCGGACATATTCTTCTTGCCTTCGTAGTGATTTTTCTCAGTAATTGAGTAAAGCGACTCCAAATCACAAAAAAGACGACTCACAAACTCTATGCACATGACTCGTCTCAATCCAAAACCCCATGGAGGACCAATTCTGCGTGATACCCTTTCCATTTCAGCGATAACGCATAGTCAGTTGGTAGAAAAATCGAGCCGTGTGGTGCTAGGGCTTGCTCCACCATTGAGGCTTACAGCGTCGACTTGGATTGAAGAATGTCAAATATCATTACCGTGAACCGTGAGGGTATGAGGTATGAGGAATTCTAAGTGAAATATCTGGCTCTGTTGAAGATCGGAGGATGGAGAATGGAGGGACATCGCAAAGCCCGATGGTGTCAAAGGGATGGGATGCGGTGTAGTTCTACAAAGAGATTCAGTACGGACGGAAGGGAATGAGGGAATAAGAAAGAAGGATGAGGACGTACACTGCAGCAAGTCGATACTCATATCCACGCACAGGTGCAACCTCATTCCACCTTCACCGAATCGTTAAACGACATATAAAACATCGAACACTGGACAAGAGGCTCAGGCTCAGCACCCTTAGGCTTCATAGCCGTGACCAAGGCAGAAGTTGTCTATAAGCGTCGAGGACTCGGTGCTCAGGCCTCCGGCTTGAGCTCAGCTCTGGGGCGTATACGAGGGGAAGAGCGGGGCAGAACTGAAGAAGCTAACGAATAGGGAGGTTCGTCGACAGTGAGGAGGGGATAGCGATGACGAGTTGGGAAGAGAGTGCTGACGAAATGAATTGGGGACGAGGATAACACGGGCTTACGTTGGCCGGCGCGATGGAACAACCAGCGCGCAACGGGATTAGTAATAGAACCGGGTGAAAATTGGGGTCGTTGTTCGTTCGACGGGAGACGAGTTTTGCTGAAGGAGAGGGACAAAGTTTCCCGAGAGCCGGGGCCTGGCGTGCGTCATTGATCGCGATCGGTTGATAAAGTCGAAGAGCGCCAAGCGTGTGGGGAAATTTCTTGGATCGTGCCAGATCGTGCCCCTGATTCCGATCGTTAAGGTCGCTTGTTGGGTTCACCCCAATCTAGCGAGATTCTCTGAATTGAACTTGTCACAGTCGCCTGTCGCTCAGACTTGAAGAGTAGTTCGAGACTTATCGCACAGAGCGTTGACCCGGAAGTCACATCCATTTCTCGTACATACCGCCACCAGTAAGTTGTCGCCCCGTCCTCTGTTAAGCCTTTGCTCGACGACTTGATAGTGAGCATCTTTCAGAATGCGTCGGGCGTATCTGTCGGAGGCAATAATTCCCCTCAACGCCATGTACAATAGTCCAAGCGACCACATCAAGAATAGGGATTCTTTCAATCACAATATCTCGTCTGTGAAGAGCTCACAATTGCAGCTCTACAGCGAGCAACCTTCTTTTGACGGGTCCAAGATGTAAATAATATGTACGGTACACGTGTATAGTCGTGGAAGGAGGATATTCAGTACTGAGGAAGGGAAGGAGGAATGAGAAGAGACAGAAGGAAAGAATATGGGAAATGAATGAATGAAAAAAACTGACACGGATGAAGAAAAAGAGGGGATGAAAGAAATGGAACAACAGTAGAAAGTCGGCGAGAATGGACGTACCATTCACCACTCAGAGCCCAACACCCAAATCACACTCCCTACTCCTCAGCTGCTCCCTCTATCCTCTATCCTCTATACGCATCCATAAATCCGCCTTTCGTTTCCTCCTTCGAGTCCTGCTTCTGCCCTAGATTTGCTTCGAGTCGGATGTGCGCAGAATCCCGAAATCCGGATGGAGCAGGAATGCAGAATACTTGATGCATATATGCTAGTCCTTACGAAGAGAGGGATGGTCGATGAGGTCTTGAGAGGCAAACCTGTGCAAGAGTTCGTGAGGTGCTGGGCGAAGAGGGAAGGACACCTACACAGCAGTTCGACACCAATACCTATCCCTATGCGAAACATTCAACACACGAATTCGGCTCCTTCATGGTTCCTCACTTGCACTAGCAGCGCCATGGCCTACAACCGACTTATCTCAGCAACTGGAGAAGCGAGAGACAAGATCCTCTGACCTGTCTTAAAAATACCCAACGCAGAGTTGGAGCTCGATGTACGACCGGACGACGGCCTTTTGTCATACAGAGGATAATTGCGAGCTCTGGCTTGTGCAGCAACTTAGGCTCGTGCTTGGGATGTATATGCTAGTGAGGGCGGGGACCTGGAGTGTGACGAGGGTTGACGTTTGAAGAGACGAGAGTAGAGTAAGAGAGTATCAGGGAGAAGAGGAACCCAATTGCGATAGCCGGGGCAGATCCTCGATCGCGAGCTTGAGAAAGTCTCCAAGGTGAGTCTGAGTGGGGGTTGTTGAGGACGGGATTGGAATGGCGGCAGGCGTGCAGATGAATCGAATGATCTTCCACATTGTACGGTAAGACATTTTTGCGAGAAAGTTGGGCGCGTTCAAGAATCAATACGGAGGGAGGGGAAAGAGGGAACCAGAAAGAGCTGCGGCAAGTCGATGCCCGTGCTCGTATCCGCAGACGCTGTATGCTATATGTATGTATACTATGACTACAAAGTTAAACGTGCGGGATAAAAAGGAACTTCCCATTCTCGAGTACCTCCTGGTCTGTAAAAATCAAGGCGTTGGTCTGGATCCTCTTGCTTCAATTTGCTTTTCTCCATATTTGTCCTGCACCGAGGTGCACTTATCCGACCATCAGGTGAATCCTCACCCAAACCAGCATACGTCTCAGCAGCAGTCTCGAAAGCCGAGTATGCATCTGAGTATGCACCAGTATGAAGGTATATAAAGCCAATGTTATCCAAGGTTTGAGCAACACCTAATTCCACACCAATATATTGGTAGGCATTCAGGCACTTCTCGAATGTGTTCATCGCATCAACAAGGCGGCCCATGCGAACAAAAACTTGCCCGAGGAGCAGAAGAATATTGCCTTGAACGTACGAGGGTTCCAGGGGCCCGGCTATCTCCCATGCCTCTTGAACAGCCATATACACTGCTTCATCTGGAATATACAGTCGGTCGCAGGCGTATGCCTTGGCATAAAGAGTTGATGCCATATCCTTCTTGCATCCAAGGTCCCTCATCATGTCTGCTGCCTCAACAAAAGTTTCCAAAGCCTGCTCGCAGTTGCCAATAACCCAATAAAGCCATCCTAGTGCATCAAGTGCACATGCATGCCAATATGTGTCTGATTTGTTGGTCCTCGAGAGCAGATCAGAAATTATGGTCTGTCTCCTCTTATGACCTTTCGTATACAAGCTGACATGCATGTGTGCTAGGGCACATTCAAAGCCCAGCTGCTTGCTCTGACCGGAGTCATCAGCAGCTAACAGCCGGGAGCTTTCCTCCAGTACACCTTTCGCCTCGACAAATTTCTTGACCTGCGAATACGAGCTGCCCAAGCAGAGTAAAGCTTCAGCAATATATCGTTTGTTTCCGTTTGCTTTTGCTACATTTAGAGTCTGCTCTGCAACTGCTATGAGGGGCTTGGTGTCCCGTCGATACCAACTGAATGCGAGTAGCGCTTGGACTAATTGATCGGTGCGATTTGTGGTGCCTACCAGGATGGACTGAATATTAACGTCCTCCTTAGCAAGCGCCTCGAAGTTAGCCTCGAATGTTGGATCACGGTAGCGAGAGGCGTGGTCTAGGACATACTTGCAGAAAGCTGATTGCAAGCCCTGGCGCAGATTTTCAGGTATGCGCTTTTGGTGGACCATGAATGACTGGATGACAGGGAGGACGAAGAGTGTCTGTGATGTATGGCCCCTGTCCCGAGTTATAGTCTGAAGAAGTGATGCCCGGGAGAGGGTAGTAATTGCTCCGGACATGGATTTCAGGTTTGGAGCCCAGTATGCCAGGCGTTCTATAGTGGTTCCCGCAGGAAGCAGCGAAAGAGTCGCTAAAAGATCGATCGCATCAGGATTGCTCTTGACGAAGTTGCTGTCCACCGAAAGACTAATGCTTTTATCCATCACACCCTCCAGCGAGCCATCAGGAGACTGGATGTCAGTGCCCAGGCTTGTCCACTCCTCAAGCAATTGCTTTGGCGAAGATTCTGATTCCCGTCCACGAGAGGCCATCAAGGTGACGGCCAATGGCATACACCCGACAGCGTCTAGAAGCCTATCAAGGTCAGGATCCATCTCCCAGTGTGGGTTGAAACTCTGACAAATGCGGAGACTCGCGTCCTTCTCATTTGCTGGGACAATCTCCAAATGCCATTCCACATCGACTGTGGGCGACTGTGATCCTTGCATGGTTATGAGAATCGATACATGACTGAGCTGATTCAAATTGGATAGTGCTTCATCGACTTGTTTCTTATCGCTTGTGTTCCATGGTGTTCCAAAGTTGTCAAGCAGTAGAAGGTAGGGGTCCTTGGACGATTTGAGCTCGTATAGGATGTCGCTCATGACGCTATCGGTTTGGCGCTTAACTCGAAGGCTCGTGTGGAGGACCTGCAGAAACAGGTTGGCAGACGTTGCTTCTACGCAAGGTACCCACACCCGATGCCCGTCCTGAAACTTTGCTTGAACGAGATCCGAGTCAACGATGGCCAGGGAAAGTGATGTCTTCCCTATCCCACCGGAGCCAAGAAGGCAGATATGCGATGCAGTATCCAAGGTCAGCATTGCGGACACCTTTTCAACCAATCCGTCGTGTCCAAAGAAGAGTACCGGTTTCGATGGTGTATCCTGCCGTTCCGGTTTCTTTGCGCTTGCCTCTTGTTTGACGCTTGCCACTACCTCGCCGAAGTTCTTAATATCATTAACTTGATCAGCGATGGACTGAATGAAAGACTGAATGATTTTAAGCTGCCCTTGCAAGTCTTGCAGTGCCCTCGTTTGGCGAAGGTTATTTCCGACCTATTTAGAAGGTAAGCCCTACATCGAAAGTGAAGTAAGAAATATTTACGTTGAATTTCTCGAGAGCAACGGTGAGGCGACCTACACACCCATCAACCTTGTTCTTGTTCAGATTCGAGAGGATGATCATGAGCAACCGTTTATGACGAATCTTGGTGATGTCGGAAATAATCGTTTTCATAGTGCTGAAATATCAAAGGTCATTTCAGCCGCTATTGGCTTGCATGTTGAATGACGTACTCGAGGAGATCCTTCAGGTTAATTTCAATCTCCATGCTTGCCGCAACCATTTTTGCTTCTTCAGACCCGGCGGTCACATTCTTTACAATCGCGATCATGAGCGCTTCAACGCATTCCTGCAATTCCCGGAACTTCTCTTCAACAGCTGTGGCGTTCTAATAATAGTAGGTTCCTTCAGTTTGCTTTGCACTCGCAGAGTATTCATACTTACCTCGCACACTTCAATGATCTTGATAGCGGCACCGAGCACATCCTTCAACAGCGGCAGAGGCACCAATTCAGCAGCCAACCGCAACACCTCCTTCCCACTAGCAGTAATGTATTCTTGAGTATCGGGAACGACAGATTCCTCCTGTGTCACTGGGGTCTAGTATTAGTAAGAAATATTAGTACAAGACAAGGACGGGCATTTGTATGAGATATCACGCACATTTGTCCTGGATGGGTGTCGAGACTTGCCCAGTGGGGACCAGGAGAAACATCCACCTTGAGGATCCATGCTGATGGAAGTTGGGATGCGACAGAAACCAGGGAGAAGGGGATTTAAGCCTCGACATTCCGAATTGCGGTATGCATTGTAACCTCATGCCATGAGTTTGACACTATGAATGCTGACATTGACATAAACCGTTGTCGCGTTTGGTCAAACATCATACAACGCAAATTTGTATTGAATGCTGCTTTGGAAGATGTCCGAAACAGTAAAACCCCTTCGTGCATCCTATCAAAGTTCCAAACTATTGCCGCTTCATAAACAGTGAATTAAAAGTCGAGATAGACTCCGAACGAGAGATAGGCTGACGAGTTACTTCCGAATCTTCAACACGCCATGCCTACTTGCGTCCTTGAACAGTGCTGTGGCCTTGATCAACAACGCGGCAACGCCCTTACTGCTCAGTCAGTTTGCTCCAGGGAAATTGAAATCGGGTTTCCTGATCAAATCTTGAAGTGGTCTATTGGGGGTATTCTATGTAGCAATCATGCCAAACCTGCAGTCACTCCCCTTTCCCGCCTGTGTTCTTGTTTCGAATTACCTTTGATTTACTTTCGTCCGATTCGTTTATCCCGTGTACTGTAGTTCCTCTTGGCTCCCTTACTACGCCTCATTTACTTATCTGACTTGTCTCTGACTCCCTTAAACCTTTCTATATATCCATTAGTATAGCGTATGTTTTATAGTACCTTACTACACATGGTCTTGTATTACTCACGATAACTTATCTCTAGTTTTTGTACATTAAGTCTTAACTATACCGTAGTTCCCCTAGTGAATTCCAGTATCATTTACCTGTGATCCAGGTCCTGTCCTATAATCACACCGAGTCGAGTATGCAAAATCCAGATGAGTCGCTGATCCAGATCGTCCAAATCGTCCAGGATCCAGATATTGGCTACGCTAGTGCCAACGTCCTTCATACCCTATTGGGTGTTGGTGATGAAAAGAAGGAGGTAATGTTCCTACCAGCTGTGAGAGGGTGTTCGCTAAGGAGCGATGAGGAGGGAACAAGAGAAACATGGCGATGGCTGACACCGACGCCGAACATGAAAATTTTGCATCCAAATTCTTATCCGTGAATATACGTAGTCAAGATGCTATCACCCAAAGCCAAAGTGCAAAATCCTCTACTTCACTCCAGCCAAATTGTCAAACAGCCCCGCCGACTCGGAGCTACTATGTAAGTACCACCAGTCCCCGGACAACGGACATTCAAAGAGAAAATGTGGACGTGGAATAACGAGAACCCACCTGACGAAGAGAACCCAGGGATCTGTCTACAAATTTCTGTTCTAGCGTTAAGTAGAGAGTCGGCTGAAGAGAGTGAGGGGAATAAGAGAGGAAGCCGAGTTTGGGTTTGAGTGGGCGCTGAAAAATGACCAACACCCCCACAGCAGCAGGGCCATATTATAATATCACACCTACGTCGTTGCTGTTGTCTGGAACATCTGGACCAGTAGCAAGCTTTCCCGGGTGTTGACGTGCCCGAGGACACTCGGACGGGAGGATGCCAGTTGGGAAACACAGGTGCAATAT
>Ga0247742_10002673_pt1 | contig 11578 bp, 12 predicted proteins | sample UWRJL208509C2_FD_180944 | JGI IMG/M metagenome (GOLD analysis project Ga0247742, IMG submission 180944) | Plant litter microbial communities from Arlington Agricultural Research Station in Wisconsin, United States - UWRJ-L208-509C-2 | ecosystem: Environmental > Terrestrial > Plant litter >... | reverse complement strand
GAGGACAATACTTGGGTCGATCCCATCCCTTTCTTCCAACGTCTCGAAGTTCCCGCGTTGACCTGCCTACGCCTTGCGCTTAACGGTGCTGACTTTGGTTATCTGTTGCCCTCCTTCAAGGACCTGACGCATCGGTCCAAGTTTGCTCTGGAAATTCTCACTCTTGAACTCCCGACAGAAATATCAGAGAAAGCCTTGGTCAAACTTCTGGCAACACTCCCCACATTAACCATGTTCACACTCAAGTCCGACATAAACCAACGACTTTTATCTAATCTCACTATATCAATGCTTGATCCCACATCCGGAAGGCCCATTACGGAGTGTCTCCCAAATCTAAGACGACTCAATTATACCGGATGTGTCTCCTTCACCCCGGACAAGCTGATCACCATGGTCAAAAATCGGGGCAAATTTGCGGGAGTCGAGCGCATCGACAATATTGATATCAAATACTACAACAAGGACTGGGCACAGGAAGACCCTAACGTGATGAGGGAATTTTATAGGCAGCTAGACGCCCAAGAAGGAATTTCGACAGGTGTTGATATAATTTGGACAAATGACTTGTAAATTAGCGCGGTTTTTACATATGAGCTGTAGTCCGTTGGATCCTAATGCTTTCGAGTTGATTCCGAACCAACCGCTTTTAAGAGCCAACCTTTGAGAAACTCCGGAATGCTCTTGGTGAGCCGCCCCGGAGAGGGCCGCCCAGCTCGGTCATGGGTTGTGCCTCGTACGAGGCTACGAGTAGTGTTGTTGGCTCAACGTTGCCAAGACACCACACCAAGCCTCGCCAGGTGGCGAGCCAGATTTTTGAAAACTGCCTGGCGATTGGTGGCGAGTCAGGATTAGATAACTATTGGTACAAGTGTCCGAGCATCAATAATTTCTCAAATATCTACATTCATATCTACAATCCCTCCATGGCCCCAGGTGCACATAAAAATTAGTTCGACGGACACATACTCATATGCAAACTGCTACAGAGATTGGGAGTATCGATGTGGAACGTGCTCAAGACATCATCATTAATTAACTATACTTAGAGGCAGATGACTCTGTAACCATCGAAGGATCAATATCTCTCAAGGACATAGAGGCTGAGCTGAGTTTGCATGGCTTGATGCTCCCGAATCTTCATCTTCCGTAAATAGTGACAATCTTCCAGTGGGCACCCCAATCGAGAAAGTGTATGATTTGTCGGTATTGGATACTATTAGCTGTGGAGGAGACTGACCTGACAGCAAAAGTCGGTACGCCAGCTGCCTTGCCAGCTGCAGTATTGGATCCTACAACATTATTATGCAATTTGGGATTTTGAATGGTTTAAAACATTGTTAAGCGCCTATCTTGCAGTAAATACCTACAGAAAAGCAATTTCCAACCGCCATAACATGACAAAATGACGCCTGGAGGCCCAGCAACCTGATTGTCTGTCTCGCCACTCGCCAGCAATCGCCATTTTCCCACGCCATACACCTCGCCACGCCGGCGATTGGCGAATGCTTTTCGAGCAATGGCCATCACCACTAGCTACGAGCAACATGAAAAGCTTCATGACTTTCAACCACCACGGCGTTTGACGAATTACCACCAGAGATCACCTTGAAGGTATTCTCATTCTTAAATCTGTTGGATTTATGCAACCTCTGTCCTCTATCGCGATTATGGAATGCTTTCTTCCGACTCCACCAATATGAAAGCACGATCTACAAACAAGCTGCCCACCTCCACGGCTTTATCAACGACCAGGGGGCATGCACAGGCCTCACCAACTCGCAAACTCACTACGTTATACTAGGCTACAACCTACCGCATTTCACTTTCCTGAACTTGTACCCATATACAAGCTTGGGAATTTACTCTCCCACATACAATGGAATGCCGCACACACACCGACCAAGATACATGCATCCCTTGGATGCTGAACGCGCCATTCTTGCGCTCTCTGCCCATTGGGTTTACCTTCGCCTAGTGGAACGCGATTGTGCTTTCTACTCAAGCACTTCCAAGAGGCTACCTAACAAAAAGAACTTGGCTTGAGCTCTTAAACGATCTTCCAGGCATATAGCAGCTCTTTACTCGGAGAATAACCGCGTTTTCACAGTCCCACTCTTCTTTGGAAGTTCTTCGTTCCTTCACGGAAGGATTTCCATTTCCATTTCTAGGTGGTTGGTAGCACGAGGAGATGTCAGGTGCCGTCGGCCTCGATGGTTTGACGCTATCATGCTTTGGATGCTATGCTGAATAGCTTCTGAACCCGCCCTATTCGCTGACAGAGATCCGACGAGCCTAATGTCTTACGAGAATCTGGTATGCAGCGCTCTATATATACTGGTTCTGTTGTTGTTCTTTTCCACCACATTTATCAAATGTTGGCCCAGCATAGTCACCCTCTCCAGATCCTTCTCGTCCTGCTATTTGGGCAATTGGTGGCTGGTTACGGTGTCATCGTTCAAACAACCGCACCGTCTCATGCTGTGACACTTTCGCCGTCTTTGCTTTCCTTCTCTATTGAACAGGACCGGTGGACGGATTGGGTCGGAACAACCTCTCGAAACACTTTCTTCTATAATACATTGGACAACCTGAAACAATTAACAGGCCAGCCTCCTCAAATTAGGATTGGAGCCAACAGCGAGGATCGCACTAACTGTGACGACAGCGTTCAGGTTGGTGATGCCCCCTCAAACGCCTGTTCATATGCTTATACCGTGAATTCAGTTTTCAGAGAGTGATTTTCCCGCACCATCGAACACCGTCCCATATCCCGAAGCTAAATCGAACAGAGTCAGCAATAGATACTATGCAACGGCGCAATATCTCCCACCAAGTAAGGCTTCTTTTCTTCCGCCTGCTTCCTGGAATTTAACTGTGATACTTCTAGACACGAATGTTACCTGGGGCATAAACTTCGGCCAGGGAAATGGTACTGCAGCAATATGTGCAGCAAGGGCGATTTTAGAGGCTTTCTCCTCTCCTGCGTTTGTCAACGCCAATATCAGGCTTGACGCTCTCGAGATTGGTAATGAACCCGATCTGTATTTGAACAACGGCTTACGTCCCAGTTCATACGGTTTGACACAATATGTCCAAGAGTGCGTGCATCTGATTTAATATTCGGTTTTAGGAGAATCTAACTCCGCATCTCGCGTCCGTCTACCTATCTCATACACGATATCAATGATGCTGTGATATGCCATATCTTTACTCTGAACCGCAGATGGTTCGCATTCGCAAGAAATGTGACAGTACAGCTCGAAATGTTCTCATCTAAGGCCAAGTTTTGGGGCGCCTCTTTCGCTGGGTCCTCGCATTCCACATCTGGATTTTCGCCTCAGGCCGTGTTCAACGAGGGGTTGCTATCCCACTACCCGGGCGAGCAGATTTCCACGTGAGTGTCGCTTTCTTCATACCTTCTTTCATTTTGCTAATGCTTATTTTCGTTCATCCTGCTTCCTGTCCGTTTGTTGCGGACAGCTTCTCGCAGCACCAATATAGTGGATCATTCTGTTCCGGAAGCAGCGGCCTATTGCAGGAATTGATGACCAAAAGCACTATTCGAAGCAAGCTCTCGAGCTTTAATTTCGATATCGCTGCTGTGCTTGCCAAGGGGCTAACTTATGTCCTCGGAGAGACGAATAGCTATTCCTGTCATGTAAGCTACAGCTCTCAATCAACTTTCCTTCACCGATCTCATTTCTTCTTGCCAGGGTGCACCTGGTGTGAGCAATACTGCTGGCGCTGCACTATGGACGTTAGACTACCTATTCTACGCGTATGTACCCTTTCCTTCGTCTTCAGAACCCAAAATCTTACTCCCGGCTACTTTAGGTCTCTGATCGGGGTTTCAAGAGTCTTCTTCCACCAAGGAATTGGCTTCAAGTATAGTTTTGTATGTCACTTTCTGGTTGGTTTTAATGCCTCGACTAAATTTTGAAAACCCAGATTCAACCAACAACTTTATACCGTTCGACACTCGATGGGTCGACTCTATCCAGACCACTTCCACCACACATCCAGCCTCAATACTATGCGGCAATCATTGCGGCTGAAGCAATCGGTAACTCTGAGGAAATGCGTGTTTTAGAGATCAGTATCAACCTCCCTCGTCTGTCGGGGTATGCTTTCTATGGCAAAGACGGCAGCTTGAAGAAAGCGCTTCTTATTAACTCGCAGGCCTGGTTAGCGGGCTCTACGGGCCAGAGAGGGAGCCAACGCGTTGATTGGGATTTCAGAGGCCCCTCGATTCCCAAGTCAATGTCAGTGAAGCGACTTTCCGTGGCTCATGCTGATGACACAAGTGGTTTGACATGGGGAGGGCAGACCTATGAGACGAGCGACGGTAGGGTTTCTGGGACCTTGAATACTACAACCGTTCCTACGGCATCAGGGGTGGATCTGGAGGACACTGAAGTGGTCCTGTTGACATTCACTCCGTGAAACGATGTCCCCCTGTATCCTGTCGTACTTTTGTTCACTTCTGGTATAGCCTTTCTTTTCTTGTTATTTATACTCCTCATTCCTTCGTTCTGTGATTGGTCGCTGGAATATTACGAACACGCCTTGTTCCAAAACACTAGATATTGCAATATATTGTTGTCCTACCTAGCCATTTCCCAAATTTTAACAAGACAGACACTGGATGCAGAGGATGTAACGAATTTTTTTCATTCGATAAAATACTTCATCCCCCCATAGAAGGCCTGTGTCTCAAATACACCGCAACGATTAATTCTTCGGTTCTGAGTGTAACTTGTTTCAGCATACACGAAGTTCCTGCGCAATCGTGCTCCAACGCACAAACTTGTCGTTCAAATTGTTCAAGTCGATACTAGCTCTTGCCGAATAATCGCACACGACCTTTAACTTCAACTTCTCGATGTGGTTACGCATGGATCGTTTTGTGCTTGATTTGTGGGTAAAACCAAAACCAAAGCGCTTTAATTTCATATCTTGAGGTATTGTCCTTTGACACTTGTCTCAGCAACGTAGCCCTAATGAAAGGCCTATACTACCCATCAAAACGCACAAGTCCTCTAAATTACTAAGAGTCAGTTCGGATACCATAATACGAACGTATTATGATTATGATGGGAATCCGTATTATTCCCACCGGTCCAAATGCAGATCACCGGTCGCATGGTCGCGCGACGGGTCCATCCGCATTCAGACGTGGGGCATTTGCTCGCAGCCACTTTTGATGCGAGCTCATCGTCGACAACAGCGAGCTCGCATATCTCAATGGATACTCCCTTTTTCTCTCTGAAATTTGGCCAGTGTATTAAAATATGCTTTTATTCATATTTTCTGTATAAGAAACGAAATTCAACTCGGAAATGTGACGGGAAATATACCACCATTATCACAATCAATGAGTAAGATATGGTGGTAGTGTAGGCCTTTATGTAAAATATATAAGTTGAATCGAGTAGCCACACATATATTGTAAAAAACTAAAAAAAAATTAGAAGGAAAATTTCCACTTCAACCAGGGATATGCGAGCTCGCTGTTGTCGACGATGAGCTCGCATCAAAAGTGGCTGCGAGCAAATGTCCCACGTCTGAATGCGGATGGACCCGTCGCGCGACCATGCGACCGGTGATCTGCATTTGGACCGGTGGGAATAATACGGATTCCCATCATAATCATAATACGTTCGTATTATGGTATCCGAACTGACTCTGAGTCAACTTCGTGAACGCCCACTCTCAACGGTACCTCGCTCAATTCTGGATTTCTAATGGATCTTGCCAGTAATACTAGACCTTGATCATTCAACGTTCAACCTCTCCCCGTAATATCAGTCAATTTCTCCAGTTCAAAGATTTCCGTGCCTTCACGAGGATGGCCAAAGGAAAGAAGAAGGGAGGGCTGTCGGGCGTATCCAGGTTTGTGTTCGAGTCGATGTCATCCACACCCGCCAATTCCGATGCAACAAAAGCTACATCATCGGAGAGCCCCAAAGCTGCTCAGTCTAGAACTCTAAACGAACCCCCAATGAAGAAGAGAAAAGGGAACGATGGAACTTCAGTCGCACATCTTTCCGACCATGAGGAACAATTGGCTGGGTGGGTCGAAAAGTATAATGCAGTGGGACTTGTACCTCATTATACGCAGGCCGAACAAGTTCCAGAACACCTGCAGAAATGTCGGTCGTCCCTTCGATGCCCGTCTTCCATTATGCTGATGACATCTTCCAGACTTCTCTCAACGTCTACGATTCTTCTCGTTGTACGACTCGCCTCCAGGGTGTCTTCTTGACGATGAGGGATGGTATAGTGTTACACCCGAGCTTGTTGCAAACCAAATTGCGGAAAGATGTCGATGCGACACGATTCTGGATGCCTTCTGTGGAGTTGGAGGCAACGCGATCGCGTTCGCGAAGACCTGTCAGCGAGGTGAGAACAACGAGATGCATCATTAAGCTATTGCCTGACGAGACCATCTCTCATTGGCAGTGATAGCACTCGATACCTCACCCACGCGGTTAGCACTCGCGCGACATAATGCTCAGATATATGGTGTCGCAGACCGCATCGAGTTCATCCTTTCCGATTACCTTTCCTTCGCCAAGTCCTACCTCTCACTACCTTCGACTTCTCGAAGGCCGAATGTCAATTTACTCGAGACACGTAAAATAGATGTTGTCTTTCTGAGCCCGCCATGGGGTGGACCATCTTATCTTGCTGGAGCCACGGACGAGAGAACAACTGCCACCGAGTCGCTACATCCACCCTTTGCCACTCCAACCTCCGACAGCGAACACCCATCATTCACACTTTCCTCTATAAACCCCATTCACGGTGCCGCTCTGTTTGATCTGACGAGACGAATCACAAAGAACGTCGCATATTATCTTCCACGGAACACCCGACTCGAAGAGATCAGTGCCTTGCTCTCGGAGCAAGATACTAGAATATCAAAATCTATGCTCTCGTCAAAACCTGCAAAGAGTCAAGAAAAAATCGAGATTGAAGAAGAGTGGACGGGCAACAAGCTGAAAGCATTGACTTGCTACTTCGGAGGACTTGTTCAAGGCCAGGAGGATCTGTTTTGAACTGCCCTCAGACTTCTTTTGTTTCGGGCACGCTTGTAGTCAAATTCCCACTTCTGACTTTTGGTAGACGATTCTTTGGATACGAAATGAAACATGAATGCATGAATACTGGGTCATATGTAACTTATATTCCTCTCTGCCGACCTCGTAGACATACTGGAAGATAAGAGAAACCAGCTCGACTGGAAACATATTGAGGATTAGCTGAAGTATTTTTAGTGCTGAGAGTGGGAGACATGCTTTTGAATGATTGAACACGATGAAGGTGCGGTCGTGCACGATGCGGGCTCGATACCAGCGCTTTGGATGACCCAAGAAACCCTGCGAGATGTACTTGTGGACGGGGTTTTCGAAAACGAGCAGATTGAAATCAAGGCTGTAACGCACGCCGTTCCTGGGCATATGTAGGTGAACGAAGGGATAAAGAGCTACTATCAGATTTTAACGAAGCAGATTACTGAGAGCTGGAGGATGGGGGACATGAAACATGTTTGAAGGGTTTAGAGGAGCGAATTATCCAAGAGCAGAAAGGGTCGATGGAGTACCAGATAACCGCTTGGGTGCGAGTGCGAAGCAAAAGGAGAAGCATCATATAGTAAACCCATCTAGTCAACACTTTATGAATAGGATTATCGAAAGTTCGTTGATGTTAGAGATGGCTCACGTCTGCCTCCATCGTGTTTGCATGTCCGTCTAGACCCTCAGAAACTCTCCCTTTCAAAGCAGTGATGCGATGCCTGAGTAGCTCATATCTGATGTATGGATCTCCAGAATTCTTGCAACTTTTGACCACAACCACTCCTCAACCCATGCCTACTACGTCGTTTCATCGAGACAAGTCGGACGACTGACGATAGGATCTGGAAGCACGAATCTGGTTTGACGACTTTGCCGCCACGTAGCCAACGGTGATCTTCAAGGTGGAATAGATGCGAGGCGAACTGCGCCTCTACGACGACCGATCTGCTCATCCAGGTGGGAGCCGGATAGCGTGACAACCCGCTTCATGCGTATGCTTCTAGATCCCAGCCGTGGTGGTAATGCGATTAGGAAAGGCTGAGATTCGATCACTGGAAGATCATAAAAGGTGCATAGACTAAAGTAGGATTCTGGACATCAACGCCAGTAAAGTTGCCTAACGCTCCACAACATCCTCGTTACTCTCATCCTAAACCATTCTTGATGATCGTGCGGTAAACGCCTCGGATCCGTTATAGAGACCAAGTCCATAATGCTTGGGGAGAGCCTTTGGTTCCTCAAAGCCACGAGCTCACGGAGACCATCAAAGGAGAACCCGACACATCCTTTGATTTCTAAACAGAGGATAGCAGTCTCTTTTCCTAGATGTCGGAGCACCCGGTCACTGATTGCAGAACAGTCGTGGAATCGGATATCTTCGCCGTCCCAGCTGGAGAGGGGAAGGAAAAGGTCTTCTCTGATATCCCAGAGCAAGAGCTCGAAAACGGGTCGAAGTTTCACCCCGTCAAGTGTGCAGGAGGTGATGGTTTGGCGTTCCGTATCGCGAAATGAGAGATGGTCCATGAGAAGACACATGGAATTTTTTTTGAGGTTACCGAACTTTATATGGAGGTACGATATCGGATATATTCGAGCGACAGAATGCAACCTTGGAAGTTGGAGGTAAAGCAGGCTGAGAGTCGCGTCTGGATGTGGAAATGCGAGGGCAGAGAAGAATGCGGGTAGGGAAGCCCTGATTCGGTCTTTGTCGTGGTTCGCGGTATTGAATTTCGCAAGCTCGAGGTATTGCAGCTTTGGGGATTCACGGAAGAGTTCCGTTCTATGCTGTATTGCGTCGAATATCGTGTAACCATGAAGACTAAGCTCTAGCAACCGTGTCATGGAGTCCATCTCTCCTTGTTCCCGTTCAACGTTCGGTGGCCCTGGCGTATCTGCCAAGTATGGTGGGTATCCGTCATCGGTGTGGCATTTGAGATTTAGACTGATCAGATGTCCGGATATCCCCTGCAGATCGCGAGAAACGCTAGGGAGTGAGGACCCGTGCACGACATCGAAATGGATCGCAGTGCATCGATGGACATGGGGTATCATGAGGTTTATCACTGGTCGCACTTTCCTATATTCTTCTGGATCCTCATCGACGTCAATCGCGTCCTTCCTCCATAGGTGGACTTCGATGAAGAGGCCTATAGAGCGTTCGAACAAGGCAGCTACTTCTGCCAAAGGAGTCGGGTCTTCGTCCCCGACAATGATCAGAACGTCCGTCCAGTAGGATGGTACCGTCGCGAGGACCTCACGCCAGAGTATGCATACTGAAGCCAGGTTGTATGGGAATTGGTCTGGGGTTTTGACTGATAGAAGGAGGGGTTTAGGTGCCAGGACCAGAATTGGAGACGTGGAATGGACATCACCTCCGAACCTGGGCTTCGGCACCTCACTCGCATATTTTTCGAATATGACTGAAAGAAGCTCTACGGGAAGACGAGAGATCGGTGGAGGCTTCTGAGGCTCCAACGTGCTGCTGAACCTAATGGATTCGATATTTCGCAAACGCTTGACGGCCTAAAGTGCGTATGTTAGCAGTATTACATGAGGTACCTCGAGCTGAAGCGTACGGCATATGTCGAGCTTATGAAAGAAGATATCAGGCCTCTCGTCACGTCTGCTAAGAGCCAAAAGGCCATCCTCGGGCGACCTCAAGTGGTGGGGTGGTTGCATATCAAGTTCAAGAATACATCACATATTGTTTGTCACGCACGTGCGAGCTGTAGTTGAAATACCAAGCGGAATCCAATAACTCAAGAAGTGCGGCTTGTCGCCAAAATTTCTAATTATGCACGGTTTATAGATGAAGTTCCAGTTGTGCCTGAGTCCTCAGATACCCCATGTAAACACCTCCAAATTATCCGCAAACCATTCCCATTCTCCGCGAGATAATCCTCGGCGGTCTGTTACCACAATCGATTTCATTCTATTCCATAAGCCGCAGTTGTGCATCCTCCTTCCAACCAGATCGCGTAGACTGCTGACAGAAAAAGAGTCACACATATCCCAAGGAGCAGAGGAAGTAATCATTAAAACCTGGACATCTGTCCACATAGAGGTCATCCCCATACCAGTTATAGAGAGGCAGTGCAAGGTCGCCCTCGACGTCCCGCAAAATGAGCGGCCCAGGTTGACAGATTTTGACGTCATCGATTGAAGAACGATCCAGGGTGAGTATTGTTTTTTCCTCAAGGTCAAGGTGTTCCATGAGAAGACGGACAGTATCACATTCCAGACTCGAGAACGAGTTCACTCGAAGAAACGGTATACGCACGAGGTCCAGGCTTCAGTGGTGGAAGCTTCATCCAGGACAGCTTATAGTCGGCCTGGGTGTGAGGGAAACTGAGCGCGGTGAAAAACGCAGGCAGAATTGACTGGATATGAGCTTCATCATAGAACCTCACCTCGAATTTCCCGAATTCTAGCTGCTCCAATTTGATAGACCGGCTGAAGAGTTCCATATTGTGCTCGACTGCATCGAAGATCGTATAACCATAAAGATGTATCTCCTCGAGTCGTGCGAGAGCTTGGATTCGACGCGGCTCGCCCATGCTTTCCAACGTCTTTGGTGGGCCATTATCATAGTCGCAGATGAGGGACAACTTGCGCAGGTGTGTCGAGATTCCGTATAGATCAAGAGACACAGTGGGGAGAGAGGAGCCATAGCTGACTTCGATGTAGATTTCGGTGCAGCGGTGCACGTGGGGTTTCATGATGTCCAGGACGGCTCGGACCCATGCCCCTTCTTCGTCAGGATCAAAAGCGCTACGACCCAGCCAGATAGTAATGGTGATGAGGAGGTTTTGAGAGTACATAAAGAAGGCAGCCACTTCTGTGAGGGATAGACGGTGACCTTTCATGTAATTAACCTGAACGTTGGTCCAGTAGGTGGGGACCATGGCCAAAACATCACGCCACAGCATGCAGACAGAAGCAAGATTGTACGGGAAAGTTTCTGCAATGTATATCATCAATGAGGGGTATTAGATGAAGGCGAAAAAAGCAGAACCTCCTGCTTGGGCATCTTCTGCAACGTTCTTGAAAATGATGTTGAGGATTTCCACTGGAAGCCGAGAAATTTGTGAAAACGTGTGCCAAGGTCGACCTTTAGGCACGGTTTTCAGCCGCAGCATGACGAGCTGCAATATCATCAGATAAATTTCCTTTCTTAAATTTGAGCCATACCTAGGAAACGAGGCACCAAAGTTATACGTCGCGGGAGGAGCTGGAAGTCACGTCTCAAGAGATGAAATATTATCTATATCATTACAAGGAGCGGGTTCTTTCCCACGCGAGACAAAGGTCTAAATATGGTAAAAATTTGTAGTTCTCCTTTCAAATGCGTCGAAATTGCAGCGTTCTTGCGCTAGGGAGATTTTTAATATACATTTCTGTCGCTGAGGGGAATTTCAATGTGTTTTATAAGTTGAAAATATATAAATTCTTACGATTCACTGGTGAGATTGCCATACATGGCAAAATTCTCGAAC
>Ga0247742_10002672_pt1 | contig 11583 bp, 16 predicted proteins | sample UWRJL208509C2_FD_180944 | JGI IMG/M metagenome (GOLD analysis project Ga0247742, IMG submission 180944) | Plant litter microbial communities from Arlington Agricultural Research Station in Wisconsin, United States - UWRJ-L208-509C-2 | ecosystem: Environmental > Terrestrial > Plant litter >... | reverse complement strand
CGGTGTCACCGATTTTGAGGTCGCCAGAATCGAGCGGCTCCAACCCGGTGATCGTCTTGAAAAGTGTCGTTTTTCCCACACCGTTCGGGCCGATGACACCCACGATCCCGTTTCGGGGCAACGTGAAGCTCAGGCCGTTGATGAGGACACGACCGTCAAAGCCCTTTTTGAGGTCCTTCGCATCGATGACCTGGGCACCGAGGCGAGGACCGACGGGGATCACGAGCTCTTCGAAGTCGAGCTTGCGCGTCTTCTCCGCTTCGTTAACCATCTCCTCGTAGCGGGCGAGACGCGCTTTCGACTTGACCTGGCGCCCCTTCGCGTTGCTGCGCACCCATTCAAGTTCAGAAGACAGCCGCTTTGCGAGTTTCGCGTCCTTTTTACCCTGAACTTCGAGGCGGGCGCCCTTCTTCTCGAGGTAGGTGGAATAGTTGCCCTCGTAGGGGTAGAGCTTTCCGCGGTCCACCTCGGCAATCCATTCGGCTACGTGGTCGAGGAAGTACCTATCGTGAGTGACGGCGAGCACGGCGCCTGGGTACTTGGCGAGGTGCTGCTCCAACCACAGAACGCTCTCCGCGTCGAGGTGGTTGGTGGGCTCATCGAGCAGCAGCAGGTCGGGCTTCTGCAGGAGCAGCTTGGTCAGCGCGACGCGGCGCTTCTCACCTCCGGAGAGGTTGGCTACCGCTGAGTCACCCGGGGGTGTACGCAGGGCGTCCATGGCCTGTTCGAGCTGCGAGTCCAGATCCCAGGCATCTGCGGCGTCGATGGCTTCCTGGAGGACACCCATCTCTTCCAGCAGCGCGTCGAAATCAGCGTCGGGCTCGGCCATCGCCAGGGAGATCTCGTTGAAGCGGTCGACCTTCGCCTTGATCGGGCCAACGCCCTCCTGGACGTTCTCCAGCACCGTCTTGGTCTCGTCGAGTTCGGGCTCCTGCATCAGGATGCCCACCGAGAATCCGGGACTGAGGCGTGCCTCACCGTTGCTGGGGGTGTCGAGCCCCGCCATGATCTTGAGGATGGTCGACTTGCCAGCGCCGTTGGGCCCGACAATGCCGATCTTCGCGCCGGGGAGGAACGACATCGTGACATCGTCGAGGATGAGCTTGTCGCCCACGGCCTTGCGGGCGCGGACCATCGAGTAAACGTATTCGGCCATGCCTACCAGTCTATGGCTCGGGTCTTGCCCACCAGACAGTCACCCGTTGCGAGAACGGGGGCAACAAACGAGTGGAAGCCGGTATTGCCCGCCTGCCCCACAATGCAATTGCTCTCTATACGCACCGAAAACTGTTTGTTGTCCGCCGCCAGATCGACGGCCGTCGAGTCCGGCGTCACCTGCATCCGTTTCTTGGGGAAGCCCGCCGCTACCAGCTTGTCCACGATGGTTCGACCCGACGCATTCGGCTTTTTGTCAAGCAGAGTTCGGGACACCTGGTTGAAGTAGGCGAGATTTTGCTTGGCAGTCCCGTCCGGCCGATAGGTGGCGGGCGCCCGGGTGGGCTGCTCCGTCGGCGCCGCACTCGCCGGTGGTGAGGCCGATGCGGCTGGGCTTGCGTCGGGCGAGCTGTTACCGGACACGGGGGTGCATCCCGCGAGGATCCCGGCGGCGGCCGTGGCAGCCAAAAACGTGATCGCGACTCGCGTCCGCACGGTCGTCGCGCTCATCTGGCAGGTCCCCTCAACAGTGGACGCCCCAGCGCCCGTCCTCGGGCGATTCTACGGCGACAGTTTGCGCAACACCTCTCCATCCCACGAGCCCGGCAACGAGGCGCCCTGTTCTGCCCAGGGCAACCGGCGGCGTCTAAAACGGCGTCTGGTCATCGTGCCCCTGGTCACGTCCTGTCCCTGGTGCAGTCGTGGCATCCATTACCGCCTGGGAGGACGACGGCGCGCCGGCTCCGTTGTCGCGGCCAGTCCCCTCCGGGTAACGGTCGGCACTGCCGCCGCCGTCGGATTCGACATCCGGGCCAAAGTCGATGTCGTCACCGCCTCCCGGCTGGGGGTCGTTGCCGCCCGGCGCGGGATCAAAACTGTCACGCTCGTTGTCTGTCGACGTGGGCGTCGTCCGCGAGAATGCGGTCGTCCCCCACGTCAGGTCGTGCCCGAGCGAGTCCGCCTCAACGTCGATGCTGGTGCCTGTGCGGTCGCCGTTGGACCAGTCGCGTATTCGCATCCGCCCGCTGACGATCACGCGCTCTCCCTTGTGGATGGAGGCACCGGCGTTGGTTCCGAGCTGCCGGAACGCCGAGACGGTGTACCAATTAGTGTCGCCATCGACCCATTTCGAGGCGTTTCGGTCGTACCTGCGCTGGTTCGACGCGAGGCGGAAGCTCGTGAGAGCGACACCGCCGGCGAGGGTGATGACCTTGGGAATCGTCGCTACGACCCCGGTGAGCGTGATGGTGTCTGACATGGCTCCTCCGTTGCGGTTTGTGGCTGTCCATCGCTGCCGATTCCGGGAGAGGGTGACCCACCGGAACGAGCGGCGGAGTCCGGACAACACTCGTGCCGGGATAGTCATCCGGGCTCCGCCTGCTGACCAGTGTTCCGGTCCCGGACACAACAAACGCCGCCCGTTTCCAATCTGTGGAAACTGGCGGCGCTGTTGATAACCGGATCGCAGTGATGAGCCGGGTGTCGCGCTTTAGTGCTCCCGGAAGTCCGGCCAGTCGACGCCGGGGCCGAGGGCGGAATGCAGAGCCTTCTTCGCCACCTCCAGGGAGGGGTAAATGCCGCGGGGCAGGTCGTCCCCCAACAGTCGGAAGGTGAATCCGTCGTCCACCCGGTGCACTGATCCAATTGCACCGGCTGGCCCGTAGGCAACCCAGTTTTGGTAAATCACGCTATTGACGCTCATCGTTGAGCTCCTTTCGTTGCACCACTATTGTGCTCCGCGCGGCGCCCAATTTCACGAAGTGTTACCCGTGTATTACAAGGCCCGAACGTACGGGGCAAATTCCTTGCGCACCTTGCGCACCTTCGGCAGCGCGATGGCCACGCAATAACCCTGTCCGGGGTTCTTGGCGAAAAAGTCCTGGTGATACTTCTCCGCCACGTAGAACTCGCCTAATGCGCTGATCCGCGTCACGACGGCACCGTCCCAATAACCCTCAGCCCGAGCGCGTGCAGCCTCAAACTGCGTACGCTGTTCGGCGTCCGAGTAGAACATTTCCGAACGGTACTGCGAACCCACGTCGTAACCCTGCCGGTCCATCTGGCGCGGATCATGCAGGGTGAAGAAAACATCGAGGATCACGTCGCCCGGGATAATGCTTTCGTCAAAGGACACGGCCACCGCCTCCGCGTGCCCGGTCTCCTCTGCGCACACCGACTCGTAGCTCGGGAATACGGTGTGACCGCCCGTGTACCCCGACACCACAGCCGATACGCCAGCGAGCGTGCGATACACAGCGTCGAGGCACCAGAAACAGCCGCCAGCGAGCACAAAAGTCTGCATAGGGTCGGCCAGTTTCCTTTGTTGGGTGAGTGGATGCCGCTAGGGAGAACAGTCGTTTCACCCGAGTCATTCCCCTCCACGCACCCCCTTAGGCTGGGCGTATGTCCTACGTTGCCAAAGATGACCGCTACGACTCGATTCAGTACGACCGCGTGGGAAGAAGTGGGCTCAAGCTGCCCGCCGTGTCCCTCGGCCTCTGGAATAACTTCGGAAACGACCGACCCATCGACACCCAGCGCGCCATCCTCCGACGCGCCTTCGATCTGGGAATCACACACTTCGACCTCGCGAACAACTACGGTCCGCTTGAAGGTTCGGCCGAGTCGAACTTCGGTCGCATTCTCGCGGAGGATTTTGGTTCCTACCGCGACGAGATGATCATTTCGAGCAAGGCGGGCTATTACATGTGGCCGGGACCCTACGGTGAGTGGGGATCGCGAAAGTCCGTGCTGTCGTCGCTGGACCAGAGCCTGGGTCGCCTCGGCCTCGACTACGTCGACATCTTCTACTCGCACCGCCCCGACCCGGAAACGCCCATCGAGGAAACGATGGGCGCGCTCGCCACGGCCGTGACCAGCGGGAAGGCGCTCTATGTGGGTGTCTCGAACTACAGCCCGGAACAGACACGAGCCGCGGCCGCCGCGCTGGCGGAGCACAACATCCCGCTGACCATCCACCAGCCCAGGTACAACATGTTCGATCGCCACATCGAAAACGGCCTGCTGCCGGTCTTGCGCGAAATTGGCGCCGGCAGCATTGTGTTCTCCCCGCTGGCCCAGGGACTGCTCACCGATCGTTACATCGATGGCAACGTCCCCGCGGATTCCCGTGTCGCCGAGGGCCGCTGGCTGAATGCCGACCGGATCACCGACACCTACCTCGAGCGTGTTCGCGCGCTCAACGAGATCGCCCAGCAGCGCGGCCAAAGCCTTGCCCAACTGGCGCTCACCTGGGTGCTCCGTCACCCGGAGGTTACCTCGGCCCTCATCGGCGCGAGCAGCGTCGCGCAGCTGGAAAACAATGTCGGAGCGCTGGGCAGTGCGCCGCTCACGGCCGACGAGGTTGCAGCGATCGAGCCGTTCGCGGTGGACGGCACCAGCCTCCGTTAACACCGCCACGGAATGTCAGTGGCCAGCCGTACCGTTGGGGTAATTCACCTCACCGGGCCGGCTGACTACGAAAGAGAATTCCATGACGACACTCGACTTCGTCGGTACCGTGCCGAGCATCCGGGCCGGCATCAGCATGATCAAGATCGCCGACTATCGGTGGCGCGTGACCCGCAACTCAGGCGAGGTGCTCGGCTACATCGAAGGTTTCAGCGACGTGGGCGGTCGGCGCTTTCGCGCGAGGAGACTGCTCTCCGCGCAGGCACGGTCCATCCCACTCGGCGAGTTCTGGGATCTCGACGATGCTATTGATTGCTTTCGCTTCAACTGAAGCGTGAGCGTCGCAGCATACGACAATCTGAGACACTCGGGCCAGCGTCACGGCTCTATTGGCCCACCGGGGTATGTTTCGACACATGCAGTGGTGGAACGATTTTATGTCTTGGCTAACCTCCGACGATGGTTGGCGCGTTGTGACGACCGCCATTATTCCGTTTCTCGCGATCCTGATCGCCGGCCTCCTTGCCGCCGTGATCGCGCGTGGCTCCTCCCGTCGCATCCTTGAGTTTCAGGACCGCGAGCTGAAGGCAGCCGCTGTACTGGCCCTTATTGGTGCTGGACGCAAGGCGACCGTGTGGAGCTCGCTCGGCGGGGACGAGAAGCAGCGCGTCGACAACCAGCTCAGCGAGGCCGACATCCGGATCCGTCTCCTTCCGGTCAACGGCGCCAACGCCGCGGGCGACTGGGCCGCGCATGAGCTGGCTGCAATGAAGAAGAACTCTGCAAGCTTCAGCTTCCAGGCGGATCAGACGTTTGTTGACTTCCGCGACCGCCTTCTGGAGTGGCAGAACAAGCCCAAGCGAGCGCGCAAACTGTTTGCCTACGACCTGGAACAGTGGCGGTACGAGGACGAAGCCGTTGACAAGAGCCTGGTGCAGAAGCAGCAGGAATGGGCCGCAAACCAGGTCGACGAGACCCCGCTTGCAGCTTCGGTCGCTAGCGCCACGGCCGCTGCCGCAACAACTCCCGCGACAGCGCCTGTGGCCTCCACCGCTCCTGTTGCACCGAGCACTCCCGAACCAGCAGCAGCCCCTCCGGTTGCGCCGACGGCCAGCACAGCGATTCCCATGCCTGCGGCAGCTGCCGTGGCAGAGGAGGAAGTCGTGGTCGAAGAAACCGACGACTACGCCGAAACTGCTGTTATCGAGGTCACACCCGCTGAGGTCGAGGCTCCGATCTACGACGAAGATGTGGAGCAGATCGCCGCGGGCGAGCATGCGCAGGAGCGTCTGGTTGCCGAGCAGCTCGCTGACGAGGATGTGATCGCCGACGAGAACACAAACCAGCCGGTCTTTTCTGAGCCGCTTGTCACCCACGACCCAGCGGGTGCGGAGTCAGCGGCGCACAATTACGCCTCTCCGGCTACCGAACCGCAGCCCGCCGCCTACCACGCGGACGACAGCGAGACCGAGCCGGAAACCCGTTTCCTCGCCGATACGGATGACGAACGCGGCGAGGGTTTCGACGAGCGTGCTCAGTCGGACGACCATGCGGACTGGCCCGACCGCCACAACCGCAACGACTAAGAGCTGCTCCAGCGAATCCTTCGCTCAGGCGGTGAGCGCGAATCGCCGCCATCACAACGGACATGCCGGCTTCTTCCAGGTGGAGGGGCCGGCATTTTTGTTGCGGGCAAGCGTGGCCGCAGCGAATTCTCCTTCGCGCCCGGCCAGGCCTTAGCTGACCGCTTCCCTGGCCAGCTCTTCCGTCTTGGCGTGGAACTGCGCGTGATGTTCTGCGGTGGCCGTGATGATTGCCCAGGGCGAGTCTCCATAGTCGCTGAGCATCGCCGCGTTCTGCCAGACGTAGACCCACAGTCCGTGCATCGCCTCATCGATCGCCGATGGGGTCGCGAGGTGGTGGCGGCAAATTTCATACGTAACAACACTGAGTAGGTCATAGATTCGTTCAAATGCCCGAACGTCACCGTTGACCATTGCCGACATCAGCGTGCCCTGAACGGAGCTCTCAGTCATTGGCGCTCCCGTTGATCACGCTGCAACCTTAGTAGTCACGCCGTGACCGAATTGGGGCTGTGTATTGAGGGTGGGCGCCTGTATGCTCGGGCGCCGCCGGGCACCCAGCGCCGGGGCACAGTGCGGCGATATCGGCCCAGAACCACACGGACCATTGCCTGTTCTGCACGGGTTTGCCAGCCTGTCAGCATGACCAATTCCGATAAAAAGGGCGACCTGGTTCACTACCTCACCGCAGCCAGGGGCGCCGTCGCCTGGAAGCTGGAAGGGCTGACCGAGTATGAACTCCGTCGTCCCGTTGTGCCCACAGGAACCAACCTGTTAGGACTCGTCAAACATCTCGCGAGCATTGAGGTCTGGTACTTCGGTCTGGTGTTTGACAGACCGTTTCCCGAAGACCTGCCCTGGTTGGCCGACGATGCTCCGGACAACGCCGACATGTGGGCGTTGCAGAGTGAGAGCAGCCGTTACATTCGCGACCTGTACCAGCGAGCCACGGACCACTCCGACGCGACCATTGCCCAGCTCGACCTCGATTCTCCCGGCGTGGTGCCGTGGTGGGGAGATGAGGGTAACGTGACGCTGCGACTGATCCTGGTACACGTGATCGCGGAGACCAACCGTCATGCCGGACACGCGGACATCGCCCGCGAACTCATCGACGGCAACGTTGGACTTCGCCGCGATGTCAGTAATCTGCCCGACCAGAGCCGAACGTGGTGGAGCGACTACCGCACACAGCTGGAGGACGTCGCGCAGAGTTTCAATGAACAACCACCGCAGCCGTGAGCACGGAGACTGATCAGTGATTGTGCTCAAGTGTGGCGCGACTGCTCCGGCGGAATTTCGGAAAGTCGGTCGCAGATCTTGAGTGCCCCCGGCAGGATTCGAACCTGCGACCAAGAGATTAGAAGGCTCCTGCTCTATCCCCTGAGCTACGGGGGCGACGGACCAAATTCTATTACGTGCGGGTGCTGCGGCCGGACGAACGCCCCGTAAGCGGTCAGACCACGCGTGTGTGGGCCTCGAAGCTCGAGAGTTCTCAGAGCGCCTTGGTCAGCGCAACCAACACCTGGTTCAGCGAAGGAACACCCTCAGCGCGAAACACTTCAGCTCCGTCGTCGGTTCGCACGATCAACGTCGGGGTGGAACGAATGCCCTCTTCGGCAGCTGACTCGTTGTCGCGGGCAACATCCAGTTCCCGGATCACCGCGGCTGGAACCAGCTTGGCCACCTCGTCCAGCACCGCCCGGGTCTGGATGCACGGGTCGCAAAATGCCGAAGAATAAAAGTCGAGGTTCACAGTGGTACCAACCGCGGTCGGGTCCGAGAGATTCCCTTAGAGCTCGGCGCGCTCTTCGGGTGCGGTGAGGCCGTCGCTGTCTGGGCTATCCCAGGCGTAGGTGACCTGGAGCTTGTCGCCAACGGTGATCGCCTTGATCGCCTTGTAGACCTGCTGCGTGCCGACGTCGTCGATGTCGACGACAACGGTCAGCTCGGAGTCCCAGGAACCGTCTGTGCTGATACGGGTGTCGTTGGTGCCGTCATAGGGGCCACCGGAGTAGAAAATGATGTACTCGTCGCCTTTGGCGATGGTGGGCGTTGTATCTGTCATGCCTCAGTCTTAGCAGACGCGGACAACCACTTCCGGCGAATTGGCGCTCAATGGGCGCTACAGGACGCCCAACAGGCCGAGAACACCAGCAACCGCGGACAGCGCGGCGAGCACCAGAGCGATAGCAATCAGGATGGTATGAACCCGCAGGAACGTGGTTGCTTTGCCGTCCGCATCGCGGGCCCGAGGGTCGCTGGCGATCCGCTTGTAAAACCGCGGCCAGACGACCACGTTGAAAACGGCATTGATAAGGAGCAGCACAGCGAGCATGTCGCCAGTGTACGAGGCGGGCGCAGCAGCAACGTCACAGGTCGCCAGTAGAATCGGGCCATGGCTTCTTCTGATGATCGTTTGGTCTGGATCGACTGCGAAATGACCGGACTCGACCTGTCCGTCGACGAACTGGTTGAGGTGGCGGTGGTCATTACCGACTACGACCTCGAGCCGGTGGCTCCCGGATTCACCATTGTGATCAAGCCGGACCAGTCCGCCTGGGACAATATGGGCGACTTCGTGCGCAACATGCACACTGAGAGCGGGCTGATCAATGAGGTACCCCTCGGTGTATCCGTCGCGGAGGCCGAGTACGAGGTGCTCGAATACATTCTGAAGTACGTCCCCGGCAACCAGACCGCGCCCCTGGCCGGCAACACGATCGGCACCGACCGCGCGTTCCTTGCGAAGTACATGCCCCGCGTCGACGGCCACCTCCACTATCGGAGCATTGACGTCTCCTCGATCAAGGAGCTGGCGCGCCACTGGTTCCCCCGCGTCTACTTCAACTCCCCCGCAAAAGACGGTGGGCACCGTGCTCTGGCAGATATTTTGGAATCAATTCGGGAGCTCGCGTACTACCGAAAAGCCGTATTTGTCGCGGAACCAGGTCCCACATCGGACGAGGTCAAGGCAATTTCGGCCGACGTAGTGGCGTTGTGGGCTCCGCGACTGTAATAAGATAACTGGGTTGCCATGTGCGATACATGGTGGTCGTAGCTCAGTTGGCAGAGCGCTGGCTTGTGGAGCCGGATGTCGCGGGTTCGAGCCCCGTCGATCACCCCACGTAGAACGGCCCGACTTCGGTCGGGCCGTTCTTGTTTTTCCGGCTACCGAACGGTGCCCCAGTGGACGAGTGCACGGCGAACGCGCGCTTGTGAGTACAGGCGGTCAACGTCGGATTGTGGAAGGGTGAAACCGTGACGCAGGTGCTCGATTTCCCGGAGCTCGATGAGCTCGCCCTCACCGACCAGCCGTGGATCACGCTGGTCTGGAACGATCCCGTCAACCTCATGAGCTACGTCTCGTGGGTGTTCCGCAGCTACTTTGGTTTCGACAAAACAGAGGCAGACCGACTGATGCTCATCGTCCACACGGAAGGCCGCGCGGTCGTGGCGACCGGAAGTCGGGAAGAGATGGAACGGCACGTGGAAGCGATGCACGGTTTTGGCCTGTGGGCAACGCTGCAGAAGGCCGACGCATGACCGGGTTCCGGCGCGCCAAGAGCGGTGAGGCCGTGGCCACCTTCTCCAAGGAGGAAGCGCGAATGCTCGCGGACCTGGCCCGCCAGGTCGCGGACATGCTCACCGGGCGAGCCGATGCCCCATCCGACCCCGCGATCGAGCGCCTGCTGCCGGACGCCTACCGCGACAGCGATGAGAACGCAGCAGAGTTCCGCCGGTTCACAGAAGCGCAACTGGCCGACGGCAAGGTGCGCAACGCGACCTCCATCGCCGACGCGCTGTCGGCTCCGGCCAGCAAGGGCAAGGTCGAGGTACGGCTCGATCTTCCCTCCGCCGGTGCCTGGGTGCGATCCCTCACCGACATTCGCCTCACCATCGCCTCGCGGCTGGGAATCATCGACGAGACACCGCCGACGCTGCGCAACGGCTCCGAAGAGATGCTGATGGCGATCTACGAATGGCTGGGGTATCAGCTTGAGACGCTCATTCACGCCATCGACCGGTGACCACGTGCGGGCAACCGCGGCACTCCGTCCAGCCGACTGTGGAAGGCTGAGCGTGTGGACAACCTGAACGCAGAGGAATTCGAGAAGCTGGTCATCGACGAGCTGGATGCCCTTCCCGACGACATGGTTGAAGGCCTGGAGAATCTGGCGTTCATCACCGAGGACCGTCCGGAGGACGGATCTCTCGATCTACTGGGCCTCTACGACGGTGTCGCCATCACCGAGCGCGACATCTACGGCTTCGGAGAGATGCCCGACCGCATCATCCTGTACCGCGAGCCGCTTCTGGATGTCTCTGCCGACCTGGACGAGCTAAAGGACCAGATCCACATCACCCTGGTGCACGAGATCGCGCACTTTTACGGCATCAACGACGAGGAACTGCACAAACTCGGCTGGGCGTAGACCTGCCGCGTCAGGCCGGGTCGATGACCGCAGGCCGAACGTGCTCGTACACAACGCTGGTGCGGACGTCGGCCACCTCTGCCCGCTCCGTCAGTTTGTCGATGACAAACGCGTACAGCGCGTCGTTGTCCCGCACCGCGATGTGCAGCAGGAAATCCTCCGTCCCGGTCACCACAAACACCCCAATCGTCTCCGGCAGCTCCAGCGCCCAGGTGCGGAACGCGTCGATGCGGTCCCGCGATGGCGGACGGATACGCACGGCAATCATGGCCTGAACGGGTCGCCCAATGGACGGAAGGTCAACTTCCAGCCGTGCGCCGCGTATGACGCCCCTGCGCGCAAGTGCGCGGGTGCGGTCGAGCGCGGTGGTCGGCGATACTCCCACCGCGGAGGCAACGTCGCGGTTGGTTCTCCGTGCGTCCCGCTGCAATTCGCGGAGTATCGCCGTATCAATCGCGTCCAGATCACTCATACTCGCGTTCCTTCCGGATTAAGTTCGGCGGACAACGACCGATGCCGTTGCGGTGATTACAGTATGACGAATGGACCGTACAAACACCGCAGCATCCACTACCCCCATGCCGGTGCCCGTAGTGACCGCCGCCGTCGGATTTGCGCCGGAGGAGATCACCACCGCCGAGTCGACCCGGTCGGCACGGCTTAAGTGGGTGGTGGTGGTCGACGCGGCCCTGCCGCCGGGACGGCAGGTAAACGCGGCCGTGTGTGTTTCGGCCGCAACGGCCGTTCGGGTCGCTGGGTTGCTGGGCCCGGACGGGACAGACGCCGGCGGACACTCCCACCCCGGGCTCCCCTGGGCGGGATGTACCGTGCTGTCCGCGACATCCGCCCAACTCGCTGAGCTCGGCGCGCGGACGGTCGGCGATGTCGACCTGCTCGTGGTCGACATGCCGGAATCGGCCCAGACCAACCGCGTGTATGACGAGTACCTCGGACAGCTGGCCGCCACCGCGGCAGACGGCATCGCGCGGCTGGCCATC
>Ga0247742_10002671_pt1 | contig 11584 bp, 10 predicted proteins | sample UWRJL208509C2_FD_180944 | JGI IMG/M metagenome (GOLD analysis project Ga0247742, IMG submission 180944) | Plant litter microbial communities from Arlington Agricultural Research Station in Wisconsin, United States - UWRJ-L208-509C-2 | ecosystem: Environmental > Terrestrial > Plant litter >... | reverse complement strand
AGCTTCCAAAACTAATGATCTTGCAGGAGATGGAACTACAACTGCTACGGTTTTAGCTCAGGCTATCGTAAAAGAAGGTTTGAAGAATGTAGCTGCAGGAGCTAACCCTATGGATTTAAAAAGAGGAATCGACAAAGCTGTAGAAGCTATTGTTGCTGACTTGGCTAAACAGGCAAAAGTAGTAGGCAGTGATTCAGAAAAAATTAAACAGATTGCTTCAATCTCTGCTAATAATGACGAAGTTATCGGTGACCTTATCGCTAAGGCTTTTGCTAAAGTAGGAAAAGAAGGTGTAATCACTGTTGAAGAAGCCAAAGGAACTGATACTTATGTTGACGTTGTTGAAGGTATGCAATTTGACAGAGGATATTTATCTCCATATTTTGTTACGAATCCTGAAAAAATGGAAGCAGAACTCGAAAATCCTTATATCCTTTTATACGATAAGAAAGTTTCCTCACTTAAAGAATTATTACCAGTTCTTGAACCAGTAGCTCAATCAGGCAAACCATTATTAATTATTGCAGAAGATGTAGACGGTGAAGCATTGTCAACACTGGTAGTAAATAAATTGCGTGGTGCTTTAAAAATCGCAGCTGTAAAAGCTCCGGGATTTGGAGACAGAAGAAAAGCTATGCTTGAGGATATCGCTATCCTTACAGGAGGAACTGTAATCTCTGAAGAAAGAGGTTATACTCTTGAGAATACTACAATCGAAATGCTGGGAACAGCAAAAAGGGTTACTATAGATAAAGATAATACTACTCTTGTAAGTGGTGCCGGTGATGCCGACCTGATTAAAAATCGTGTAAACCAAATCAAAGGACAGATGGAAACTACAACATCTGATTATGATAAGGAGAAATTACAGGAACGTTTGGCTAAACTAGCCGGAGGAGTTGCCGTACTTTATGTAGGTGCAGCATCTGAAGTAGAAATGAAAGAGAAAAAAGACCGCGTTGACGATGCATTACATGCAACACGTGCGGCTGTAGAAGAAGGAATTGTAGCTGGTGGAGGCGTAGCCTTACTAAGAGCTAAAAACGCCTTAAAAGATATTAAAGCAGACAATGCTGATGAAGCTACAGGAATACAGATTGTATCCCGTGCGGTTGAATCTCCTTTAAGAACAATTGTTGAGAATGCGGGACTTGAAGGTTCGGTCGTTGTTGCAAAAGTTGCTGAAGGCGAAGGGGATTTCGGTTATAATGCTAAAACTGATGAATACGTAGACATGCTAAAAGCTGGTATTATCGATCCTAAAAAAGTAACACGTGTAGCGCTTGAAAATGCTGCTTCTGTTGCAGGAATGATTTTAACTACTGAATGTGCACTTGTAGAAATTAAAGAAGAAAATGCTGGCGGCAACCCAATGGGTGGCGGTATGCCGGGAATGATGTAATTCATTATTATATTTAAAAAAATCCGAAGCTAATAACTTCGGATTTTTTTTGTTTTAAAGTAAAGGAAAAACCGTAATCATCATATATAAAAAAAACATACTTTTAGCCACCCAATGAACCGTTACTAACTAACACTATACTGCCAAAATGAAACAAGCCATCGTGATCTATTTTAACCTACTTTTCTTTACCCTGACATTTTCCTTATCATTACAAGCCCAGCAAACAGATCCTGAAAAAGAAAAAATAAACAGTACTCTCAATAATTACTTTGCTCTCGACAGAGAAAACATTCATCTCCATCTTGACAAAAATGTATTTATTACAAATGAAAAAATCTGGTTTAAAGGCTATGTATTTGATCGTAAAAACAACTTCCCTTTTATAAATACTTCTAATGTTTTTGCTATTCTGGCAGATGAAAGAGGCATCACTCTAAAACAGGAACTTTTATTTGCAGATAATGGCACCTTTTCCGGGATTTTTAATTTAGATAATACTTATAAATCGGGTACTTATTATATTCGCCTTTATACAAACTGGATGAATAATTTCAGCGAAGATGAATCGGCCGTTTTTAAAATTTCTATTATTAACGAAAATGACACGTCACTTCGTCCTTCGGATAGTATTGATTATTCCAAAATAAATATCGATTTTTATCCTGAAGGTGGTAATCTTATTGCAGGAATAAGCAATAACATAGGACTGCAGATTTTGGATTGCAATAAACATGCAATTCCCATAAAAGACGTAAACCTTATCAATGCCAAAGGAGACATACTTAAAAACATACTAATCAACAGGTTTGGAAACGGGAGATTCAACCTTGTCCCTACCAGCGAAACCTATAAAATAGTATTTACGCTAAATGGGATACACTATGAAAATACACTCCCGAATGTATTCCAAAAAGGGATCGCACTTGAAATAAATAATTATAGTCTTCCTGAAAAAACCCTGGTTAAGATCCGTACCAATCAGCAGTCGCTTGCTTCTTATTCGGATAAACCTCTTTACCTGGTTATACAACAGGACAATAAAATTTCGATAATTGACGTAAATTTCAATAACAAAAAACTGGAACAGGAATTATTATTTTCTAATGATTATATCAACAAAGGCACCAATACAGTCCGGTTGCTTGACAGTGATTTCAAGCAGATTGCCCAAAGATTGATATTCAAATATCCAGAAACAGTATCCAATCTTACATTGGAAAACCAAGGCAAAACAAACGATGCAATTCATTTTTCGGGAAAAATAAATTACTCCGATGCCAAAATCAGTGTTTCAGTAGTACCCGCCAATTCTATTGCTACAAATAACTATGCTACTATCTACGGATCGTTTCTGCTGGATCCCTATCTCACTGAAAAAGCGGAAAACACTTCCTATTATTTTGACCAGCCTTCAAGGGCAAAACATTATGAGCTGGACCTGTTACTGCTGAATCAAAAGACGTATAAATACGAATGGGACAATATCGTATCAAACCCACCTAAAGAGACATTTGAATTCGATTATGGGCTAACGTTAAAGGGGACAGTAAACCAAAGCCTTACAGACCGAAGAAAATACAAGATCCAGGTTTATTCTGTTTTATCCGGAATCAATGAAAGAAGTGAGATCAATGACAAAAATGAATTCTATTTTAAGAATTTGGTACTTCCGGATTCATCTCAGGTTAATTTTGCATTATTAAAAATGCCTGAGCTTAAGATCACTGAGCTAAAAGTATATCCACAGGTATTGAATGCCAAGAGAAATTTCAATAAAATCTTCAATCCACAACAGTCCAGTTGTGAAATCAAGACGGAAGTAAAAACTGAACCTGAATACGAAATTCCACACCTGAAGAAAAAAATAGTGGAACTGGAAGAAGTGAAAGTTCTGGCAAAAACTAAACTAAAAAATGCCGGAAAATTCGGTAATTCCAATCTCCGGGGTTTTAAAATCGATGAAAACGAAAGCAATGTCGATTTATTAACTTTTATAGAAAGAAATGGTTTCCAGGTTTCAAATGAACATGGGGAAGTCTCTATTACTGTGAAAGGCCGACATTCTTTTAAAGGCAGTACACCAGTACCGGCAATCTATGTTAACGATCGGCAGCTTATGACACAGGAGCAATTAAATGGGATACGAATGTCAGACATCGATGAGATTTTCATTAATTCACATGCAATCGTCCCATCTGTCAATAATAATATGGGCATTATAAAAATATACCTTAAGAAATTGACTTACAATACTCTATCAAAAAATAGTGGAAAACCTTTTATTATACAAGGAGGATTTGAAGTAATTCCTTATTTCAAGAATGCCGATTATCTGTCAACTACCGATAAAGCCTTTGAGAGTTTTGGATTGATTCAGTGGGTTCCATTGCTTCTAACGGATAGTACAGGATCATTCGAGTTCCAGATCCCAGATACTGGTATTAAATCAGTTAAAGTTTTAATTGAAGGTTTTTCAGCCGATGGAGGGCTTATTTCTGAAACGAGAATAATTAATTTAGAATAGTTCAGACCAACACTCATCAATCAGAGTCTAATAATGACTCATTATAACCCCAAAAATCCTAACTCTCATAAAGTCGATGTTATTATATATAAAAAAACGCCTAAAATAATTTAGGCGTTTTTTATAATTTTTATTTTTTATTATTCCTCTGTCTCTGTTTCCTTTACAACCGTCTTTTTACTAAATTTATATATTACTGGTAAGATTGTTATAAGAACTAAAGCAATAATAATCAATTCTATATGCTCTTTCAAATCTATCTGGTAGTTTTCAAAAAGATAGTTATACAAATAATGCCCTGCAAAAATCAGGATAAAAGACCATAGGAATGAACTGACAATATTATAAAACATGAATTTCTTCTTATCCATATTTACAATACCGGCGACTATAGGGGCAAAAGTCCTAAAAATAGGCAGGAACCTTGCAAAAATAATGGCACGTCCACCATGTTTTTCGAAAAAATCTTTTGACTGGATCAGATACTTTTTCTTAAACCAGAAACTATCCTGTTTATTATAAAGGTAATAACCACTTTTTGAACCAAACCAGTATCCCATCATATTCCCAAGAATCCCTGCAACAGCTACCAGTGCAGACAGCAATGTCACATTTAAAAAATCACTTGGTATCAGGCAAATGTTTTCTATAAGTTCGCGATTATAAATACCCGCAAGAAACAACAAACTATCTCCTGGTAAAAAGAAACCGGCAAACAAACCTGTCTCTGCAAATACAATAAACAAAACGATATAAATACCTATTCTCACACCATCAACTTCGTAACGAATATAATACAAAGGATCTAACAAATCTTTCCAATCGAAGTGGCTCATATGTGTTTTTTTAGGAGTAAAATTGCGTGGGTGAAAGTAAGGATAATTTGCCTGAAGTGCAATTTATATCCTATATTTTAAGATTTATTAATCGTTACTACATCATGACCAACATGTAAGCAGCCATTACTATCATTACAGAATTCTCAATAAAAGTAGCCTTTGTCATTGGCAATTTTAATGCCGTTCCCAAACAGGCACATTGTATTGATTTTTTATCAAGTAACACTTTAATAACTCCAATTGTTGTAATACCAAGAATAATTACAGTAGCGATTAAAGCGATTCCGATTTCAAAACGCAACAAGAACATTAATCCTAAAGCCGTTTCCAAGAATGGATAAATTATTGCATAAACAGCTACTTCCTTTGCCAAAGGATCATACATCCTGAAAGATTCAGGAAACCCTTTTAGATCCAACATTTTAAAGAAGCTGAAAACAATATAAAATAAGCCCATAAAATCCAGCATAAAACCATGCAGTTCAAATGGGTTATGATTTAAAAGTACAGCAGCTACTGTAATATATCCAAAGATCAGAAATAATGGAAAAAGCTGCTTCCATTCTGATACCTCTGCCGGAATAGCAATAGATGACCCGGTGGCCTTTTCATTTGTTTTCTCTGAAATAGTATATTTATCAGGTAATGCCTCCTCAAAAACAGTTAATGGGATATGCTGTTCCATTACTATTTCAGCTTCTGCTTTTTCTAAATCTACTTTTGCGGACAGTACTCCGGGAATTGCATTTAACTTTTGCTCAACTCCATTTCTGCAACCATTACAGGTCATCCCTGTAACTGAATATAGATGTTTCATTTTATTTTCTTTCGTATTTACAACATGAATGCAGGTTTCCGTAATCCCCGGCAGTAGCTTTTACATCATCTGTATCATGCCCTGCTTTAGCAACTGCTTTTTTCAGATCCTCAACAGAGGTTTTGTCTTCATTTAATATAACGTGCAATTGATGATCATCAATATCCCATACAGCCGATTTAACTCCTGCAACTGTATAAGCAGCTTTCTCTATCCTTTTTTTACACTGTTCACAATTGCCGTTTACTTCAATAATATATTTGGCATTTTTATTTTTTTTATCCTGGGCACTTACTGTAAATCCCATTAAGACCAGCATTATTATTAGTATATTTTTCATATTTAAAATTTGTTATCTGTTATTTCATTTATTCTTGATCTTGCTTCTTGCTCCTCTATCTAATTTTAAACCTAAGCCCTGCATAATACATCTGCCCAAAAACAGGCGCATAACTTATCGATGCATCAAAATTTGCTCCAAATGGATTATCACTACCTATAATTGCTTTTTCCTGTTGATAATTACCGATATTTTCTCCGCCTGCGTACACTTCAAAAGTAGAGGAAAAAACTCTTGTAATTTGCGCATTCATTAAAGAAAATGAAGGTGAATAATCCGGAAGCCTATCCTCGGCAGAATTAGAGGCGGTATAAGGCAATTTCTGCTCACCCATCCAATTATATGTAAAATCGAACTTCCATTGTTTTCCTGAATCGCTCAATAGCGTTTCATATCCGGCATTAGCAAAGAAACGATGTTTAGCCTGTAAAGGTCTTTCGTTGTTCCCGTTAAGGTAGTCTGTCTGTATATCATAATATTTATATGCCGTACGCAAATTAAGACGTTTCATCAATTCAATATTAAATTCAACCTGAAAGCTATTGGCATATGATTTTCCAGCCAGGTTGTAAAACAAGACCGCCTGTGGGCTTTGGTAAAGATCCACGACTGCCTGATTCTGGAAATCTGTCCTGTAAAAATCAAAACCTATATCAGCAGTCTTTCCAAAGAGTGCAAAACCCTGCATAAAACTCAATCCATAGTTCCATGCAATTTCTGCATCCAACCCGTAAATCTTACCTCCTGTATTTAGTATTTCAAACGCTCTTGAACTTGCAAAAAGTTGCTGATTCTCGGCAAATATATTTGCAGAACGTTTTCCTCTTCCGGCAGAAACACGTAATACTCCTTTCTCCCAGGGATTATAGCGTACGTGAAGCCTTGGAGTGAAGAAAGTCCCAAGCCTATTATGAACATCTACCCGGCCACCGGCTATAAAACTAAAATTATCCGTATTGTCATAAGTATATTCAAAAAAGGCACCTATAGAATTATCTATGCGGTTGAAATCCCTGTTGATGTCGGGCACACTTACAAATTCGTCGTATTTATCGTAAGTAAAATTTAGTCCTGTAGAAAATTTATTCAAGGTGTTATCAATAATAGAATTAAAGATAAGATTAGAATAAAAGCTTTTTTGATGTATGTTGTATTGATTCAGTCCAAAATAGGATTCCTGATTATGACTATTGAACGCATTTTGAAAACCTATGCTCTGGTAGGGCATATCAGGAAAAACGTAGCCTATTTTTGTAGACAAATCAATTCGTTCGGTATTGATTTCTGAACCCCAGTAACGGGTTGTGAGTTTATCCCTGTCTTTATCAAAATCTATTTGACCGGTTTGCTTTTGATCGTTCATATACCTGAGATTAATAAAACTGACCCACCCTTTCTCAGCGTCATTATACTGCCAACGGTTCAGGACGTTAACCTGCTTAGCCAATGGGCTATCCAGAAACCCATCATCATTCATATCATTTTTATTTAATCTGGTATTGCCGTGAAGAAATAAACTGGTAGCCCACTTATCGGAAATCTTTTTATTGAAATGGGTATTGAGCTCAAAACGGCTGTCTGACGCACCATATACATTTAAAAAGAAAGGGATATCCCCCATTGGCTTTATAAGTTCAGTATTAATCTGCCCCGAAATACTTTCAAAGCCATTAATTACCGACCCCGCACCTTTCGTAATCTGAATACTTTCAATCCAGGTTCCTGGTGTAAAGGAAAGACCATAAGCTTGTGAAGCTCCGCGTACAGAAGGAATGTTTTCTTCAGTAATCATCAAATATGGGCTTGTAAGTCCAAGCATCCTAATTTGTTTGGTACCCGTCAATGCATCTGAAAAATTCACATCAATGGAAGGATTGGTCTCGAAACTTTCGGCAAGATTACAGCAGGCCGCCTTAAGTAGCTCCCTACTGGTCATTGTAGTAGTATTTGCCGTAAGACTATATGATTTTTTTAAGCTTTTACGTGTATTCTGAACTTTTACGGTTTGCAGAGTATCCTGCCCAAATGAAAATAAGGAAAAGAACAACGATAGTAAAAGCAATACTTTTTGTTTTTTCATAAAATGGTTTTAATGTTCTTAAAAGAAATTGAAGACCTGTAAAACAAGGTCCGGACTTTTAAAACATTAAAATCAGGCGTAAAAAATATATTGGGAATAGAGTTTGAAGAGTGGGGGCGAATTAGCTTCATAATAATGTCTGATAACAGTAATCGTATCAGCAACTATAACCGACTCAAATGATATCGGTTTCCATACGTGAATTAAGAAAGGTGCATCAATTTGTATAGAAAATACCTTAAAGATACCCAGATCCGTCTTTTCCTTAAAATTGACAACTTTATCTTTACAGCATTTCTTATGTTGTTCAGCTATTTTCTTGGCACAACATGGCTTTTCTACAACCTTCTTCTCCATTGCGCATATTTTTCCGGTATGGTATACCGAAGAAACTGATGCAATTTTACCTCCACAATAATGCACGTTGAAAGCCAGGCCTGTATTGGAAACCAATAAAAGCAGTGCCAGGATTAAACTTATGCATTTTCTAAAGTTCATTTTGCAAAATTATCTAAAAACAAATGGAGTTGGTCTAATAAAATGTTATTTTTTCACAATATGATTTTGATAATAAAATGCAGGTATAAAGAGTACTACAAAAAGAGGCTGTATAAGAAATCTTCTGACATAAAAAAGAGCCAGATTACTGGTTCCATCTGAAAAATAAATGATCGCAAAGAAAGCTATAAGCAGTACTACTAAAAAAAACAGATATAGGAAGGCGGCAAATTTTAGCAGTTCCCATTCTTTAAAAATGAAATAAATAATAGCGAGAGAAATTATACTATTCAGGAAATACCTAAAAGTTAGTCCCGCAAACAAAAGTCCATTTTCGAATTTAGGCAATGGATCATTTGCAAATTCACCCTTAAAGAAATCAAGGAAAGGATCATAAAAGAGTATGTCTTCAAATAGCCGTACCATAGCCAAAAGCACTATTAATAGTACAACAAGGAATACCCTTAGTTTATTATTTAGGATTTTTTTCAGCATATAAAGAAAATTTATTAATCCATATCACCCATAATGCGAATACAACCCCATATATAAATAAAGGAAAAATAATATCATGAAGTAAGGTTTCATATTGGGGATAATATAATAGTCCCACACTAAGGATAGCGATCCGGCATATGTTCAAAAGATGGATAAGTACAATTCCTGAAATTATAAATAATACGGTTTTGATAAATTTCCCGCTAAAGGCTACTACAAATGCTGCGAACAATATCATTACACTTATTGCATTGCAGCCTTCGACAATCCTTATTAAATATTTACCCTCCACATATACCTTAAACGAGGGCTCGCTTTCATGGGGGAAAAGCGCTACCTTATAATTAAACACCCTAAGCAGGCTTTCCACATTATTAGCTACAAAACCTGTAGCCCCGTCAACCTGAAATTTGGCAATATCAAACTGATTCAGGTACTGCTGGTATAAAAAAATAAAGACCAGATAAGTCAATAGAAATTTGCCAAGAAACAGCAAAAACGGTTTGTATTTTTTTAAGTAACTTTCCAAGTTGGTTTTTTTAACAAATTTATATAAATTTAAGTCCCCGTTATTAAATACTTTTGTATAAAAATTACAGCAGATGACTTTCGAAGAATTAAAACCAAAAGTACAGGATATTTTGCACCATACCAAAGTATTAAGAGATGATAAATTATTACAGCTTTGTCATCTGCTAAGAGATACCATTGATTATTATGACTGGGTTGGCTTTTATTTCCGTAATGGTGATAAAGAAGAACTATTGCTCGGTCCTTATGCCGGCGAACCTACAGATCATACCGTTATTCCGTTTGGAAAAGGTATCTGTGGGCAGGTTGCAGTATCCAATCAGAATTTCGTAGTACCAGACGTGCATGCACAGGACAATTACATTGCCTGTAGTATTACGGTAAAGTCAGAAATTGTCATTCCACTTTTTGTAAACGGTCAGAACATTGGTCAAATTGATATCGACTCTCATGTGGCAGATCCCTTTACTGAAGCAGACGAGAGATTCTTAGAGTTTGTAAACCAGGAAATTGCAAAGCTTTTCTAGAACTTATTTCGAAATTAAAAATAAATTGGAATTTTAAAAATAAAGATTACCTTTGCAACCGTATATAAACGATATATACATACATAATAATCATTAAATAATATTAGCATGTACTTAACTAAAGAAGTTAAAGCGGAAATCTTCGCTAAACACGGAGGAACAGAAGTTAACACTGGTTCTGCAGAAGGACAAATCGCTTTGTTCACATTCAGAATCAACCACCTTACAGGACACCTTAAAAAAAATCGTCATGATTTTAATACAGAACGTTCACTAGTGAAACTGGTAGGTAAAAGAAGAAGTTTGTTAGATTATCTTAAGAAAACAGAAATCAACAGATATCGTGAGATTATCAAAGAATTGAATATTAGAAAATAATTCAATAGAAAAGAGGTGCTCACGCGCCTCTTTTTGTTTTTACACATATTGCAGAAAAAGTTTTGGTTTTTCATTGGGTTTTAGATAACTACACACAACAACAACTACAACACAACTAAAACCCATTGTTTAATCAATAAGAAAAATTATGATTCCACAGGTTACAAAAGAAATCATCGATTTAGGAGATGGAAGAACAATCTCAATCGAGACCGGAAAATTAGCTAAACAAGCTGACGGTTCAGTAGTAGTAAGAATGGGAGACACTATGTTGCTTGCAACAGTAGTTTCTGCCAGGAAAGCAAGTCCAGGAGTGGACTTCTTACCATTAACGGTAGATTACCGTGAAAAATTTGCAGCAGCAGGTCGTTTTCCTGGTGGATTTTTCAAAAGAGAAGCACGTCCAAGCGATAACGAGATTCTGACTATGCGTCTTGTTGACCGTGTATTGCGTCCACTTTTCCCGGATGACTATCATGCAGAAACACAATTGATGATTCAATTGATGTCTCACGACGAAAACGTTATGCCTGATTCATTAGCTGGTCTGGCTGCTTCTGCAGCTTTAGCTGTCTCAGATTTACCTTTTTCGACACTAATTTCTGAAGTTCGTGTTGCACGTATCGACGGTAAATTCATCATCAATCCAAGCCGCGCTCAATTAGAGTTATCAGACATCGACATGATGATTGGTGCTTCTAAAGATTCTATTGCAATGGTAGAAGGTGAGATGAAAGAAATTTCAGAGAAAGAAATGGTAGAAGCCATCAAATTTGCTCACGAAGCTATCAAAGTTCAAATCGCTGCTCAGGAAAGACTTCAGGCGGCCTTTGGTAAAAAAGAAGTAAGAACTTACGACGAAGAAAGAAGCGACGAAGCTGTTTACGAAAAAATCAAAGCTGCAACATATGACAAGATCTATGATGTAGCAAAAGAAGGAACTGCCAAACACGAAAGAACAGCAAGATTTGCTGAAATAAAAGAAGAATTAAAAGCTACTTTTACTGAAGAAGAATTGCTTGAAAATGGTGATTTACTTGGTAAATATTTCCACAAAACACAAAAAGAAGCTGTCCGTAATGTAATCCTTGATTTAGGCTTACGTCTTGATGGTAGAAAAACAACTGAAATCAGACCTATCTGGTGC
>Ga0247742_10002670_pt1 | contig 11584 bp, 10 predicted proteins | sample UWRJL208509C2_FD_180944 | JGI IMG/M metagenome (GOLD analysis project Ga0247742, IMG submission 180944) | Plant litter microbial communities from Arlington Agricultural Research Station in Wisconsin, United States - UWRJ-L208-509C-2 | ecosystem: Environmental > Terrestrial > Plant litter >... | reverse complement strand
GGCAACATCATGAATGATATTCGCCTACCCCTCCGCTTCCTCGTCTCTAGTCGACCGGAACCCCATATTGTGGAGGCCATCCAGAGTCTTCGATCCCGGTTTCCCGAGGAACGTGTTTCTGTCATGGACTTGCGGAAGGATGTTCTCGTTCATCGTGATATCCGGCACTACTTCAAGAAGAAGTTTGAAGATATTCGAGCCAAGGATGATGATCTACCACTGGACTGGCCAGGAGAAGATGTCGTTGACCAACTCGTCGACAAGGCGTCCGGGCAGTTCATCTACGCAACCACAGTCATGCCATACATCATGTTTGAATACCATTCACCAGAGGAGAGGCTTGCAATCATCCGAGGTCTATTGGCGACGCCACCTGGTGACAAACCTTACCACAATCTGGACGAACTTTATACGCTCATTGTTCGTAATGCTACCCGCGGAGACGACATTCTGCAAATTCTAGCGCTTTTGATCACCATCAATCGACTCATCTCCACTGCCAACGCACCCGCTGGCACATTTGTACTACTGTGTTCTCCGCTCAAGCTGGGTGAGATTCTTGGCCTCAAACGAGGAGAGGTCCGGCGATGCTTAAGAGACATGCATTCTGTGGTCAATGTTGGAGATGACAAGCGCGATATTCAGATCTATCACAAATCATTTCCCGACTTCCTTCTTGATCGTTCACGATCGAAAGAGTTCACAATCGATTTGGAGGCCGCACATGACTGTCTTTATTTCCATTTATTCGGCAAAGCACAAGACCAAGACGCTACCCTTCGAGTCCTTGGCCAGGTTTTGGTTGCTGAAAACATGCCCTCCGACGTGGACATCATTGGATCTCCTGCAAACACCTCTTCCCATAACCGAGTCGAGGTCATCCTAGGTTTGGAACATGGTCACATTACGCGAATTTTCGCAGATGTCCGCTTCAAGTTGGTGCTTCAAGTTGGAAACCAAGATCAGGATATCAAGATTCAGGACCCCGCTTTTCATGATTTTCTGCTTGATCAATCGAGATCGAAAGAGCTATATGTTGATTTAGACGACGCACGCCTCACCCTCCAGCTTGTGGCGCCTATTCGAAAGGTATTTGGTGCTCAAGGTACGTACACGATATTACCCATTTATTCGCTTTGGAATGACACACATGTCCTTTATTCAGTTTTCTCCAGGGTCTTCCCTGGTCCAAATATGCCCTGGAATAACAATCCATCGATACAGCTGCAAGATATGTATGATCGAGTGTACTCACATCTAATCATCAATTCACCACATCGAGACACCATCCTCCAAGTCCTTGGACAAGTCATTGTTACCAAGGACATGCCGCCTGATATAGACGCCGTTGGTATTCCTGCGAACTTCTCATCCCCAAGATGGATTGCGGCAATTCTTGGACTAAAGCGCGACCTGGTGATGCAACTTGTCACAGAATTTCATTTGCTGCTCGAAGTTGGAGATGAATACACAGATATGATGATCCGCCAGCCGTCTTTCTCTGACTTCCTACTCGATCCATCCAGGTCGCAAGAGCTGTCTATTGATATCAATGACGCTCTACTCATTCTCCGACATGCACCCCTCAGGCCAATTTTTGTTACCGAAGGTCTGTACATAATCTTCCGATTCTCGGTCCATTGTCACTAATCTCTGTATCACTTTGTGAGTTAGTGTTTTCAAAGGTCTTTACAGACGCATATTCAAGCAAGAACTTGAATACCGTCTCAAAGCGTGTGGAGATCGCTCTTGCGCACTGTAGGGGTGCTGGGATATCGCCGGAACTCTATAAATTGCTGCCAAACATCATGTTTAGTGAATATGAGTCATTTGTGCGCTCAGCACCCTGGACGCGACACCCTGCCACAGAGATTCTAAGGCAGATCTGCATGACTTTTACAGTCCGTGAATTTCATCCTCCCCATTTTCTTGAACTAAATCATTTACATTTAGGAGAGTCAATTTACCGGTCTCCATGAATTCAATGTTGACACGAGACTGAAAGCCATTTGGAGTGCCTTCACTTGTGAGGTTGTACCAGACACCAACGCTGCTCAGACGAGATTGCGCATAGAGTATGTCAAGTTAATTTGACCTTGTGTACTCGCGCTCATTCATCTGGTAGTTTGTGTGATACCGATTCACACTGCGCCCAAACATTGGAGGTACGAAATGTTACAGCCTAGGCCTGATGTATGCTACTGAAATCGGAACAGTTCTTGGCCAGAATGTCTAATTGCAAGGCTTCAGGTCTATCTAAACACAATCGTCATTCGAAACACGTTGAACTCAAGGGTCCCAATAAAGACGACCCCGCCATTCGCTTCCGCATTTACTATTCCTCAGATATCAAAGATGGCACTATTGGATTTAGGTAAGATGGTTCATTGTAGTTTGTTTTGCCTGACTTTTGTCTTGTGTTTGAAACAGGTTCGTGGCTGGAACTCACTATACCGAAACATACCGAGTAGAAGTTCCCCAGGTATACAGTCCCGGAGAAGAGGGGGAGGCACAGGCATGGGAAATGCTCACATCCGCTTGTCGCCAGTGCGAGTGGTTGAAGTAGTGCATGGGTTTCCTGTTGTAGATTTTGGAAGTGAGGTTTAAGCATCTCATCCACGACTCCTTCATTGACTATAGAATCCCAGCATTGTCCAGATACTCAAGAGACGAGTGTGGCTTTCTTATGTAGATTTCGTCATTCACGTGTGCTTTGTCTAAGTATGCATGTATGCGTATCTCACTACTGGACCGAGAACACTGAATCAGCTCGCTTTGGTTTGAGATCGATGTGACCTCCGCTTTCAATGATACATCGAAGGCACTAATACAATCACCTTACAAAGGCACCATTACTTTGACAAGAACGTGATGAAGTTCCTATATAGACGGGCTAGTATGTATTCGTAGGCGTCAATTTAGGCGCCCAGGCTCGGGAATATTGATACGCATTTCGAGCCCACATCCAACCAGCCTTAGACCCTTCCATATAACCACACGATCCGTTTTCGACCGTGGCCAACAGTAGCATGAAAATGTTTGCACTGGGATAGCAAAGTTGAATAAGCGTTGGAAAGCTTAGTCTCAAACGGTCCTTAGAGTCTAGTAAAAATAAAACGTCGACTCGGGGGATGCACTCCTCATTGAGGACCCGCACAAGATACTGACCTGCCGGCTTATCGTGACGAGACAATGTCATCGCATTATCTCCAGCCGATCGTCCTACCGTGCCAATACGAATATCGACCCGAAAGTGCGTCCCAGCCATTTTACACCATAGGATTTGAGCTTCAGCGCCAGATGTTGGGCCTGCAGGTACATGCGTCAACATTGAAGTCGTCCGCGAGAGATTGATACGCACCCTTAACGATATCCAACTTTGCAAGTGCGGAGCTTCATTTGGTGTTGACGCTAGTGACTGGGCATTCATAAGCAAGCGATTGTCAGTGTTAAGGGAAATGAGAGTACGTCGGTCGACCTCTGCCCAGCCCATCATGGAACAGAGACAACTTTGACGCTTGTAAGTACGAATTCATACGCGCGAGAGACGTCTACTTGAAGAACCAATGATCGAACAATGATCTTTAGTCCCGAATAAACGGGAAACTATGGATCTGCTTACCCTCGAGCACTCCCCATAAATGATACAGCGACTGACACGTCGAAGCACCTAAGCGCGGCCATGTGGGTGCAGCGCAAGAGTCGACACTAACGCACTCGATTGAACCTCATCGGCGATGTCGCGGCTCAGGACATTTCATACGAGGGTCCACTCGTCTGTGAGGTGCTCTCGGCTTGACAAAGTTGGTTAAGCGCGGAGGGGTGTCGTTCTACTTGAATATGGGAGAAACTATATGCGCCGTGACTGAACGCTAAGCATACGCGTAGAGGGCCTTCCTGCTGGACATTCGAAGTTAGTCATGGTAAGAGTACGGGATAAAGACACGACGTTGTGGTAGAACACGAGCCATCATGTCCGCATGGTCAATGGGCTCGAAACTTTGTATGTCGAAAGCAATACAGAGGAAGGAAAGTTTTTCTTCGGCCCATGGGGATCTACCATATGTTCCGAGTGATTTGGTGAGGCGGATGATGGCGACGACCGTGAGGTTGAAATATGGACGAGAGAGGCGGTATGTGAAATCGGGGTATGTGGACTAGACAAGATCAATCGTGAGATTGGCGCGCAGAAATGAGGGAGAACAGATCTGACCGACCTATATTACATTAGCCCAGCCAGAGTACGAGGCTTTCTCTCCAAGGTCGGCAAACTTCTCCATGTCAATAACGTATTGGCTACATCATGCAGAATACGGAGGTTTCCAGAAGTATGGATAGTGATAGAGTGGAGAAACATGAAGAGCCAGAACGCGGGGTGGATGAATGGGTGTTGAGGAGGGCTTAGAAAGGCGTTGATAGCGGGCGGGCAGGTTCAGTGGATGATGAGCTGGGTGCGAGGGTTAGATGTCATGGTCCTGTTGGAGGCATTTGGGCCACGAGCAGAAGATGGGGTTAATCACAGGCATGGACTGGACGGTATCATGGAGTCAGATCGGGCTTAGCAACAAGGATAAGAGTAAAACTGACCTATGCCTCAATACACTGGCCCCAAGAAACTGTCCAAATTTTCCCTCTCGAAGAACCAGATTGGCGCATCTTCGGATTTTGGCTGAGTTTGACGCCAAGAGAAAAACACCAAGCCATAAGAGGATCGCGGTCGAGTCAATGACTCGCCTTCGCGTCGGATAGAACGAGGACGATTTGGACTGGCATCGACTTCGTGCAACGACCCTTTTGAAGCGGTCACGTGCGACGTGTATTGGAACAAATTAGAACAAATTCCACTGCCAGTGGTCAGTACCGGTCAGTGGTCGATCCTCTTTACCTTCCACCATGTTCGGCCTGAGCCGCCGACGATCTCAACGACTCAGAATCCAACGATGTCTGCCACAATTCTCATTCACTGCTTCTCAGGCGCCCGTATTTTTTCTTCCTTCGTCGTGGATCGGTCCTATCGACCTCCCACAACTTCTTGAATCATCCAAACCCACAACCGATGCAAGACCTCCGCGCGGCCTCCGCCTTTACACTCTCTTTCGCAGAGCAGTTCAGAACAGGATCAGCTTCAGCCAGAGTTCGGCATCGGGTCAAATATAGGCAGGCTGACCTTTTTACTGTGTCACCAAATAACAACGCAGGAAGACCGTTGGACGACGAGACTGGGAACCTATTGCACACGGACCGTCAAAAACCCTGGGGGTCAACCTGGCACCCGCCGCTACGCCCGCCGCATCTGCAACAGGCACACCAAGTCCTGCTGTTGCTGCGTCTGGTACAGGCCCTTATGTTGACATCCCTCTCACACTCGGGTGGGAGTCCCAAAGGACGGCCTTACTTATGTTGACACCATACTCACACAACAACGTGGACTGACCCATGACGCGCCTCTGCCGTCGTCGGTCTCCAGGCCTTGACTCCTACCTTCAAGAAGGGAGATCCGTCTTACACCCACCGGTGTGTGTGCCTCCTTGGCCACAACACTGGAACAACTTCCTGGGACGACCATGACTGCCTCCAAACCTCAACGATAACACGCCGTAGTACTCATGCGACACTACGGGCGAAAGATTATTTAACTTTAAAGTCAGCCGAAGATGCGGGTACTGGTAGGTAAATGCAACATTTAAATCAGGCGTACGAGAGTGTTGGAGGATAGTTATGGTGCTGTGGTGGTGCGTATTGGGAGGATCTGAAGAGAAGATTGGTGGTTAGCTTCGACGCAGAGGACGGATTGGATTCTGGTGGTGTTCAAGGTACGTACTTTTCACTAGTATCTTCATTACACGCGTACTAAATGCGGCTCACAGAAAATCGTATTCAACCCTCCTACGGTCTTTTTGGATACTCAACTACACTCTCCAGATAAAGCCTGCATCTGACCACTCGTCATACTTCAAGTTTATCAGCCATTGCTTGGCCTCGCCATATTCCACAGATAATTCCTTTATGCTTCATGCCAAGCTCCTACAAGATGGTCCTAGAAAAGCAGGTGGTGCTAACGGATCTCAAGAGCGTGGATGAGCTTTATGGAGTTTGAATTGAACGCTGTGAGTACACGCCATTACTTTTATTATTCGTGAGCTTTTTGCTCAATCCTTTCTATTTACAGGGACAATGACATCACGGACGTTCTCGAAGAAACATTTACCACTACTAAGGAACGATTCGGCGAACCTGTTACAACTGATCTCAAGCCTGGATTGAAGAGACTCTGTTGCGGCATCCCGTATATCCCGGCGTGTTATGGAACAGCTCGATGCATTTATGAAGGGCCTGCTGGAGCTAATCCCGAAAGATTTGGTCAATGAGCGGGAGTTGGAGTTGTTGCTTGGAGGTATGAGTGAGATTGATGTGTGTATTTTTTCTCCACCTGACTATTCTACGAAACACTGATCCATCTACTACAAGGATGATTAGACCAAGTTCACCGACTACTGCGGCTACGAGAAACCCGACCAAGTCATCGAACGGTTTTGGACAGTATCCGTGGCTGGCCTGCTGTGCAAAAGTTTCGTCCGCTTCAATTCACCACTGGTACCTCCCATGTACCCGTCAATGGCTTCAAGGATCTCCAGGACTCTGATGGACCGGGAAGGTTTGCTATCGAGAAGTCTGGTGATCCTATGGGGCTGCCAAGAAGCCATACATATTTCAGTAGGCTCTATCATATCAAGATCATGGGAACTTGGAGAGTAAGCTGCTGTATATGTACCGAAGAATGTTGTATCGAATAAATCTCCTACTTGAAGTGTCAACAACTTTTAGGCTTGAGCGAACGGGAGGTTACAAATATGCTTACCCTTGAGAGCTTCTAGTAAACGTTGTAGCGACCTATGCGTCGAGCAGCAGATCGTTGGTCATCCGCGTCTACCGCTAACCAAAACCAAAAACTACCCATGATTGAACAATTCTTCGTCATATCGAAGCTTCACACGTCTGCGTGGGTGCCGTCTGTTTGACACCGGTTGAATGCGGGTGAAGTGTTTTCGTTGGATGTAAATTGGGATATGCAGGTATACCCAGGTTGATAGTGCTCGTGCCTCGCGGCTCTTGTGGCTTTGGATGACATTGGGCTTGGGAGCTTGACGAGAGAACGAAACTTTCGACAACGGGTATCTTAGCTGAGACATCGGACAAGGTTGCCGAGGATATGTTATAGGTTGGGTTTGGTTCGAATGGGCTTGATGCTTCGCTTCGCGGACAGTTGATAGAGTTACGGAACAAACGCTTGCGATAGGCTGAAGTAGGCCAAGGCCAATATTCTTTGCGCTAATGCGTATGGGCATTGAAATCACAGCGGCACGGAGATCTAAAATATGGTTTGTCAGAAGAGATAAGCTACATGCGCGATAAATAGTGTACCATTTGCGTTACATGACAACGCGGACTTCCTGTAGTCGATTCTCTATCGACAGGACACTGACTCCCTCCTCACGACTATGCTCGAGAGCGAATATATGCACCGTGGCCGAACGCTGAATGCAGGTGTCGAGGGCCATCCCGACAGGATATTTGAAGGTAGTCGCGGCGCGAGTAGGAAGGCGTAGGGATGTTGTGCTAGGATGCGAGCCATTGTGTCCTAGTCTGCATGAGTCAATGGGTTTGGAAAATTGTGGGTCGAGATGTTTGCACAGTGCCTAGAAAAAGGTCGATGCTCGGCCGTTTGCATCAAAATAAGTGCCGATATAGACGATCGGCTATGGGTTCCAAGTGACTACCGTGCATGTGTATTCGTCTGGGTTTGAAGATTGACAGAGGTGGAGGTTGGCGATGTCGGCCAGTGAGGTAAGAACACAGAGAGGACGCGAAAGGCGGTACGTAGGATCGGGTATGGGACTAGAAGAGGCCGATTGTCAGATTGGCGTTCAGAAACGAAGGAGAACCGATGTGACTGACCTCTACTACATATTACCTCAGCCAGAGTACGAGGCTTTCCTCGAGGTCGACCAAACTTTTCCATCCCAATCATAAATTGGCTACACGATGTAAGGTACGATGGTCTTCAGGAGGATGCGCAGAGATGAAAGCCAGGGCGGTGGGTGAATGGATGGGAATCGAGGAAGACTCAAAGAGACTTCTATAGTCGACGGGCTGGCAGGTTCAGTGCGAGAGATTCCATGCGCTTCTGCCGATATGTTGGTACATTTAGGCGACGAGCGGAAGCTGAGCGCTGATGTGGAAAGGCGAAGGTAATATGTAGGACGGCGGGCAGGGACTAGAAATTATCAGAGTCAGATCAGGCTCAGATACAAGGATGGAAGTGACCAACTAGCTTGACACCGGCCCGAGCATCTAACATTTGCGTGCCTTCAAAACGAGGTAGGGAACAATGGGGCAGGAGTTTGATGCCTGGAGAGGAATGAAAGCGTTGCGGATGTGATTCAGAGGACGAGTAGATGACTGGAAATTGCCGTTGAAACATTGAGAGCTTGATACTCTAGCTGCAAGGAGATAACGATGAAAGCGTTTGACCGAGTAAAAGATGAGGCGGATGCATGGAGGTTAGCGATAGACCAGGCGTCGTCTCAAAAGACCATCGACCGAGTTTCCAGTGTCTAGTTCTGGTGATGAAATGACGCGAGGGAAAAGAGAACAGCGTTCGAGTGGGATAAGAGGTCCGAGAAAGCAAGACCCTGAACACGGGTTAGGGAAAAAGCAATGTGACAGTGACCGATCATATTTACTCGAGTGGGAATTCCACGGGTCGATCTCCTTTTCCGCTTCCATCACGTTCATGCACACTATGCGGCGCCATCGACCACTCTTGTTCTCGGAACACATTGTTCTCTCTCCAATTGTGATCATGCAGCCTCACAACTCCTCCAAATGATCTCAATGATGGCCTCTTTCACTGCTGCTCAGGCGCTCAAATTGTACCCTCTTTCTATGAAAGCGGGTTTACTAGACAAAACAGGCGAGCCCTCGGTGTGTTTTCTTGTCGCGTGCAGGCTTGTACACTACTGATATTCCTCTTGCAGCTCCCTCACCCCGGGATCAACAATTGTCGGGACAAGGCTCGTCCGCGTCTTTCCAAAGCCCAAAGAATCCTCCGAAGACGCGACCTCCCTAATCATTTTTTAGAGGCTACTTTCGATGCTCAAAGGGCGGCTTTGGCCAGTATGTTGACACCGTTATGATTAACTAGACACCACTGAGCTTGAATCTTTCCGATTATGTAGTGACGAGAACGTCAGAGTCCAAAATGAACACACATGCGTCTCGTGGCTTTTGGTGGAAACCTAAGTCAGCGGTTCATGCGAGATGGACAGGATAGTACGTTGCCTTTAGTTTTTCATATAAGCTTACAAATTAATCTTACCTTTTTGTTATTACAGCCCTCTCAAGCGCAACACACAGAATGCTGAAAGTCTCCACCGCGTATCCATATACTTGCGGAGAAACTCATCAACATTCCTTGCCGACGTTTTCTCAGCTTCAATAAGCCTCTCGGCGCATTCACCATCCCTTTGCCTTACTACCTTGGACCCAAGGTCGATGGGATGTCAATCCACCACACCACCTTCGCCAGTGAATCGAGCCTCAAAGGAGTACTTCGAAATCAACAAAAATATGGTATATGAAGTCGGAGACGAGTTGGATCTCCCCCACACTTGTGAGTTGTTAGCTCATCCTTCGCCTCCTGCTCTCACTGCTCATCAACGACTAGGGTAGCTGCAACATCGGCGTGTGTGACCCCAGCGCTGATCCTGCTCCTCAAAACCTCCAGTTCAGAAGGGTACCGTAGAGCACGGATAGCTGCCAGCTGATGGTCTCAAAGTTGATCAGTGCGTTTGATTGTCTTGCTTGCCTTCTGTTGCCCAGTCTCTAACTGGTTTTTAGACTCATGGAATAATCCTACGACTCATGTATGGATTCGTTTACCAAGGGCCAAGCAGAGAGGATGAAAGAGGCTGCAGAGGCAGGCGTCCCGGATTCAAGACAATGATAAGCTGGATGGGGTCGGAGTACCCACCGATGTCTAGGACTATGTAATTGATTCTGGTTCGTTGACCTTCGCTACTTTTTCCTGACTTTAGGGAGATCTCAACGAACTTGATATTCCTTCAACTAGTAATATATCTTGAAAGCAGGACTGTCAGGCAGATGCACAATGCGGTGATTTGAGTTGTATTGGTCGACGTTCCCGCCTATTCTGCATTTTTTACTTGGGGTGCACCACATGAGATCTGTCAGGGTATGTTATCCGTTCACTACGGCTCATCGTATGAGTAGCTCACCTCCGACCTGTTTCTAGACTAGAGTCATCGGTGATGTGAACCTATAAGTGTATACCGTGTGTTTGCGCTGCCAGAACCCTGAGGCCTGAAGTCTAGTTCTGCTATCATATGGGGTTGGCGAGCTCTCACGAACACGAGCAGAAGGTGAGGCTGCCTGATGTGCACTCAATTTGTTCACGTCACTGATCACTGATTTTGGTAATTCGAAACTTAACAGAGGATTTTCGGAGGGGCAGATAACCTACCTAGCGTTCCGACTCTCTACTGCCTATACAACAGCATAATTACATTGGCTGTGAGGACCTGTATCGCCTTCTCATTTATGAATTCGCTATGAACCGAATGGTGAAGAAATACCAATCGCTGTCCAGTGTCAAACACAGCCTCCCACTCAAAAAAATGGTGTGCGTCGACACGTTGTGAAGCATGCGGCAAACTGCTTCTCTAAACTTGCTCTAACGTCTCTTGGTCTGGTTCTATCACCACTTTCAACTCGCCCCGGGCTCATTCCTTTCACTATTGCTTTAAGCAAGAGGGTTTTACTTTGTTTCGATTTGACTTTCACTTTTCTTCTTGGGATCACATACGACCTGCTTTTGCTTTGCTTTGATCTTCATTCACTCTCGCGTCTTTCCCCTGAAGGCTCATGGGAGATAACAAAGCCCAGGTGTCCAGGGGCGGATCTGGTGTGCTTCAGGATTTTAGAGAGGCAACAATGGGTAAGCTATCACATCCAATGATATTCGAATACGAGATTCATCTTCAGCGATAGCGACTGGCAATGGTGGACAGGGTGAACGTGGTGGAGACATCGGCTGCAACAATGTCGCGCTCAATGGCAATGGAAACGTGAACAATGTTGGTTAGTCTTTTATCTTCTTAAACTCAAGAAACTACTGATCGTTGCGTCCTACGAAATAGTTGGCAGACAGAACATCTATAACTCCTCCCAGAAAGGTGCGCTACATTATATATATCATCAACTTTGTCTGACGACGAGAATGCTAAATCAGGTGTCGACCACCTCCGTGAACATGCATCACCTGCCGCTCTCCCGGATTCCAGCGCTAGGGTTGACCAGCCAAGGTGCATGGAAGAGACGCGAATGGAGCTTGGCAAGGAACTGGATGACTGGGAGAGAAGTAAAATCGATTCCGCTACCATGATGTGGGTCCACGGAGGCGTTGGCACTGGGAAGACGGCCCTACTCCTCACGTTCGCGGATCTCTGTAGGCGGTGTGGACGCTCAGTCGGGGCCTTCTTCGCCTCAAATCGGTTTGTCAACT
>Ga0247742_10002669_pt1 | contig 11590 bp, 10 predicted proteins | sample UWRJL208509C2_FD_180944 | JGI IMG/M metagenome (GOLD analysis project Ga0247742, IMG submission 180944) | Plant litter microbial communities from Arlington Agricultural Research Station in Wisconsin, United States - UWRJ-L208-509C-2 | ecosystem: Environmental > Terrestrial > Plant litter >... | reverse complement strand
GTTTAGTCCAAGAAGGGACTGCAAATTTCAGAAGTTGAAAAGAGAGGGCTAAACGTTTGAATCGCCTGCATTTAATGTAAACCTGAATAAGATCAATCCTCAAGGCGATGTATATCAGGAACTCACCGGATCATTTTCCAAAGACGCGCCCACAGGCCCACACTGGCGTTCGAAATTCCACATTCACTATCATTGACCCACACATCGACCGGACCCACTTTTCGACCAAACACGTCACGGACCAATCAGATCGCTCCATTTCAGGTCGCGGGTCACGCTTGCCTGCCAAAATGTGTGACTGGTCGAAAGATGGTCCTGGTCGATGTGTGGGTCAATGATAGTATGACAGGGATGTGATGTCGTACATTGGGTCGAAATTGAGCGCTGTGGGGTGCCCACACACTGCCCACACCCCAATCTATCAATGAGATGGCTAGGTGAAGGCCTCAACGTGTCGTCTGCCAGCTGTAGTGGATTCAACGAGCCGCATCAATGCCCTCTTCTTTCCTGCGTTAATATCTAGGCTTTTCTACGTTGCTTACGTTCCCGGCACCGTGCCAACAATACCATTATCCCCATGTTTTTCCACTTTCCTCATATGCAGAAAAAGTCTGGATTCCGAGGATCCAAGGATAGGCAGAACTGTACACCAAAGGATCCATACACGGCTGCAGGTAGCTGCGGCTCTTACCAATCCAATTTTCACGTTATCCTGCTGAGAATCCAAGGGATTGAAAAGAAATTGAAGTCAATATTGGTGTCCCAGATGCTTGAATTTCAGAACTGAACTCACTTGCGAGATGAGATACAAAGCGGAATAACCAAGGTCAGGGCCTTAATCTCGTATTTTTCGAAGACGGTATCGAAATCTCGAGTATCGCCTAGTCCCCAAGTTGTTTTCTAATGATTCGAGTACTTTATGTCACGTGGCCGCTAGGGAAAAAGTTCATCAGCGATGTATGAGAAGTCAAGGAAGAGCCTAGATGTTCAGATCCTTGCTGGTCTCGGGCTTCCCAAGGATGGTCGGAATGCAGAGGGAAGACTTACCGTAGCGATAGCTGCACCAAGCAGTCCCAGAGTTTTGGGGATTTGATTGAGGGCGATGTCATCAATGGTGTGGGCGCCAGAAAACCTGTCGTAGATGAAGCCAGTCCTTGAAACGGCGATACATTTGCTCGTTGGTACATTCTTCGCCAGCGGCATCGCAAAGCCGTTGGCAAAGTGCAGTCGGTGCTAATGCGTAGCTATAGTCGACACCTTTTAGCTCCAAGTCGATGGTCATGTAATGTTCTATCCGACCTGGAGTTCAAAGACATCACCATTCTCATAGGACATGTCCGTCAAATTTCCACCTCGTCTAGAACATCCCGAATTTCACCTTTCTACAGCCATCAGGATTAGAAATCTTAGGCCCTAATGTTCAAATTCGACGTCGACACACCTAAGACAATAGCACCTACTTCGTGGCCTCTTCGTACGAGCATTATAATCCTACATTGTTGAAATGCAGACTGCGAGAGCCTGAGACAAAACAGTCAAGGCTCTTCATAAGAGGGCAGGCCTCTGAATGTTACCGATATGTTGACTGGTTATTATGGTGCTTCAAGTTGTATTCGATATCTTGATATTCGTCGGTGGAGACCTTGTGGCCTTTAAAGGTAGAAGACAATAGAGCACAGATAACAAGTTCAAGGCAGGTTGAGAGCCGATGCTGGACTGTCAGTGGACAACCATGTGGTGTAGAATTTTGGCGTGGCTTGGCTCAACAACACGTGATCTGGACGCGTCGCGCGCAGGTGCGATGTCGGGTGTTGCCGTTGACGCATCGAACGCTCTTTGATATAAATCGCAGTCACGTATTTTTGTATTGAATCCGAGAGATATACCCTAAAAGTATGTAGTGACACTAGTGCCTAGTCCCAGTCTCTCCAGCTACCTTTCAACAGCTAACTTTTTGCGAGCGAACGTGCTCCAACTTACGCAATATTGTGGTCTGGCTGAAAAAATCACTATCCAAAGTGAATTAAGCCCATCGTCTTCATCTGGTACGTAGCTCGATCAATCTAAAGGCCAAAAAATTAGCGAATCCAGTTGACTAACAAGAGATTGAATATTACCTTAAGACCAATAAGCATTTCTTCACTGATAATCACACCATCGTAAGTCCATTCTTCGTGGCTCATACATTTGACATAGGGCAGCCTCCCAACTACGTCGGAGGCAAAAAGGCCGCCGTTGGGTAGAATATTTTCAGCCTCCGAACCCTCAACGGCATCCCCATGGGTCGACATCATACCGACAATTGATATTGTGCATTTGGGTCCCCTGAAAGGACCTGGTCTCCCCAGGCCATTCCACGCGCGTTTGAGTGTACAAGGGTTGAAGTCAAGAATATGAATCGTGTTCGGCTTTCCAGGAGCATTTTCACCTTCGGTTGGCTCTGGTTTGGCATACTGGATACATCGCTGCCCACCGGTTGTAGCGATGAACATGTTCGACAAGCGGCTTGTATTGAACCATCGAGTAATCGGCGGACCCCATTTCTCCCATGGCTGCATGACGATGTCTCGCACAGTCAACTCCTGCAGACTAGCGTTGGCGAGCCGGGCCGCGAGCTCTGCGTCGTCCGTAGATTCTTCGCCACCTGCGGATCGGACTGCCCGCAACTCCTCAATGACCTTTGAGACGTCCTGTAATATCCCGTCTGGTACAAGATTGAGTAGCGCCTTACGAGGTACGACAACGTTGTAAGTCTGACGGATCGAGGTATCTGTCGCATTCCTTAAAGCCATTTTCAAGAAGATGATTGCAGCAGCTGGGTCATTGCTGTACGGCGTACTTGCAGGTGTATAGGAGGGAATACAGTCGGTCGCTGTTGGGTTGGGCGAGCAACGGGCCTCGATGGATGCAATATAACATCCTTCCTGAAGCTCCGGCAGGCGGAAAGCATGGATTAATCGCGTGCGGATGGGATCGGAGGATTTAGAATCGGAAGCGGGATTGAGCTCGAGATCGGCAGAAGATGGGACATGATAAACATCGAGTGACCGGCGATACGAGTTAGGGAATACAAGAATGTCCTCACGCAAGAAGACGAGGGCAGGATCGTAGGCACTGAACGGGACCTTAGTAAATCGTGAGTTGAGTGCGCAGGCGACATCGAATATTCATCCGCGTACCGCTTTTGGTGTTCCAGTCTTCCAGTTGAAGACACACATGTAGTCGTTGTCAGATGATGTACTCGATGGGAAAAGAATCACAAATGCAAGGTTCTCGCCACAGACTTCGAGACGAGTTGCGGGCGCCCCATCAGATTTGTTGGCTCTACAGATACGGAAAATAGACCTTTCAGATTCGTCGTGATTTTGGCGCGTAGAGTAACGGAGAAGGATAACAATCAAGTCGTATTCGTCTGGATTGTCGTCGTCCGGTGATCTAGAAGACGAGACATGGAGATGAGTAAAGAAGAATATCATCTGACAGGCTGAACGCACTCGACCACAAGAGCGAGCAGGTCGTGCTCCTCGATTGAGACGGTAAAATCCAAAATCTTCATCTCTAAAGTCATACTCTTCCAAGTAAAGCCCCCTTCTTCATCGTCCTCGTTCGCTGTGTGAAACCTCGAAGGAAGCGTGAGGTACTGGAATCCCGTAGTTCTCGATGGAGGGACGCTGTCGTCATCGTCCGGAGATATTCCTAGAAGGCACGTAGAAGGGGTGATATCGAAGACGCCAGACGCCTTCAGTGGGATCTCGATGTTCCTGATAGAGGCTGGCTTGAAGAACTCCCAAGCAGCACTGCTGGCTTTGAGGTGGTGGAGACGCTCGGTGATTGACATCTTGCACTTGGGGTTATCCAACACGCCGGACATTTGTCTTTGGACACTGTAATTGATCTCGACCGAGTTATTGATTACATCGAGGAACAACTTGGCGAGTCGTTTGCAGTGGACAAGGTCGGTGAGAGGCAGATATATGAGGATCTTTGCCAGGACCTCAGGTGCAAGGTCAACGATTTGGGTCATGACGCTATCGAGGAATTTTTGCAGTGGTAGTGTGGTAAAGAGCTAAGTGGGCGCGGTTCGCAGGTTTATATAACATTGGTTCAGACGTACATTATTCGATTTGCATGATTTGCAGGGCTTCATAAAACACAGCTTCCACCAAACTCGGACACTATCAGATGTGATTTGAGTCACCGATCTTGCAGAGTCCTATGCGCCCAAGGCTCCTTGCGATCTCCTCGTGGCAAAGAAGTGGACAGTTTTACGACCGGCCCTTCATGGGCGGCGATTGTGACGTTCGAGCGTTGATGATCTGAGTCTCATGGGACTCGATAAACGCTGAGTTTGGTAGAATGCAAGTAGCTAATGAGCTCCCCAGAGTTGCACATGGTTGAATTACCGAGTAGAACTCTTGCAAGTGGCGCAAATATTGGTATGAGGCTCATGGAGTGGGGGGGTGGTCAATAAGAGGCGAAACTCAGTCCCGGCCCCCGGCCACGTTGAACTGATGGGCCATCACTCTGCTATTATATACTGATTGATGGCCAATGGGCGATCAGACAGGTAAACTGTCAGCTCGAACCTCAAAATGCGAACTCAACCGTTTAATTTCATTACATTATAAGTGAGATCTGGGCGTGCGGCCTTCATACTTTAAAGCAGGAAGTGTGTGGTTGTAAGACCTGCTAAGTACAGTAGTAACAGTACGTGTCCTGGCCATTGGGGAGGAATGTGTTTTCAAGAAAGTGAACGTCATTGTCTGAAGTTGCATCCTTGGCTTCTCGCTCGTGGTGATATTCTTATTCGAATGAATTTGCAATTAGGAATCAGTTCGATTACACCAACCTCAAGTACTGCATTATGGCGCCCGAATAGGTATAAGTGGCGCAAGAAGAAAGATATCTCCGAAAGAACAGAACTAAATATAGCCCTTCTGTGCTTCCTCGACGGCCTCGAGACGATGAGATCTCTTAGCACGCTCGGGCCAAATATATCCAAAGTCCTTTGAATATGAAAACGACAATTTCGCCATTGTTGACCTCATCCGCTGTTGCGCATGCAGCACCACAGCCCCCAGCACCAACCCCACTCCTACCTTTTTATTCCCGACTGGTATCCCGAGCAATCTACCAATCTTCATCCCCAGCGTACCGACTCTAGGAGTTTCTCCCACCATTCTCAAATGCTAGATTTCCCACTAATTAAGTCATTACTGAGGTATGAAGAACCCAGGGCAGTTCAACCTTGCTGACCTCGCGTGTGTGAGGTTGAAATAAATAAATCGTATGTATTCTGCTGCGATTGGTGAACCGTGATTATTGAAGGTTTGTTCTCCGCTCTCCGAGTCGATTTACGGAGAAAGTCTTTGTTAAGTCGTGGTTAAATAACGATGAACGAAGGGTCTCGCTACATGTCGATACTCTTTACCTCAGGCAGTTTATGTAGGGAATATAACTACGTCTTTTGCGACGGTTCCTGGCCGGTTACTGTATGAGAAGTTGAGTACTTGGAGACAGGGCCAGGCCCGCCAATGTGTGCAGATATGAGGAGTAATTAGCGGTGCATATTCCAATAAAGCAGCAACTTCTAAATTGGCTGGTCCAATCTAGAAGTCACTCATATACTGACGACTTGATCTCAACTAATTACTAAACCATGTCAGATGTGCGCCAGTCAAACTTCTGACGATCAACTTGAATATGATCATAAAAGCTAGTCTTACAACGCTCGATGTTAAGGAAGTGCTCAAGCTTTGCGAGAAGACTCAGCGACGTACATGTTGTCGTCAGTGTTTTAATAAAATTCCTGGAAGTGCCTGCTCTGCCTCGGGCTTTCTGTCACTTATAAACGTGTAACAATTTCCTGTCCTTTTTACTTGAATGTAGTGGAGCTCATTAGTATAACTTGCAAGCGCACTGAGCACTGGCACAAAATAGCTTCCAACTTTATCGGTGACCGGTCTCCAAGCTCTGCGGGGATTACGTGAAGAAGAGGTGTGGGGTAAGCGGCGCTTCAAGAGATCAGCGCGTTTCTGCGAGACCACTAAAAATATCTCTGATGGATTGTAGAGCAATCTCGTGGCTGACTCAGATGTTATTCTACTCCGCGCAGGTACACCTGCGAGGGCTTTTAGTTTACCGTACAGTGTAGTCAATTCTGCGCCACTGAGTGTACGGATGCTGTGGCTCAACATCTGCCGAGAAGCCGTAGCGGTATTATTTGCCTCTGCTTGACCATCAAGGGTTCATGAACGCTCGATTAAACATCGCTGTCTAGCTCAATTCTCTCATATGGAATTGCCTGGGCTCAACCGAAATACGCAAAGGTCACTCTCTTCGACGAAAATGATGCAACTTTGGCAACTTTCTTAAGAGCAGTTGGCGATTACCTCTCCTTATCGGCTGCTCAGCCCGTTTTCTCCCGAGTTCTTGCAGATCCCGAGAGGAGCTTCGTCCTGCGTCCTCAACATATCTTCTGTCTTCAAGCGCACTCATGCCATCTATCCGAGTCCGCACGCTGCAGAATATTTGGCCTTGACTGAATCCATGAAGATCCGTGTGAACCCGAATGCCGGCCAGTATGCTTGCTCTCTCTGATTCGACTAAGCGACTGTATCGACGGCTGTTTCCCCCTTGTCCGAAGGTTCTTATCTGAGAATACCACTTCCAGAACACAAGCGCAGTCTTCACGTGCAGCCTGCTCCTGCTCGAAGGCATCCAGATATGTTTCGTCCGAGGCGGGAACAACATACTATGTCATCCACACGGACCATAGCTTGTGAAAGCTTGACGATTTTAGTGGCGACTGTGAGTCTCCAATTTGAGACTCTATCCGCCTGATATCGATTTATGGTGCTTTATTTTAAATAGGCCTGCCTACTTGATCGCAATTCAGTTCCCCACTCTCGTCATATTCGAATACCCGTCTCCTTTTCCTATTGGGATATAACTCGATACATTAGAGTACTCCGCAAACAACAAGCTTCCCCCATATACCCACCTCTTCTGCATCTGAGTCGTGTCATCTTCACCCCCGCCCCGTCGTCGCATATACACTACACATGCCGTCCGTCGCCCTCCGCTACAACTACCAGCATCAAAATCAGGCGACGGCAAAGCCCAAAGATACCGCCAAGCTACTGGGTGTCAATCGCCTGCATTCGGCCGTCACCCTATGTCTCGACCTTCTCGAATATATCTTCCTCCTAGGAGTCAACCTCGAGTCCGAGCCCTACAATCGTCGTAGAACAGCGCTCTCATACGCTCAAACCTGCCACGATTGGCGCGTTGCTGCCCTCTCGATGAAATCCCTGTGGGGCCCATTATCCGACTTCGACTTCATGCCGTGGGCATGGAACGAGGAGATGTTGCACAGATCGTTCCCTTTACCGGTCAAGATGGGACTGTGCACCTTCCCTCCACGGAATGCCTCAGCGGTAGAAGCAGAGTTGAACCACCTCGAAAGGATCCGAACCTATCGACTGGGTTTTACCAGTGACACTTGGAATATCCTTGCAGATAAATTACAGCCGCCAGCGGAAGAGATCGAATACCTCAGTCTGGCGCACGTAACTCTCGGCCCACAAACTCACTCAAGCCGCGTCTATGCACCCTCCAACACCAATTTGGAACGGTTTATCCTTCCGGCCAATTTGTTCTCCGGTCAGGCCCCGCAGTTACGACGCTTAAAGCTCGACGGATGTTTCGTCGATGCACGAGCACCTGTCTTGAGCATGTTGACGTCGCTGGTGGTGCTTGACATAGATACGAGGTATAACATCGCTCCAACCGCGGCTGGTTGGATATCGTTGTTGAATGGCGTGCCTGATCTTACCGAGCTAGTCCTCAGGAATGCTGTTTCATCGCCTGATTCAATATTGAGGCCTGGACGACGACGAAGCTCAGCTGCGGGTTCATGGTCCCCTACCGCTTCGAAACACGCATCCACCGCCAAACTCGCCAAACTCGCCCACCTTCACTTTGACGGCCCTCTCAAGGAAGCTTCTGCTCTGTTGGCAGCCCTGGAGGTACCTGCAGGGTGCGATATGACTATCGTCTGTCGAAACTGCGAAATTGGAGACGAGCTAGACGTTGTTCAAAGAGTATGGGCAAAAGCTTTGGGAGGTGCTCTAGGAGCTCGGGATGGCAAGTTCCCTCGACCTACTCGATCCTTAGAACAGGTCGAGGCCAACAGCAAGAACGCTCCTTTTCCGCTCCTCATATCAGCATCTGGTCCGTTACTCACCTTGTCTACCGACAGTCGAGTAAATCGACATGCCATGTCCACTCTCGCAGATGCGTCATTGTCACTGTCTCACCCATTTACCACTCCATCATCACCATCCATTCCTATACCCAATTTCTATCTTGATCTTCATAGCCGACACGGTGAAAGCTGGGAGCTTCTGCTACCGCCACTCCTCTCGACGCTATGCGACCATTCCCTTTTTGAATCCGATTCTGCCAATGAATCCAATCACATGTATGGTCCTCTCGTCTCGCTTATCACGTCCCTTGAAGTCATCCTACCGTCTCCTCATCTGGACCTAGTTCCATTCCTAGCTCAAGCCGACCAAGTGGAGGCCCTCGTCAACGTCCCAGGATACGCAGGTGGCTGGCTGGTCGAGGAGCTGCGAATCAGGTCAACACGTATTCAAGAGGAAGATCAAAATCGACTAGTTGGAGAGGAACATGGAGGAAGCGCAAACCATGGTGGTATTTCAACAGTCGGAGTTGAGAGTGGGGCATCGCGTGAGGAGTACTCGAGGTCGAACCCAGACAATACTCGAAGCAGATCGACGAGGGAACCTCCCTTTCTGCCGCGTCTACAAGCTATGTCATTCACCGACGATCGATGCCTATATGGATCGTCCTGGGTTTCGCTAGAAGGTCTCCTGAAATCGAGGATGAACCCAGCGAAGTCGCCCTCGCCAGCCGACCGTGCCCTCGAATCAGTCGATGCAATATTGGCCAGTCGGAGCCATTCTGCCATCCAGACATCGATCCAGCGGGTAGCATTTCGCAGGTGCCTAGTTCCTGATGACAAAGTAGAGGCACTCAAGGCATTGGTGCCTACTGTCGAATGCGAAGTTCTCAGATTTGGCCACAATCAGTCAACATCAGGTCACAGCACAGGTCCAGGTGGCCCGTGGATTCCAAGGAGATGGAATCAATGAAGTTGGTTCTTCGTACTTCCGATTTCTTTAGATTTGGGACTCTTGTATAATAGGATTATCTGGTATCTATCACAGTGCATTTCTCCAACTCGATTCCGTCTCGCCACTTTGAATGGAATATATGTCCCTCTCTCGTTTGACTGCTTCACCGAGCAATTTCCATTCTAAATGGCTAGTATCAACTCTTAAGCAAGCTTGCTTGTCAGCTATCTACCGCTCGGAGATCATCATAAATATATTGACAGGTTTGGTTCGGTAGACCCTGGTGACACAGGATATTCGATGACAGATGCCAAAGTCATGGATGGCTCTCCCAATATCCACTTTTCACTGTAATGCGATTTTGACACTAGGCGTTGATGAATTGGTGCTATGGAAGCTGGTGTCATCATCGCGATAGATGTCGTCTTTGCGAGCAAGTGTCACTTGCGAACTGGTAGCAGACGGATTTGGTTGCATGCTGTTATCGATAGTAGGTCCGTCCTGGATCAAATATGATGAGTCCAGCGGTCATGGGTAGGATGCTAAACCTTACCGTTGGGAACATACTCGATCTTGTGAGCAATATTGTTGGAATAACGGGCTCTGGCATACGACGCAAGTAGGATCTCGCGTTAAGGTTCGCTAAAACTGTTGTGTAGTACAATGGTGAGAGCAGATGAAAATATGCAAAGAACTTCCAATCGTCTGGTGTTCGGAAATACTGTTGCACAACGTGTAAGCGAACAGTTCAGTCGCAGAGATTGGTAACTCACAATAATAACCATGGCGCATGCCACCAATGCCGTCCAGGTCCCGGTATTTACAGAAAAGAGGATTAAGCGTTGTATAGTGAGTTTCGTGCTGAAGAATGACGTTAAAAGATTAGGTTGTTCAAAGGGTAGAAGACAAACGATTTCAAGGTAGCACTTTCATCATTGTATCGACTCCATAAAAGTGCGCACAAACAAACTGCGATAGATAAGTCTACGACAGCGCCAACCACAAGAGTGGCAATGAGCAGGCGCTGGCGTAATTGGTGGGTTCAGAGCCCATTCAGAAATCATTAGTATAGGAGCCTACTTTCTGGGTAATCACGGGTACAATATTTGAGCTGTGGGAGCAGATTCAGAAAAGGGTGGGACAATATAATAGAGCGCCAGACCCAATAGAGTCAAAAAGGACTGTAAAATAGGAAGAATTCAAGGCGAGTTTTGTGGTCTAAATAAACATAAACGTACTCGGAGGGAAGCCTATATAAAATGTTGATGTTAAGTTAGCTTGGAACAACTGACTGGGCAAATGCATTACAAAGTTGGAATAGAATAGCAGGAGCCTTCAACCGCAGTTAGTCCGGACGGTAGCTCAAGAATAAAACCGACATACGGCGAGAATGGGTATTATATTCCTGTGGCCCGACACTATAAAGATTATGGGGCGTAAGTGGAGATCATCTGGCGCCTGAGATTACGCACAGGTCCATATCCGATAGGTAAAGAAGGCCTGAGTGGAGCATGCAACCAATGCCTAGTGAACGTTCAGAAAAGCAAAAGTAGATTGTTTTACGAAGTCCATACGGAGGCGAGATAGGGCATCTTCGTGTAGAAATCAGCTCCGTTTAGGTATAGTGCCGAAATCACTTACCACAAACGCGCTGGTACAGTGATGAACGACGTCAGAACTGTAGGCTATTGGAAGCGCACAATGCTCACGGAGGCCAAACACCTGCTCCGCCAGGAAAGAGTGCCGAGGTACTGAAATACAGCGTGATAGCTTAACGAGAAGTTCAATTAGCCAAGGACTGAGGACTGAATACCAATGTTTAGACTTACAGGAGTAGATGGTGAACACTTGTCGTATCGAGTCCAACAGACTGACAGCAATGAGCCTTTTTCCTCTAAAAGTGTTGTTGAGAACCGACCATAGCCAAAGGACCTAGATGGCATTCAGTTAGTATCTTCTTACAGAAGAACCTCGAAAGGTGCCTTACCAAGCGCGTAAGATGAGGAGGACCGTTTGACTGGTCATCGAGTAGGCTGTTCATGTTGCTGATCAGATTTGTCATATAATAGCACACGAGAAATAGCTTACTTCTGAAGATATTGGAGACTTGGGAATTGACCGTTAACTCTAAATTCAGCGCCGCATTCCATGGGACGTTCGTGCTCACGTTTGCGAGATTCCAATGCCTGCCACATCCAACAACGATCAGAGTTACTCCTGGACCGCGAGCAGCTTACGCACCCCATATTGCTGATGATCCCAAGAGTGAGAATTCGGCCAAGAAAAGAGTGTCGTCTTGAGTATCATTTGCCATCGGTTTGGTGAACGAACACTGTGAGACCAAAGGGGTGGTAAAAACCCACCTTAAACATAGTAGCAAATAGCAATAATCTTGACGGTAATCGATGCCTCTCCAACGATTTGTGGTG
>Ga0247742_10002668_pt1 | contig 11592 bp, 12 predicted proteins | sample UWRJL208509C2_FD_180944 | JGI IMG/M metagenome (GOLD analysis project Ga0247742, IMG submission 180944) | Plant litter microbial communities from Arlington Agricultural Research Station in Wisconsin, United States - UWRJ-L208-509C-2 | ecosystem: Environmental > Terrestrial > Plant litter >... | reverse complement strand
CATAATTTAGTAGATGTGCACCTGCCCAAAAAATATACAAAAATTTGATGTCTTCATATTGGCCCCCAAAACATGCTCATTTATGCATATCTTTACAACCAGCTGTTCAAATGCTCTGAAATTCTAGAATTCAGCTCTAGATGTATAGTATATGTGCGCCCCGCAAAAAAATTGGTCAAAATTGACATAGAACTGGAGTAATTAGCCTTCTGCCTCCTATAGTCAATCCACGTGAGATACATCAGGTCACATTAGACCACTGACATGTCAGCTCTCTTTCTCTCTTCATACTACACACCAACATTCTTCATTTCTATTGTCGGCACTACTATTTATTTATGGGTAGGGCTCCTGTTAAGAAAAAGAGGCTTACAACATGTACTCCCTCTGGTACAGGCCAACGAAAGACAGCTAAACTCCACAATATTGACATGCCACTTTTGGATTTGGATGACACCTCACGCAAGCACGCTACTCTGGCCAAACCATATCCCCAGCCTCGTCCTCTAAATGGGCCACGTCCGGCCACACAGTCAACCGCGGCAGCAGCAACTGATGTTGCTGCCATTGAAGCCCTTCTTTCTCTCTGAGACACTGGCAGGGTTCCTCCCATTGAATTCATTCCTCTGGGTGGCGACAAAAATCTGGAATCCTTTGAAGATATACCAGGTCCTGTAGACAATGAATCTGAGGAGGAGGGGCAAGGGCAGGAGGGGGTGGACAAGTTACAGGGGGGACATGCACTGGAGGACAAAGACAACGATGACGAGCGTGATAAGTCGGAGAGCGAGCTTGAGGTCAATGAGCTATATGATTCTGATGGTATGCTCATGAGACATGTCTAACATAATCTGCATGCTAAAATCAACTTAGATCTCAGATTACCAATGGACAGTCCTTTGAAGAAGTCGTCGAAAACACCTTCTTTCGACATTGCTATTGAGGTTCCCTTTCAGTCAGCCACCTGAAATGTCGACAGGATCACCTCTACCACCTCATTCGCAACTCTTCTTAGGAAGATTGCTGAGCACATGGAGGTTCCTCTCAGCTTCATCTCAGCAATTGGCTATATACCACTATTTGCTGCAAGATCATCCAAGCCACGACCGAAGTTGCTTGAGAATGAAGGTGTATGGTTCAAGTTGATCTGAGAGATCCAAGATTTTCGAGAGAAGCATCAGCAAAAGAAGAAGGGGAAAGGAGAGGTGCCACATTTCGTGATGATGATTGTGGACACAAGTGGGTCAAACGAGAAGAATAAGGTGAGTTATCATCTACATTGAGAGACATCTCACAAATGCAGTGGTCTCCTATCATATAGAGTCAAGCATCATCATCTAAGAAGAAGAAAAGCAATGCTATTGCTGAAGCTGCTCCAGTGCTGACTCAAGAGGAGAGCCAAGATTTCGACTGGTCTCACCATCTTGAGAAACATCATGCATGTCAAGAGCACAAGAAGGCATGCCTGGTACAGAATGACGGCACACACTATACACTGATGATAACTGATATCGCTCAATGGGCATATCTCCTCGTATGTTAACTGCCTTTATCTTTGACCTCAGACTGACTCTTCTATATTAGTCTAAGGGGAAAGCTTTGCTTGCAGAGCCTCCAGCTAAACTCAACCTGTCCGACAAGATTTTCTGTCAGAAATCAGCTAAGAAGTCTTTGATTCCGTCATCTATTCTAGTAACAGCAACTCCTGCTGATTCAGCTCCAGACTGGCTCAAGGGTGTGCTTAGTATGGCTGTCATGCTCCGATCTGGTCTACAGGCTGGAGATGGACCCCCACAAACCCCACCACATCCAACGCCTAGTCCTTCAACAACTGTCTATCCATCGTCTCCTCTAAAGCAAGCTACATCTGAGCCTCTCTCTCCTTCTAAAGTCCTGTGGATCTCTGCTTGGCTTCCTGCGCTCGATGTGCATCCAGTTTGTGACCAGCTCAATATCAACTACACTCAGTATGTTGAGGAAATGACGAAGAATGGTCTTCTCCTTCTCAATGATCTTAAAGGTCTCAAGCCAGAAAAACTAGAAGTTCTTTGTGGGATGCCATTTGGAACTGCCAACCGTATTCTGAAGTATGCAGCAGAGGATTTATGCCCTAAGTGTTCCCAATATGACTAAGATACTCGTAGTCCCCTCCCTTTCTTCGCCATGCCAATCTTTACATCATAAACAACTGCTAATTGTTGTTCATATGTCAGATAGTTTCCAAGATATTCATTATTATACCTACATTTACATACTCGTAGTCTCATACATCCATAATGGTGAAAGTATCAGCAATTATACATATCCGCAATGATGAAACCACCCCTGCACTGCAGCTGATGTTACAGAATATGAAGCCTCAAGCAAATGAAGATAGATATAGTCATCATCTTCGTTCTGATCTAAGTCTTCTCACCCAAGAACACCAGCTCATTTGACATATGCTTTGATCAAGGAAAATGCGAGCTCTATAGGGTTGTAATCTGGCGAATAAGGTGGAAGGAATAGCACACGCATTCCACTGTGAGGAGAATCAGCCATCCACTTTGATATTGAATGGTGATGATACCTCACTGAGCATGGATCATATGAATAATATCCTGGTTCTTGTGAATTTGTGTATTATCCATGACAATCACAGAGTTAGCAGCTGGAAAAGGCTGCATGCGATCAAGAAGGCTGGAGATAAACTCCTGGAAGAGTTCAGCCGTAAAAGACCCCTCAACAATCTTTGCATATATCATTCCATCCATGGATAGAGCAGGGAGAAGTGAGTACCTGAAGATAGATCAGAACCTAGATTTCATGCAGTAATTGACATTCTGTAAGTCTACCTTTTTCCCTGAACAAAGAAGCATTTGCGAAGCGCACGGTGACCAGATAAAGCCCATGCCTTTCCCCGTACTGATGTTCTTCAATTGAACAAGCTTTCATCGACAAAAACCATCTGATCTGCTGTGTAACTTGAGCCATACCGAAGTCGATAGTTGGCCCTTTTCACATCACATCGTTTCAGGGCCTGGCAAGTTATCTGAAATATATTATGAATCACTACTATTAGGTGCAAGTGTGAAAGTTGGATACATGCCTTCTTCATTGTGAATCCCGATCGCTTCATAGCCTTCCAGAGTGTAGCGTCTGAGACTTCTACTCCACATCTCTCCTGCAATAGCTCTTGCATCTCATCCAGATACAGGTCTGGGCTGCGTTGGATGGTGCCTGCAAGAAACTTGTACAAAATTGACAGTAAGCTTCGAGAATTGGCCCAATGACAGCAGAATCACCCTCATGTTATTAGTTGTAAGCACCCTATGCTGCCCACACATGGACCGCCTTCCTAGCCAAGCCCGAGAAACTGTTCTCCGCTTCCGGTAGTCCTCTAGAATGCGTTGGATGGTACACTTCTTCAACCCAGTGTAGTCTCTGATGCTGTTGACATCAAGTCGTTGTGTCAATGTGAGCACAACATTCCTTAGATCGTCAGAGAGAGGTTTGCCACAGGCCATGGAAGGGAGTAAGTACGTTGGAGTGATTCATGGGTGCTCAGAGATAGTGATCAGTCGATCATCATGGTGACAGTTGTGATGTACCTCACGTGTAATGACTGTAGGAGGCAGAAGGCTAATTACTCCAGTTCTATGTCGATTTTGACCAATTTTTTTGTGGGGCACACATATACTATACATCTAGAGCTGAATCCTAGAATTTCAGAGCATTTGAACAGCTGGTTGTAAAGATATGCATAAATGAGCATGTTTTGGGGGCCAATATGAAGACATCAAATTTTTGTATATTTTTTTGGGCAGGTGCACATCTACTAAATTATGCGATTCTAACGCAGTAAAAATCGTAGTTCTACGTGCTCTACATATTGAGATATTGAGCTCGGAAGGTACACCCTCGAAGATGCATTTGTTTGTTTGGTTGACGCGTGCACCAATTATTTCGAAAATAGCAATAGTATACTTCTATAGATACATAGTTATTTAAGAAGCTATTTATATCATCAAAGTATAGTTTTATGTGTCAGATTATAACTATTTATCTACAACAACTAGTTCTTTATTTGTTAGGAGTGTCAGAAGTCCTCAAATCAAAATATAAATTCTGGACCACTAAACATAGCTATTCTGTTTGCCAAAAGCTTGTCTTAGCTACTCTAATGCTGGCTATCACATACTTCCATAGTGTAGAGATCTAAGAGTCTAGATTATGGTCTATTTATACCAGCACAGATTGCTATATTATGCTTATCATATGGCTGTGGAATTGATGCTAGATATAGATACAGATTGAATATAGAGCTGTATTAACATAAATTAATATCTACTGTGCATATATAGATTTTGGGTTGGATATTGGAATTTATCAGTAGTGAGCTCAGTAAGCTGTATGTATCTCTGATAGACTCATCCAATGTTTTGTGTATATATAGATATCATATATAATTGTAGGTACATCTAATATATCAGCACTGATTTGCTACAAAGTTCTCTAACATCTTTACTCCTCATGTTAATCTTAAATTTCTATTGTATTTTCATAGTCACATATTGTGCTTATGACTTGAAACACAATATTTAGCTTCTAGCATGCTCTATAGCACTTCAGGAGAAGTTATACTTACTCTATTAAACACTTATAGTTATTTTATAACTATTTTATCTTACTAAAAACTATTTTGCAACTATTTTGCAACTATTTGATCTTATGATAAACTATTTCATATCTATTTCACAATTATTTTATCTTACAAGAAAATATTTCATAACTATGTTACAAATATATATAAAATGAGACATTTTTTTCTATTCAAATTTGAGCTATGCCAATAGTGCTATGATAATAGTGAATATGTGTTCATCTTTTCCATGATATATTACATTTAGACATTTGATTGATAGTAATCCAATGATGCTGCCTCCTTTATATTATCCAAGAAATCTGTATCCTCAAATCCCTCATCTTCACCAATTTCATAGATACCTGTATCCTCCTCCACTAATTGGCTTGAAAACTCGAATCTTTGAAATTCCATAAGACTCTCTGGTGTTGGGCCCCAATTATCTGAAAGAGAACAAGGAATTCCCTGCGCCATTGGTTCCTACTGAACACACAACCTCAACAAATATTATCCTTGTTGCTACAGTTGATACTGAATATCCCCTTCAGTCTTCTGCTGCAAACCATTCTCCAAAATAAACCACTCTTCTAGCATCCACTCCTGTATAGCCAGCTGTTCATAGCTAGCTGTTCATGTAGAAGTCTTCTTTGTTTCTCTTCATACTGCTCCAATTCCAACAATGATTTGATTCCTATCTACATCTTCTCATTTTCTAGCCAATCTGAAACAGCAAGACTCCCATTATAATCATCATTTAGTCCAATATTCTGCCATATGTCATTATCCACATCCAACTGATAGAGACCATCTACCTTAATCTCCAGTGGTGCTACTGCACTCTTAGGTGCTTTTTTTGTTTGAATTAATTTCTGAAGATCCATGCAAAGCTTGTTATACTTTCAAACCAAGCTCTAGATCCCAGGTTCCTTCTTCTTGATTTGACTTTGAGCATTTTTCTCAAGCCTGAGATGGTTAACAGTCTTTTGATAGACACACTCTAAATTTGCCAATTCAAATTTTCTGTTCTGAAGCCAATCTTGTAGCCTTTGCTTTAGAGCCAAAGCATTCATTCTGTTCTTCAAAAACTTGTTTCCTACAAGCTTTTCCAAATTCAAGTGACCATCTACTGAAAGCTTGCCTCTCTTATTAGCAATTGCTTTCTTGGTCTGCTTGATATTCTTCTGTGCATCATCCAAAAGAGAAGAAATATCCACTATTGCAAGCCCATCAGGATAGACACCTTCATCTAGAGCCTTCTGATATGATAGCCTCTTCTCCTCATAGCCCTCAAGACTCTTTATGAGTGTAAGAATATTAAAGATTTCCCTATCAGCTAGCTTTGCTGATTGGTGCTTTATTGGCTTTGTCTGTTCCTGAACCTGCTCCATCCACTGAGCTTCAAGATGTGCTCTATCAATTCTAATCTTTCCCAACTCCTCTAGCACACTCTCTGCATCTAACTTTTGCTCTACTGTATTCTGCTACTTTTGTTGCAGCCAAAGACCCAAATCAAGCATTCATTTTTTGTCATACTGTCTCCTGCCTTTATATTCAATGTGAAGATCACAAAATCTGTTCATCTCTCTCATTGAATTCCAAAAATGTTGATTTCACCATCTGGAAGTAGTCACATTATTAGCAACCAAGTTGAAGAAGAAGGCAAAAACTTACAGATAAACTTGGATGCATCCCCTGGCTTGGCTGCAAACACAGATGACCTTTCTTGGGTGGGCATGATAAGAGGTACTGCAAAATAAAAGTGTGCCACTACTATTAGTAAAAAGACATGACTGAAGTCAGTGCAAATGAAATGTGCTAAGAGAGAGACTAGAGTCCAATTAGACAGAGATTGTATGACCATAGTCAGTATAATGGTAGTGATGGTGAATAGTTGGTGAAGGACTGACCAAAGTCAGGTCCCTACACTGGTTTATGTGACTGAGGTCAGCATGAACCCTATAAGTGACCAGAGTCAGCTCATAGAGCCAGAGGCAGGTAGTAATGTTATTAGGGATGCACATGGTGAGTTGGTCTGTGAGTAGACATTAGCATTAGATAGAAATGGATGAAATCAGGGACTTATCTTTAGACAATGGAATGTGAGAGGTGGTGGGAGGTGGACGTGCACCCACATCACCCTGGACATCCATAGCATTTAAACCAAATGTGAGTTGGCAATTTCATTTAAATTATATATCAGTATCCACTGATGGTAAACACATATAATTTTACCACTTAATCACAAAGTTACACCTCATCTTCTCCTCCTCCCTCTAAAACATTGAAAGTGCATACCTAAATAATGTTCCCCCTGGCTATACCCTGGCAAATCTGAGCAAAAAATTATATAGAAGAATATTATATTCATCTATTGAAAGTTTGAACTCCCTATTTGGATGGATATTGACCAACCTATGCATGATTTATCTAGACTGGTCTAAAATGAGTGAAAATGCATACCTCAAATGTGCTTCATTCATCACACTTGGACCCAAATCAAGTCATTAAACCTTTAAGGAATATCTAAAGATATGATTTCACATTCTTACCTCATTTTCTAGACACTTAAATCACATTCAACTTTGAAAGGTTGAGATTCAGATACCTTACTTGTAATAATAGATACATCTATCTTTATCTCATCATGTAAGTAGTTCTCCAAAGAGGGACACCAAATAGATCTACATATTTATCTTCCTCATACCAATGATACTATTATATTATTGGGATTGAGGCATAGGATATAATGTTGAGCCTTTGATGCAACACCAGAATCAATATCAGTAATAAGTATGCACCACTGCAAGAATGAAGGGGTGCCCCATGGATTGGTCAATAATGCTTCAAATGCAATGCTTAAGAGTAGAATAGAAAGATCTTGCATACCTCTATGCTATGTTCAATTCAGATGAACCAAGAGTGAGGTACAATGTACACAATCTTAGAGCGTCAGTATATATCTATAAGAAAAATATATAGGATCACAAGCTTGTTTATGTTCTAAATTGAATACATAAAGTATAATTGAAGTACACATTTTTGCATATTTGGTGCACAAAATGAATAAATAACCTATAGGTCACTCAGTACTACCCCAAATATGATGATTAAGAACTTGTTAGAGACCTAGGAAGTACCTCTAAATATTAGACAACTCATATTTTTTATATTCCAAATGTGAGGAATGCTATTCAGGTGCACATTTTCAGTATTTTACCATAATACAGTAATTTGTTTATAGAGCAATGAATTTCCCACAGATTTTGATGTTCTAGGTGTCTACTGAAAGCTAATAGATATATATAAACAACTGTCTACTAAATTAGAGGAGGAGAAACCCGTGTGGTGCAGCAGGAGGCCAGGTATAGGCTGGCAGAGTAGTCCCATCAATCTGATTTCTATATTGGGAAGTGCACATCAAACCTAGCTGTCCCTGGTGAACCTGCCTGTGTAGATGCATTTTCTACTTGTTTTCCTCCATTTAAACAATGCAGTTGTCTGTATATACACTAGATTCAATGGTTCCCAAAATTTCAGCTGAAAATATGTAGAATCTGTCTGGGACTCTTCATCACTCACTCTGAGAGACCTGCTGGCTCAAACATCTGTCTAGGACCCTTTATCTCAAACCCCACATATTGGGATAATGGTCAGTGACGTCCCAGCCCACTCAGTAAGCACTTATGGAAATTTCTATATATGCTCCACTTCAATTAGACACTCAAATATTCGATGCTATGGTCATTATTCAGTGTCTTATCAATCTCCATATTTCATAGTCATTTCTTCTTAGTGTAGATATTTTGTTCATAGTATAAAAGCCTATAGATTCACAGTACAGACTTAGTTTTAATTCATTATTTTTATACACTACACTCAATACCACATTCTTCCCTTGGTTCCCCTCTTCCAGCAGCTAGTTCTGTAGCCATGTTGCAAGAAGAGCCACCATAACACATTCTTCTGTTATTATGTTTTATCAGGTTGGAACTCAAGGTTGTATCAAGTAGTGGTAAAGACCAGTAGGTTACTATTGCTAATCTTGATGGTTGCCTCCAAATTTGCCACAAGGTCTACAAAATAATAAAAAACATTGACCCTGATTCTATCATGCCTAAATATCCCAATCCTACTTATGACAACAGGCTTTTGGTCTTGATCAGGGGTGACCACTATGGCAAGTATGTTTGACAAATTTGCCACATATCTGATAATGGACCCAAATTCATTGACATTGCTGTTGTGATAAGGCTCCAGAGCTCAGTAGAAAGGCTTTCAGATGAGCAACTTATATTGGGTGTTGAGGATCTTTGTGGAGCCATGGAAATGAGCAAAGAGAAGACCTTTGGTAACAATTTTATGACTCCTCCCATCAGGCACACTAATGATGATTTTGCACTTCTTTTTATTTCATTAAGTTCCTGTACTAGTATATCTTACTTGGTGAAATAATGTACATACATGCCCATAGAATTGTAATGTATTAATCACCTGTGGGTTGACTTGGAGACCCTAAGCTGGCTTGAGCCAGCTCCCAAGCCAAAGCCACAGCTCAAGTCAAACTTGGTAAGCCACTTCTCTATTTTATGTCAGCTCAGTCCAGCTCAGCTCTGAGCCAGATCCACAGCAACACTAAGCATACTTAATTTCCAGTCATTTCTATGATAATTAATTTTTATTGCCAGTACTGCTTATACTATATTTTCTGGGCTTCTACCACAGCTACAGTATTGCTAATTATATATATCTATAGTCTCCAGCTTACTGAATCTATAATTCATAATCTAATTATTTTAAATACTGAGAAATAGGTAAAAATTAACTTCTGCAACTCTTTTGACCATGACTATACCATATCTTTTGTCTTCAAATGCCTGGTGCTCACTCTGTATCAAGAAAGACTCTCTTTGAGAAAACACCAAGTACAACTTCACTAATCCCAAACTTGTTAGATGGGCCATTACATTACCACAGAAGCAAGTTCCAGAAAATGACAGATACCAGAACGAACAATGGTGGCATCAATTACCAGTAATCACATAACTCATGGCCATTGCTGGCTACTGAAGCATTACACAGTCAGTTTCATAGGCAGTGCAGAATATAAGTACAAGTTCCTATAGAGGGACTTGTAAGAAAGACATCTTATCTATAGAATAGTAGCATGTGTTTACTTCCACATAACATATATTTACCCCCTTGTAGCATATGTTTACCTCCCTTGTAACATATTTCATCTCATCTGTAACATATGTCATCTCACCCATAACATATGTTTACTCTGTTGTAACATATTTCATCTAATCTGTAACATATGTCATCTCATCCATAGCATATGTTTACTCACCTGTAGTATATGTTTACCTCACCAGTAGCATATACCATCTCATCTATAATATATGTTTACTTACTTGTAGCATATGCCACCTCACCCATAACATATGTCATTCACCTGTAGTGTCCAGCCCAATCTTAACTTGTAGTGGTCTTGATTTGGTGATAGACAAAGCTAGAAATAAGATACACTAAGGGCAAATAATTAAGATCAAGACAGCTCAGGTAAAGACAATGTGACACTAAACTGACTAATAGTAGAGCAGATGCAAAGACATAGAACCTATAGGTTAGGGTAAACCAATAAATAAGTACCAGGTGATAAATACCAGAGGATTGTTAAATCCAATAAATAAGAGCCAGAAGAATCAATATAAGTGGGGATCAGATAGTCAATAACAACAGAATATTAATATTCAACAAGAAAATAAATAAATACCAAAAACCTTAGAGTGACAACTCAACAAGAAATTAGAAACCAACAAAAGAAATGTAGGGCAGAGGCTATGCAGAACCCTTCCCACAAGATGCATGACAAAAGTCAAGTCAAAAAACAAGAAATTAGAAACCAACAGAAGGAATGTATGGAAATAAGTAGACTCAGTACATGTAAATGGAACTGTTGCATTAAATGTAAAGTACCTATGGAAATGTACAGTCAGCATAAGGTATGAGAAAGGTGTTAGTTGTACTCACCTCAGTATGTGTAAATGGAACTGAGGTGATGTGACAAATCCTATCAAAGTTATATACCATAAGGTAACTAATGAGTAATTGAACAATCAGAGTAAAACTGTAACATAAAGATCTACAAGTAATGATTGTGCAGATACTGGAAACAGAAGATCCGTCTTATATGGTAAGTGTCGATTTGCCATTTCAACACTCTCCCTCAAACAGTGCAAAGTCCCTATCATGTTCACAAAATGCTTGGCTTTGATGCTTGGAAGTGCCTTGGTGAGTGTGTCAGCTGTTTAGTCATCTGTTGGGCAGTAAATTAGCTTAATAGAACTAGCCTTGATGATGTAGCGAATAAAATGGTATTGGATGTCAATATGCTTGGTGTGTGCATGATATTGCCCTTCATGCACAAGCATGATTGCTGATTGGTTGTCACCAAAAAGGGTTGTAGGTTCAGCAACTGTGGAGAATAACTTTCAGTTGTTGACAGTGTCACCAACTCCTGCTTCTTTGATGACCATGGCATGGCTCCTCCATCCACTATGAAGACATAACCTGAAATTGCCCACCTATAGTCCTGCAACACCCCATCGGCATCCACAAACCAACCAAATCCAATGTTTTGCCCCTGAAAACAAGCTTCAAGTCCTTCATGCTCTTCAAATAGTGAAAGATTCACTTTACAGTCTCCCAGTGCTCCCATTGGAGATTCTTGAGGTACTGGGCCACCATTGATGTCACGAAAGTGATGTCTGGGTGCGTTCCCATTAGTGTTGCTGCGGTCCAGCTAGCCGTGAGCTGGCTTGCTTAAGCCGTGGCTTTAGATCAGCTCAGCTCCAAATGGCAAGCCAAGCCGAGATAAGGCAGCTTGGCTCAGCTTAGCCGGCAGCTTGAGTCAGCTTCAAGCCAGTCAATAAGTTCATAAGAGAGGAGTGAATAAGTAAATAAGAAAA
>Ga0247742_10002667_pt1 | contig 11596 bp, 10 predicted proteins | sample UWRJL208509C2_FD_180944 | JGI IMG/M metagenome (GOLD analysis project Ga0247742, IMG submission 180944) | Plant litter microbial communities from Arlington Agricultural Research Station in Wisconsin, United States - UWRJ-L208-509C-2 | ecosystem: Environmental > Terrestrial > Plant litter >... | reverse complement strand
TTAAATAGTAATCCAAATCTTTATTTAAAGGATTTGATTTATAACCATTATTTGGAGAATAATACCAACAGAAGCTAAAAAAAGATAAGCCAGCATTAGCAGCCAAATCAATCTGAGATTGCATTACCTCTGGCGAACTGACACCCCAACCCCAAGTAGGCTTTCTTTCCGGGTAATTATCCTGCAATGATTTGGTTAAAAGAACATTGTTGTTGGATGTAGTCCATCCTCCAAAATAATACGCACCAAAATGAATTTTTGATTTACCCTGGTTTTGCGATTGCGCCATTGCAAACTGAGTGAGAACTAAACTAAAAACAATACCAATAAAGGGTTTTACTGAATTTTTCATGGTCTTCTTTATTACATTTTGTAATCAAAACGCAGTTTAATGAACCTTTATTTTCGCAAGTATAAATTAAGGCCAACTCTTCTTAGCCGTTTCTTTAAAAGATGTAAAATATAGATTTTGCCGTAATTTGTAATTGCTTTGGCCTTGCTGTGTCCCCCGGTTATAATACTAGCGTTATATGCTTCTTTAACAGCAGCAACGCTATCGCTGGCACCACCTTCTGCAACAACTATAGAAATTTCATTCAGGTACTGTGCTTTTAAATTTTGTTGGGGGCGCAATAAAAATTCATAATCCCCACAAATTTTATAATTGGTATTATAGTTACCATACTTTTTAAATAATTCAACTGAGTGCAGCGAACCTGGGTGAGCTACAGTCATTACATTTAAAAATCGCGGCCATTCCCACTCCCATCCTTCTACTCTAATAGGAGCACCATTTTCATCAACAATTTGATTTCTTGAAGATATGAACTCAGTATCTGACGGTATCGATTTTATAAAATCAGTATATTTCTCGATGGTATCATTTAATAAAATATCGTCGCAACCCAAAAATAAAATCCAATCACCGGTAACTTTTTCTACGCCCTTATTCCATGCGTCATAAATTCCTTTATCACGTTCGCTAACCCAATAGGCAAGCTTTGATTCATATTTTTTAATAATCCGAACGGTATCATCCTTTGAACCTCCGTCAATGATAATAATTTCATGGGGTGTCAAACTTTGATCTAAAACACTTTTTATAGCCTTCTCAATGAAGGCTTGAGCATTATATGACGCTATAACTACTGAAATTTTATTCATCCTTTTATTAATTCAATTTATAGATTGTTTAGAGGCCAAACAACGTTAAGGAAGTTTGATCTCAGTAACCGGGTCTCTTAACAACACTTTTTTTCTAAAATAGCCATCTGGAAAAATGTTTGAGAAAGCCAAGATCCAGATAGTATATTCTGGAATGTTAGTTATGTTACTCCCAACAAATTGTGTAAAAAACATGAAAAGAAACAAACACAGTCGGAAAGAGCTTTTAGCAACCTTGGTTTTTACAAACAAGAACCATTCAAACGCCAAACGGATAATAACGCCCAAATATCCAAAAACGGCAAATGTTTCAGCAGTGGCGCATGGCAGTCGCGCAACGTTGGATGTACTTGTGTCTAGAAGCGTATAATCATAAAAATCATCAACTATATTTTTTCCCAAGATTTTGAATTGACCCGGGCCAACTCCCCAAAAATGACTTCTTAAGTCCAAGACCTTATCGGCTAATAGATAGGATTCAAAAGAACGACCATTTACCGACGTGTCGGTTCCCCCAAAAATACTAAATATCCTTTTTGCAAAGCCACTTTCGCTCAACGGACCAAATACTAAGTACAAGGCCAAGACTCCTACAATGGAAAGAATTACAATAAATTTTAAATTGTATTTTGATCTCTTCCGAGACAAAAAATTTATAATTACAAATAAAAAGAGGGAAAGAAAAATAGCTCCGAGGGTTCCATAAGATAAAGAAAGAATCAATGAAAAAATAACAGAAGCAAACAAGTATAATCTTTTTTTGCTCAAATTTGAGAAGTAAAAATATTGGAAATAAAGAAAAAATGCCGGAACCAATAATATACTATAATAGGAAGACTCGTATGTCAATAATTTTAATCTTGGCAAGAGTCCCAAATTCTCATTTAGTTCATTTGAATACCAAAAGATATTTTTGGTTTTCCATACCACCAATGATCCGACCGCTATGAAAACAAAAACTATATTGTATTTTAATATTTTTTCTTGCAGCGGTTCATAAATGCTGCCGTATTTTTTGACAAAAACAAAAACAACACTTACAAATATAACACATGAAAGATATAGGGTAGTCGATTTCAAGTAATCGGCGACTTGAATTCCATTATAGGAATGAACACAAAACAGGAATACAAATATTAAAAGAAAAACCAGTATAATTTTTTCGATAGGTGCTCTTTCTTGCTTGAGCCAAATTAAAAAAAAAGGCGTAAGTAATGTTGTATAAAGCAAGCCTTCTGGAAGCAAAAAACTATTAACAAAAAAATAAATAAAGGATATAACAACAAAACCTATGGGTAATTTACGTTTTCTACCCCACCCATTCATTTTCTCATATCTATCTAAGACTACGCTCATTAATTAAATCTCATTAATTTTACAACATTCATAATTACCGTCTTTACCCAATTTCTTTCTTCAGGATTTAGTTCCAGATAATTAGAAATAACTAGCACGTTAATTTATTAACTCAGTATAAATATCTACGACGCTATTCGCAATTGATTTAAAATCATGCCTCTCTAAAGCCAATTTACGAGCATTTTCAGCAATCTCCTTTTGCAAATGAACATTCGACATGAAATTTTTAAGCGAGCGATAATCACCCTCTATATCGTTAGCTATTAATAAAATACCTGTGATGTTATTTGAGATAAGAGAACTTACACCACCAGTATTTGTAGCTAAAACGGGCAAACCGGCAAGTTGAGCCTCGCAAACCGAATTTGGACTATTATCAATTACGCTTGGATGATAAAGACAGAAACAATCTTTATAAATCTCTAATATCTTCTCGGCTCCAACCATTCCATGTAATTTTACATTCGCACTGGTTATATTATTTAAAGTATATTCCTTTTTTACTTGTTGTATATATTCCCATGTGCAATTACCTATCACATTCAGAATAATTTCCCCATCAGATAATAACTTATTATGGACCTGCAAGGCATGTTTCAATCCTTTGAGCGAGTTTGAGCCGCCAGAAAATAAAATATTTTTTCCGAGGGCCTGAATCTTCGTTTTATAAAATTCCTGCCTCATTATTTCCCAAACCTCGAAGATTTTTGCATTTGGATTTAGCTCTTTTACGCATTTGGTGTCCCAACTTGTTCTGCAAAAAAAGTTATGCCCCTTTTTCACTTCCAATTTTTCATGTACTGAGCCAATCTCCCACATAACCCTCCGAATTGTAATAAAATCATTTATAAATTTTATATACTGTGAAATAAGACCTTGTATAGAAATTACCACCGGGACCTTTTGACTCATTTCACTGGTTATAGCAGACGCATATTGCTTCTCTGTGCCATGAACATGAACAAGATCATAATCATAAATATTTTGATTTAGGAACCCTTGTAAAATTTTAATCCTTTTTTTAAAAAGTGTAAAAACATCAACATATCCAGACGGCCCCTTTAATACGATAAGGTCATAAGTACCCAAGTTAAACTTTGCAATCGGCTCTTGTATCTTACTTACAATCGTCACAATTGTAATTTTTATCCCTTTATCGAATAACTGATCGGCAAGAGCTGTAATCCAAGGCACAGGATGCATATCATGACTACCAGAATATGGATGGGCTGCTAACCAAAGTACTTTCATATCATTTTTATTTCCTAAATTGAGACTTCCATTGATCAATTTTCTCAATGGGTAATTTTATATCCGTTTGATAATCCTTATTAATAAAGTCATATACTAAATCAATGTCTTTTCGGCTAATGACATTTAAGTTAGTATCCTTACCTATCTCAATTGCTCGATTATCCACCGCTACAATTAATGTCCTTTTGGATTTCTGAACAGCCCTTACACCCGCATGTAAACGTGTACCTAGATATTCTACATCATCCCTATCTAAAATCGCATTATACGCCTCAAGTGTTGGTGGAACAAGAATGACCCTATCGCTTTCAGATGAAATTTCTTTTAAATAATCAATATCTTCTATCGCTTGCACCCACATATAAACCTTTTTGTAACTTTCTAATAAAATCTTTATTAGCTTACTATCCAAGTTAGTATCACGGTGATAAAAGGTTAACGTTGTTATAACATTGTCAGCTTTCTTTTGAGAAATTTTGGAACAGTGTTTAGGCGTAAGCTGCCACAACGTTGGGCAGGTAGTATTGATAACATTTTTAACACCGGCAGCTTTTAACATTTTTTCGGTATAGCTATCCCTTACCGAATGCAAATATGTTTTCGATAAAACTTTATCGAATAAGTTAACTGTATAACTATTTGCATTATCCTGGTACTGCCACCATCCTACACCCATTAATATAATCTTCTCTTTCAGGAACTTTTTATCCTGTGGGTCAAGCTTCCATTGTAAGCGGGTATCCATGTTTGATGCCAGCAAATTTGTACCACCTACAATTAAATGCTTCTCTTCGGCCATTTTTAGCCTGGCATCATGGCTTCTGTGTAATTGTGATGGATACTCAGTAATAAAGGCCTCAGCAAAAACCTCACGCAAATGCTTATAAACCGCATCATAAATAATGATGTCGCCAAGGTTATTACTTCCTATCGATGGATTAATTAACCCTATATTATCAAAAATTTGTGCGCTCTGTCCTTGCTTCTTTAATTTTTGATGAGATTTTATAAAATTTTTGTAGTATTTAAAGTAATAGCTAATCATATATATGTTTTTTAGGAGACCCAGATACCTGTCTGATATTTAAAAGAGGAAATTTTTTTGTATTGAATATATCTTAACGGCAAAGTAACAATTAGCCAAAAACAACTCACTCCTATCACCCCTATCACACCGGTGTGAAAATATCGTACCACGAGTATTGTTAGTGGTATATGCAATAAAGAAGGAACTAAGGAAGTATACATCTGAAAGGTAACTCTTCCGGTGCCATTTAAAAATGTCGAAAAAATACCTGCAACTAATGATAGTACAGTGAAAACTGCAACAGTAACTGTTAAATAAAACGGGATATCAACAAGCTTGCCTAACCAAATTCTGTAAACAAAACTAGATATTACAACCATAGCTAAAGTAGCTACAGTAAACAACAGTGTCATCTTCATGAGTTTCTTCATCATAGAGATTATTTGCTCTTTATCACGTTTGGCATAAGCTTCGGTAAACATTGTCCAGAAGGGTACCAGGATCATGCTTTGCAAAATGATAAGCACATTAAAATACTTTGATACCACGTTGTACCTCGTTACATCCTCATTGCCGAAGTAATGAGATATCATAAAGTTATTAGTTGTAAAAACTACGGTAGCTGATATCTGTATGATGAAAAACTTAACACTTAAACCTGTTAACGATTTAGCATGCGCAAAATTCACGGTTGATAAAGACGGGCTGTACTGTTTAAAAGAACCATTAAATAATATACAGCTTAAGCCCAGCGTAACAACTATAGGCGTAAAACAAAACAGCGATGCCAAAATGATTAAGCTGCCCGAAGGATATGCTTTGGTAAAAACCCAGATAAGCAGCAGGTTAATAAAGTTTGACAAAAACAGTATGAAATACTCTGTAGCCGGCTTGTGCAGCGCATAGGCAACACTGGCTATCGGTTTCAGTAAAAATGTCAGAAAAAAGGAAACCGCAACTATGAGCAACAGGTTTTTAAAGTCGCCATCGCTTAAATCCTGGGGTATGTGCAATACACTTTTCCAATCCAATAGATAAATTAGGCCAATAGAAAAAGCCAAACCAACTACCGACATGATAGCTAACAATATATATGTAGTGCTCACATATGATTTTCCAAGCGCAAAGTCTTTTGCAGCTATAGATTCAGACAGCTTATTTCTTAGCCCGGCTGATAAGCCTATATCCATAATATTTAACCAGGCAATCATGGAGCTCACCGTTAACCAAAGGCCATAAGAAGATGGCGATACAAATTTTATTGAAACCGGGATGATTAAAAGCTGAATACCAATATTTCCTCCCCTCAGAATAAAAATTGAAATAATATTCTTTAACAGTTTACTATTAAATAAATTAGTTTTTAAACTGGAAAGTTTCAATTGTATGTTATTACTCATTAAGCAAACTATTAACTTCTTAAATTAAGATTACCCTTTACGCTGAAACAATTTAGCCAAGCCACTCTTTTGCTCATTGGTTTGCTCACCATAGCCATAACCATAACCATAGCCGTAACCATAGCCATAGCCGTAACTGTGATAGCCACCTTTTTGAACTTTAATATCGTTGGCTATGATGTAGCTATTTTTGAATTTGCCTTGTTTTACCAAATCATTAATGATGTGTAACTGCGATTTAAACGTGTATGACTGCCGCACTACATACAAATTAGCATCTGTATATTTTTCAATAATTTGCGCATCAGCAACCATACCAACCGGGGCACTATCAATTATGATGTAATCGAACCTTTTTCTTAATTGCTCCATCATAACAGCAAATTTTTCGCTCAGCAAAAGCTCCGCAGGGTTTGGGGGTACAGGTCCGGAACTCAGCAGGAAGCAATTTTCAGAAAAGAAAGTAGGTTTAACCAACTCGCCTATATCTGAACTACCAGATACCATGTAATTGGTAAAGCCTTTATCGTTATGATCTATACCCAGATTTATTGATAGCTTGGGCTTCCTTAAATCCATCTCAAGCATCACAACCTTTTTACCGGTTAATGCCAAAACACTAGCAAGATTGGCAGCTATGAACGATTTACCCTCGCCACTCATGCTGGAAGTAATCATGATAACGTTGGATACGCCTGGTTTTAAGATAAATTGCAAATTTGTGCGTAAAGCGCGAAACTGTTCAGCAACATTATCTCTTGCATTTTCTCTCACTACTAAAGCATCCCCAGATTTATTATTACCGATTTCACCTAAAACCGATAAATTAGTGTTACTTATAATATCAGATTTGGTAATAATTTTGATTTGTAATAGCTTTCTCGCATACAAAAAAGCGCCCGGTAATACCAAACCTAATACAAAACCGATAGCATATATTGAAGCCTTTTTGGGTTTAAACGGCAAATAATCGCTTTTAGGATTATCGATGATCCTGGCAGATGAAATAGTAGATGTTCTGGATATAGCAGTTTCTTCCTTTTTTTGCAATAAGTACAAATACAATTGTTGCTTTAGATCTTGTTGCCTCGAATAATCAAGAAAGATTCTTTCCTTTTTGGGAACACTTTGGATTTGCGACGAAATAGTTGAGTTTTTCGACTTTGTTTGGCTCAATATCAAATTCAGATTCCTTTTGTAAGAATCGAAACTTTTTAAAAGTGCGGCCCTGGCATTTTCAATTTGCGCATCGGCGCTTTGTACCACGGGATTTGAGTCTTTGTAAGATAATGTAAGCTTATCTCTGTCTATAAGCAATTCATTATATCTCCCTATGGCCTCTGTAAACACCGGATCCTGAACAGATAGAGAGCTCGGAATGATCTTTTTATTAACAGGGTCATTAATGTATTTTGAAATATCATTAGCTACCGCTAATTGAATTTCGGCATCATTTACTTTGTTGTAATATTCTGATGCATTACCTACTAAGGCCTTACTTTGTTCATCAACATTTGCAAGGTTATTATCTTGCTTAAATTTCTCCAATTTAGATTCAACACCAGAAAGCTCCGTACTAACAACCCTTAACCTTGAATCAATGAATGTAATTGTACTATCAGCAATTTGAATTTTATTTTCTCTATTTGATTGGAGATACAAATTAACCAACGTTTGCAATATGAGCTCACCTTTTTTAGAGTTAGGATATTCAAAAGTTAATTGTAGAGTAGTACTCTTTTTATCTGTAAGCTGAACATCTAAAGCCTGAGATAAGCTTTCAACCTTAGCTTGTTCTGAAAGAACTTTAAATTTATATTCCTGTAACTTGATCGATTCAATTCCTGGTTTTAAATTAATAACTAAATCATAAGGCTTAAGCTTTATAGTATCACCAGATTTACACTCCCTGTCTTCACCCGCTTTATTGATCACATGTAAATGCCCCTCTTTAATCAGCACGTTATAGTTACCTTCTTCAACGGTATCTTGTTTTTGAATAAACTTCACATCAAAAGGTGCTTCATCAAATAGCTCCACCGAATTAATCCAGCCTTTTCTGTAAATTATTACATTCAGTTGCAACTTTTTAACCGTATTGGTCAATAAACTACGTGATGTTAAATAGTCTATTTCATTATAGGCATTACTTGAAATATTAAGCAGGTCTGAAAAATCAATCATACTATTACCACTCGCTTTTCCACCAAGCATACCACCCGACTGATCATCATCAATGGTGATTTTGCTATTTATTTTATAGCTGGGTTCTGCATATCTTGTAAAAGCAAAGGCAATAAATAGCCCTAAGACTGCCCCTATAAGAAATAAATACCAATATCTAAAAAGCTCACTTACTATTTTTTTGATATCAAACTCTTCCTCTTGCTCAATAAAATTTTCCGATTCGTTATTTTGATATTGCATTATTATGATGGTATAAAAAGTCTATAATTATTTTAGGAATTATTAAAAAATCACCTAATTAGAATTTGATGCGGGAAACAACTACGATCAACACAGATACAAAAGAACTTATAATTGCAAAAGTTCTGGCTTGAGCAGCATCATTTGCCGCAGCTTTACCCTTACCCGGTTCTATGTACAGAATATCGTTTTGTCTTAAATAATAGTAGGGAGAGGAAAAAATATCGCTTTTGGTCAGGTTAATGCGATATGGTGTTTTTGTTCCGTCAAGGTTATCTCTAATCAAAAGCACATTGTCCCTTTTACCAAAAATTGTGAGATCACCGGCTAAAGAGATCGCATCTAAAACGCTCACTCTTTCATTAGGTGTAACGTAAACACCAGGTTTTGCTACTTCGCCGGTAACACTAAACTTAAAATTTGCATATCTTACAATGACAGTCGGATCTTTATAGTAGTCATTCGCAACTTTAGATATGGCTTCTTTAGCTTGCTCTGTAGTTAGCCCTACAACCTTTATTTTTCCCAATACTGGTATTTCAACAAAACCATCCTTACTTACCAAATAACCGGATGATGCAGCCTGCGGACTGATCGCGGAACTACTTGACACAGATGAACTTTGAATGGGTACGTTACCAATGTTCACGTTGGCGGATGCCTGAGGATCTACCGTTTGAAGTATTATGGTAAGTATATCGTCTATCTGAATAGTTGGCGCATTATAGGATGATGTTTTTAAAGTAGTGAGACGACCGGAATCCGGGATATCTTCAAAATATTTAATTTTTTTTGGCGCAGAACACGAGATAAGATTAAAAGATAAAAATGCAGCTGCTAAAATAAAGCAAGCATTAAATAAATACTTTTTACTCATAAATATTGGATTTCATAGAATTGATATAGATGTTGTAAAACGGTGCAATATATGCACACTTTTTTACATAATCAACATAAAATTATAATCTTTTTAACAAAATGGAAATAAAATAACCATATATTAACTAAAATGTGCCTTTTAGTATAATATTTAAAATTTTACGCCTGTCCCATTGTTCCGCCAAAATTCATGGGAAAACCGGATGGGTCTTGCTGAATTTTAATGCGGCCATTTGCGGTTTCAAATTTCTCCAGGTTTTCTTCTAATGCCGTTAACAAACGTTTAGCATGCTCGGGAGTTAAAATAATACGCGATTTCACCTTCGCCTTAGGTACACCAGGCATTACCCTGATAAAATCAAGCACAAATTCTGAACTTGAGTGGGTAATTATTGCAAGGTTTGAATAAACACCCTCTGCTATTTCTTCTGATAATTCGATATTCAATTGATTTTCGTTTTGCTCTTCCATAGCGTCAAAATTACAAAGCCCTCTATATAGTAGGGTGTTTAAAAATTTATTTTTTTAACCTTTTCAATTAGTCAGCATCTTAAACGAAAAAAGAGTGATATAGTTTTATTTTTTTTCATTTGGCATAAAAATTGTTGACTGTAAGCGCGTTAAACTTTATTCTGCTAAATTTAAACTTAAGATGATATTGATAAGGTAATTTTAACTAAAGGTTATATTAATATTGCATGGCGTACATTGCCTCCAACTATAGTTTGCAATTTATGGGGAATAAAATCAAAGGCGTTAATTAATTGAGATCAGAGCGTGGCTATTAATAACTATCTGGTAGGTATCACATCCTGGCTAACCCTTAGTTTAATTATAGGTTTTTTAGGTAAAAAGAGAAAAATCGGTTTTAGGAAATCCTTACTGATCAGTTTAATCTGTTCGCCCCTGGCAGGGCTAATAGTTGTATTATTTTCAAAGTATAAAATGTTAAATTTAAATAAACCCGGTAGTACTTTTATTGTAGAAGAACAGCCAATACATCCCATGTCGCAAGTATACGATTGGTTAGATGCCCCCCATCAAATTCAACTTTACAAAAATCTGCTCGATTCAGGCTCTATAACTAAGCAAGAGTACGATAAAAAGAAAAAAGAGCTGTTAGATTTATGACAAAAATATTCTGCTATCTACCTTATTTTAAATAAATAAGATCGCGTTTTTCCGACAAACCTGAAATATTTGCTACATACATCAGTCAAACCGGACGCAAAATAAATAGTTCAATCGCTCAAAACCTTTAGGTGATTGAACCATTTATCTGACACTAATACTACTTAATTACGTATAAAAGCAGATGTTGTAACCCAAACTGCCATATTAATTACGTTCATTAATTTCTGATACTGTTGCACTTTTGAACTTACAATATTGAACATATGGTAAGCATCACTAAGTTTTGTATGATTTCTTGAAATATTATTGATATTGAGCTCAAGTGTAAAATGTTTGTTGGTGATCGCATCATTGATTTTAATAGAAAAGCTGAACTCCTTAAGACATTTTAACACTGAAATAACTTCAGTATTATCCAAAATTTCAACAACTCTATCTGGCTGATTCGATGTAATCACTATATTTTTATCTAGTTCACCAATGTTCGTTTTTATATAATTCTTTCCAAAAAAAGGATTAATCCGATCAAATAAATTCTTATTTCTGATAGAAAAAATAAACTCATCATGCATTTGAAGATCAGATTTGAGTGCTGTTATTTCTAGCGAGCCGCTATATCCGGCTCCGTAATCATGTTCTATGAGCAATTCAACATCCTCGTAATCGTTTTTTAAAATAGCATGGTAAGGGGCGGTATGATCTTCAAGTAGATCCTGTTCAACAAGTTCCATCATATCATATTCTGATGATGCAGATAAGGTTTTAGGTCGATTCATTACTTTAAAATACAGGGAATTAAAAAGCAAATATAGCATATAAACAATATCAATAGTTTATTACCCGCTAAATATTAAATATGTACCAAGTTATTAGAAGCCTGAGAAAGTTATCATACAAACATGGCTTCTAATATTAATCTAATATTTTATAAATTCACTTGCCTCTATCATAT
>Ga0247742_10002666_pt1 | contig 11603 bp, 13 predicted proteins | sample UWRJL208509C2_FD_180944 | JGI IMG/M metagenome (GOLD analysis project Ga0247742, IMG submission 180944) | Plant litter microbial communities from Arlington Agricultural Research Station in Wisconsin, United States - UWRJ-L208-509C-2 | ecosystem: Environmental > Terrestrial > Plant litter >... | reverse complement strand
CACTGAGCAACCGGCACGTGAGCATGAGCTTTGTGAACTACACCGCCGCTCAGAGGCTGAAAGTCTGGAAAACTCTACGAAGCTCAAGCGAGGTGTTTACTGTGCGCTCAGTTAAGCACCGGAGGCTTGAAAAATGACCGTCTGCCTTCAATAGACCATAGTACATTTTCTGAGACGTTTTAATACAATCTACAACGGTGGTAAACTACATTAATATGTATGTTCTCGTGCATAGCACACTGCTTTAAGTTTAAGCTTATTTTCGGTCTGCAAGTCACGGGCTGGTAGGCTCGCAAACACGCTGACGACATTCGCTCGCCTGTTAACTTGACCTCCATCGCTTTCAACTGGTATCTCAATCTTGGACGAGATGTCCCAGCAGTATGTTATTGATGCAAAATTCACCTTTGAGATGATCCTCTCCCTACCTTCTGAATCCTTTGGCTGGCAAGACATCGAAATCGCCATAGAGCAGATCAGACTACTTAGTGTTTCAAGGAAGTACCGAAACCGATTCAGTATTAGCACTACAAAACGGATCTAGAGCTCACCATGCAATGGTTTACATAGAAATTATACGTCAGACCTGAGCAACTGTATTCTCCAAACCTACCCACCTTCGACTTAGCCAGTCGCCTCTCTAGCTGGCTTGTATGGCCCCTACAAGGAGGGGAAAAAGATACTCGGTTCGGGTATGATACTGCAGGGGTTGATACCTGTTGATACCCAATGCATTTGCGAAACAGTATACTGCACAATGTAGGCTTCAAATCATCTTTTCAAGTACACTTCATACTCAGCGAAACACATCAATTGCAAAGGTATCTTCTAACGAGTATTGAACAAGTCACAACGTGCAAAAAGCACCTCGACATAAACCACTAATTACAACGCTCAGACGTGGGACAAGTAGGTAACTAACTGGTATACGACAAAAACAAGGAACACAAAAATCGTTCATGTAGACGAGGCCCTTCGAAAAGAGGACAACACAACAATTTTGAAGGAGGTACAATCGTGAAGGCCAAGGGGGAAGAAGTTATGTACGTAAATGCAAGTAATGGATAACCAATGCCAAGTGTCAATATCCGAGTTGAATAAAAGTGCTGGCTAACCTAGGCTTAGGAATAAAACTTGCCAATGCTGTAACGAACGGTGATGACTCTAGGAGACGTGGAAGAGTTCCATTGGTACAAGCAGCGTAGGAAGCCAGGACATTCGGAGTGAAGCTTTAGGCAACGATGGCAGCAACCGCAGCTCCGATGAGAGCAGCCATGCCAACCTGCGCAATATTCTTCCCAGCGGCAGCAGTGGAAGAGTTGGAAGGGGGCGCGGATGTAGTGCCAGAAGGCTTCGTGCTAGTGCTGCAAGAAAAGTAAAAGAAGCACGGCGTGAGATAATCTGGGGGAAATTTTATAAATTTCTCAGCTTACCCAGGAGTGGTGGTGGGAGTGGTGGTAGGAGTAGTGGTAGGCCTGGTGGTAGGGGTGGTGGTGACTGAAGTAGTGCCCGTGGTAGTCCCAGTGGTACCGGTCGAAGTCCCAGTTGAGGATCCAGAGGAAGTGCTTCCCGACGAGGTGCTAGGGTTCTGACCGACACAGCTAGAATCGGCTATATGATACGCAAGCGCTATGAGCTTGACGAAAGGAATGATTCAAGCTTGGGCTTACATGATGGCTGGACGTCGAAAGCCCCGCTCTGAGCAATCTGACCGGTGCTATCACGGAGAGTCAAGCCAAGCGAGGTGCCTACGGTAAAATCTGAGATCCAAATCTTAATATATATTGGCAGAACTGACCGGCTGCAAAGTTGACTTTCCAGGTGAGGCTGGTGCCGGTTTGCGTGCCGAGATCCAAGAGGGCAGGGGCGTTCGGTTGATTACCAGGAAGAACGCTAAGGAGGATATGGCTTAGATACCATTCCTTGGTGTATGAAACAATGTCAAACTTACCTCTGTAGGTTAGAAAGGATACGGAGAACACGTCAATACCAAATAAATGATAGAATCGGACCATGACACGAACCAAGAAGTAGGGGGCTGCAAGAGAGGCAAATCAGTGGTAGGAACACGAGTAAAATGGTGCCATGCAGACGTACGAGTTCCTCCGGTCCACTGCAGTAGAACAGGTTGGCATTGAACGGCCGGGACGCTGAGGTATGATGTGTCAGAACAGGGTGGGATATTTCTCTGAGACTACGCTTACGGGGTGTTGATCGTGAACTGGGCCAACGCGCCAGCAGAGGCGGCAGCGACAACGAGGAGGGATGCGAAGAAGGACTTCATTGTTCGTTAGAGGGGAGGGGGGAGGGAGTAACCAGCGAACAAGGAACAAACGTGGAAAACTAGAGGTCCAAGAATTTGAACCATCAATTTATACTTCCTCTTCCGTCAGAAGCCCACACAAACAGCCGTCAACACTGATTCCACATGCACGCCCGTCCCTTCTGTTTGAGTCTTTCGTCCTTCCAGGGTGTCTTCTGCTCCTTCATGTCGTCGAGCGTTTGCAGTCCATGACCTATGCTGAGCCCAACAGTGCAATAGATTGGCCAGGACACGAGACATCATTGCGACTTATCGGCACCAATTCAATGCGCATGCCCTCATGCTGACGTCAATCCCTGCGCCAAGTCGGCCGTATCTTTACATGATTCCCTGTCACCTCTCACCCAATTTTCATTCAGGTGTATGCTCGTGGTGGCGGCCTGCTTTGAATGTTTCTCTGACGAACTGGATTAGGTCGGACATAGGTGCAATCACCCGAGCTTGACCCACCTTCCTAATGGGTCTTTGCTGCGGCACAGCGCCTATTCAGCCATCTCCTTGACTCTCTGCAACGATGTCTACCGTATCTAGCCCACCACGAGCAAAGTACTGGCCAATTTCTATGACTGACCCAGACCTTCACCGACCTATCGGCCAATGTTTCACCGAAGACTAGCTCCTTGATGAGAGCAATGATCCCGAGATCGCGCTGCATGGTCACTAACAGTGATTGGATTAACGTGATACGTGCAAGAATGTGAGTATATCTATCTTCACTTTTGATAATAATGATGATGAGAGCGGTATAGTATGCAATATAGCCTATTCGAAAGCAAGGTGAAAAAGAACAGAAATCATACTAAGTACAACACTACAAGTACAACAATAACAGAGTACTTTTCTCAGACCAAACCTTTTCACTGCGAATTCGACCGTGGTTTTAACATCTGCAGCGTTGTCTCCAACCCATAATGATCGCTGACCCAACGCGCTTCATCGGTGCCATCTCTAACCTTCACCCCAACCCCAATGCGCTTCGGTTCATCCACCTTGTACCCCATCCCAGGCAGATAAAAGATCTTGTCCAGTCTATTCGGCGGGTAACCACCATCATTCTGACCTTGGTATCCCCACGTCTTCCCAGCATCCATATTCCCTTTCCTCCACGCATCCCTCAGTCCGACATCCTTCCCAATCGTCGCATCCTCCTCCGAAATCGCGTTCATATCCCCCGCCACAATCCCCCCATGCACGCCCCTCAACCTCAAAAACCTCGAACACATCTCCAGCTGCCTCGGCCTCGCCCGCGATCCGTCCGGTAGACTCTCCAGGTGTGTATTCACAATCGCCACAACCGACTTTTCCCCGGACCCAGGATGGTTCAGCTTGATCTTCACGCACAGCGCCGTCCGAAACATACTCGACAACCCAAAGTGCAGGATATGACATTCAGCGATGTTGATCGACCGCGAAACGAGCGTGACCGCCCCGTAATGCGCGTCTTCAGGCCACTTGTCAGGCGTGTAGGGCGTGACGACGAACCACCGTCGCACCCACTCGTTCTTCAACAAATGCGGCATGACATTTTTGTGCACCTCCTGCAGCAGGATGCAACACGGCTCGGGTACGACATCGAGGTTCTTGCACAACAGCACGTCCTGCGCGATATGGCGAAGCGCGGCGGTGATACGCTCTTCATGGTGTGGCGTGACCATGTCCACGTTCCAGGTGATGATCCGGACTTGCGTGCAAGGCGGCTTGCGCTCGTCCATCTCATCTTCCAACGCAGGGTCCGTCTCCATCCCAGATGTCAGCGCGTGCTTCCACCCATTTTTTGACGTGCGGTATCGGTATGGCCGGACTTTAACTAGCGTGTCTGGGATCACTGGACGGTCTTCTTCTGATTCACACCCAGGTGGGATGAATGGCACTACATCTTCTTCGTCCTGTGGTTGCAATGGCTGCGCGGGCATCATGGAATCGGTGTTGCGTCGACCACGTCCAAAGGAGCTGAACCGTGATAAGCTGGGGAAGTACGCCATGGTTATATTTTCGTAGTTTTTCTTGCTTGGATCAATGAAATGGTGTTGAACGATTGCGATGGTGATGTAGAAAAATGATTATGGTCGTGTAGTATCGTGAGGGCGTTAGGGAGAAATCGTGAGGATGAAAGCAAAGATATGAACCAGTCGTTAGCGACAGAAGGCTTGGAGCACTCCGACGAAGGGGTATATGTATTTCACGCCACAGACCTAACCAGGAGGTGGGGAGCGAAAGTGGGTACTCTGGTGGGTTATCCTCGCAATTATACATCCTGTCTTCTCAATTCGACGTTGTTCTCGGACCAGGCATAATCGATGGTCCATACACACCCCGCCTCAAGGCAATCACGCGTTCATCATGTTCCTCGACACGAGGCAGATTTCCACCACTTCCAATCAACTCGAGGCAAGAAAATTCACACTTTGAGGAAAAAAGTCAACCTAAAAAGTGCCATATGTCTGTGTACCTGAACTTCGGAATAGAATTTAAATGGGGTGTCATCGCTTCAAGGTGTGACCGTGGATTAAGTGCGTTTTGTAGATTTTACATCCGAAGTGAAGTGAATGCTATCTAGAGCTCTGCCTCAGCACGAGTAATAGTCTCCTTGGTCTCCTCTTCACGCTTCTCCACGAACGACTTGAGGATGTTGGCCTTGATCTTGATTTCGTCCAACTTGGTCGGGGCGAGGTTACCCTTCTCCAGCATTTTGCTCAGGCTATGTATTCATGGGTGATTTGCGGACCACGGTGGCAGATTAGACGGGACGCGACGCGGTGTGGTAAAAGGGTGGGCAGTGCAGGGACAAAAAAGGAGCCAAGGGATTTTTAGAAGCCGGTGATTAGCGCACGTCTTATACCCGAAGGGCCACAAAAACAAGTAGGAGAATTGGAGTAATAGTGCTTACCGCTTGGATTCTTTCTCGACGTACTCGACCGATCCTTTCGCAATTTTCTCCATAACACGGAGGTAGTGTTTTGAGGCAACACCAGCACTCGCAGCCAGTGCGACGGCTTCCTTGTGCACGGCATCACGGGCGCTTGCAGAAGCGGTAAAGAACTTATGTGCAAGGGCGTCGAACTGGGCGATACGACCGGCCTGAAAGGAAGATGAGTCATGTTAGCAATGTCGCGAGGCGTCAACGAGGCGAGAGAGGAGTGCATGGCCGATGAAAAATGTATACGGAACTAGAATTGAAACGGACCTCATCATTCAACCCTCCGCCGACGGCACGGTGGGTCCCACACTTCTCATTCAAATACTTGACGATATCTTTTTCGGTACGTCCTCCCTCGTAGTCCACGGGTGTCTTGTTATCCTTGGAGAAGAATTTGATGGTCGGGAAACCAGAAACGTCGTATTCCTTGGAAATACCCTGGTTCTTCTTGTCGTCGGCATTGATGTTGGCGACGATACACTATGTGGATGTAAGTGGAGGACTATTGATGTTGATTGACCGTGCTTACTTCGCCCTCGTGCTTGAAAGTAGTGGCGACTGGCAGACGAGTGAATACCCTGGTTCAGTAAGTGACCCTATGGTACTCACCTTTCTCGTAGTGAGGCTTCAAGCTCTTGCAGTGTCCGCACCATGGGGCCTTGAAAGAAATTTCAGCTCAACAAGAGAGTCTATGTAGATCCACTTACAGTGAATGTGACGAGGACGTTCTTCTTGGGGTCCTTGACAATCTCATCGAAGTTGTGAATGTCAAGTTCGTGGACGTTTGTTGGTGGTGGTGCAACGACTCCAGGGACTTTGCCCTTGACGCCAGTCTTCTTTTCGATACTAGATGCCGACGTCAGTTCATGTATCGTTCTTTAGTTTCAGTCCAGATGGGATACTCACAAAGCAGCCAGGCTCTCCAAGTCGCGACCCTCGTCATAATGGATGGCAAGGCCTTCCTCGTCAAACCATTTAAGAGCTGGAGAAGATGAATCAGCTCAGTCTAATTGACAGTGACGAAGCAGCGTACTTGGATAGCCGGTAACGTAGTATGTCTCTGCAAGTGACTTTCCTGGACCGTCAGCATTAACTTTCGCCACAATAACCTTGTGTTTGAGGTGTGCGTAAGCATCGGCCAATTGCTCATAGACGGGGGCAAGGTTCTGCAATACGTGTCACCTTTAGGCGTTGCACAAAACGGTTCAGTTCATCATCACTCACTTTGCAGTGTCCACTGTCAGAGTTGTAGAAAATATTTAGAAAGTTTCACTTTTTTGAACATGAGGCAGCATACCACCAAGGTGCGTAGCTGAGAAAGCAATTCAATAAAGCGCGCATGCAATCACGGAATCAAACATGCTCACAATTCAACTAGAGCAGGCTTGCCCTTTCCAATGACACTGTCGAAGTTGTCTGGAGTAAGTTCAACAACATTAGATGCGCTCACGCCCACTATCAGGACGGAGGCGAGGAAGGAAAGGGAGAAACGCATGGTGGAAGGAGGTGAAAGGATTGACTGACGTGGAGATTTCTGTTGCTTAAATCCTGCTTTGGTAATCCTCGGGACCTCTTTCGGTTATAGTAAGAACCCCATTCAGTTGGAGCCCACTCTTCGTGCTTGACCTTCGGTAAAATACTATACGCGAAATTTTTGCAATCTTACTACCTGCAGCCGTAAAATATTCGTCCTGAGTCCAATATTCACTGGAATAAGTGTCAGTCGGAGAGCCAGTGCCCTCCGGGTCCGAGAACCGATCAAACCACGTGGGAATGTCTAGTGATTACCCGATATGGGAGATTTCTAATTATCATCTGTCATCGAGCAGATTTTTCAAAAGACTCACCCTCAGCTTTACTCAGCAGAGTTCAAAGGCTTATAAGGTCCACAGCGACAAGACACAATCCAACAAAAACCCCATATACATCACTCAATGGCCTCAGGAAAAGCTCGCGCAGAGGACGTTGACCTGGAAGAGGAGGAAGAGGACGAGCAGTTCATCACCGAAGACGATATTCTCGCAGAGGTACAAGACAATGGTGACGCACCAATGGACGAAGACGAAGAGGACGAGTCAGGCGATACCGTTGGCGATCTGGCGCAGGGTTCATCCGGACATGTCGAGGACATCTCTCTGCAACACTTCGAAACACACAACGCTTCCGTCTTCGTCATCGCTTCTCACCCTACACAACCACTGGCTGTATCTGGAGGCGAAGACGATCTAGGCTACATATGGGATATTACAGACGGAGAGGTTATCGTCAAATTGACAGGGCACACCGATAGCGTGACGAGCGCTGCCTGGAGTGCGGATGGGGAAATGATCTCAACGGGTGGTATGGATGGGAAAGTGCGTGTATGGAGAAGGGTTGGAAAAGAGAACTATCGAACTTGGGAGTTCTTGACAGAGTTGCAAGGGCCCGATGAAGTTATGGTGCGTCTCCTTTTTCATATATTCAATCCATATTGAATATTTCATGTAGTTCTTGAAATGGCATCCCAAAGGAAATGTCTTACTGGCCGGTGGAAACGACTCAACATTATGGCTTTGGCAGCGTGAGTTCTCGAATACCAATCTCCAAATTCAACTGAATCTGACACACGACATAGTACCATCTGGTAATACGATGCAAGTTTTCGCTGGACACAGCGGCCCAGTCAACTGTGGCGCATTCACTCCCGACGGTGTGTCTTCAGTACTACTTCTTCACACACCTGGCTAACATCACATCCCTATACCCAAGGTAAACGAATTATCTCAGCAGACCAAGAAGGTTTCCTGATATTCTGGGACCCACGATCCCCATCACCTATATTCAAACTCACCCCCGACGACGCACGCTTCAACCTCGACGGAATCACATCCGTCGGCGTAAACCCATCGTCAACGCTCGCAATCGTAGGTGGCGCAGCTGGTGGAGTGCGCGTGGTCAGTCTAAGTAAAGGCGAAGTCGTCGCGACTCTCGGCGGACATACTGAAGGCGAAAGCATCGAGGCGATTGAGTTCGTAGAACTGACGGGAAGTGCTAGTTCAGGGCCTGGTGTTGTCGTTACTGGTGCGACAGACGGGAAAGCGCTGATATGGGATCTCAGCACGATGCGTCTACGTGCGACTCTTCAGCATGAGGTGGGTATTTATTTTTGCTCTACAGTTCGTGCTCAATCTAATTATGATTATTTTGCGGCGAGTAGGACGCTATAACAACCCTTCTCGCACTCCCTGCGCCACAATCTTACCTCCTTGTCTCAGCATCTGCAGACAAAACCCTCAAAACATGGGACGCACGAAATGGGACATTATTGCGCACGCACACAGGACATCGCGCGGCTGTATTGTCTGCCTCTCTCGGGCTAGAAGGTTCCGTCGTTGTCAGCGGGGGTGACGATGGGTTGTGTATGGTGTTCACGACGGAAGCCGAAGAGGATTAGATCTGCTAGTGTGTTTGCCAAGAATATTTTGTTTATAATTATCAGGATATCTACGAAGTAGATGACAATAGTACAATGGAATGTATACCCGTATCTCCATCGGCGGGAAACCGGAAGTTCTGCGCCCAACAATGGTAGATTATTAAGTACGATAAACCGCAATGATGGCATGCAAGCACATAGGTTTTTCAAGCGACCTAGCTACCTTTCGGTGTTCACAATGCCAACATATCGCACATACATCACTGCATTTTATAAAATTTGGCGCTCAGAGCGACGAGCAAGCTCCTCGATGTATATTTCTGCCAGATCCCAACTTTGCAGCAGGTTTTGAAAGACGGAGATCTTTTGCTGGATCTCGGTGTCCTTGGTAAGGCGCAGCGTCTTCGTGACCTTCATCAACACCCAATCGGACTTCCACTTTAACTGATAACTCGTCTTGTCGATGACACTGTTGTCAGGGGAATGCATGGAAATAATGTAGTGACGAGTGTTGTTTATAGGGTGCCGATCGCCAGCGATGAGAGCCATCACACTGTCCGCCAGATTATCAAATCCGACCTTGAAAGCATCCTCGTGGAGGAGTTCGACGGCTCGAAAATCAAAGACTGCCGCGAACACGTCACGAGCGACAAATCCGAAGTGCTCGATGGCCATATCTAGGAGCCATGCGAGAGCGTTTTCTGACGGTGAGCCAATAGGGAGATCGAGGCTTGCTGACGTCGTCGGATCGAAATGATGCTGAGCGAAGAGCTCATAAATTCCGGGAAAACATTGGAGTGCGTCTTGGGGGGAACGAGGCGGAGGGGAAGACCCTTCAGGATATGCCTCGGCTAGGGCATCCAGCAAATCCTGATAGTACTTCTGATATTGCAACCTGGACGGTGCCGTGAGACACTGACAAAAAGCAAGAGCAGCAAGGAGAAGCCTACCCTCGCACCAGCTCTTCGCGGCTCCACAGGGGCATAATGACAATGTAGGGAGCCATAACAGACATCTGCTCTGTCCATATCCTATACCGACTTGAATCTGGAGAGGCTGTTTGGACTGGCAGACACTGAGAAGAGAGCAGCAGCTCTGCCGGTTCCATCCTTGCTTTAATGTCGAACAAGGACCAAATGAAGGTACCATCTTTCTCGCAATACGGAAGGGTCAGAGTGAAGTCCTCAATACGTCCGAAGTACACTTGGTCGTGGTAAAAGAGATACAGTCTGACACCATCCAGAGTGAAGAGTACGATTTGCTTTTGTTGAAGGAGGCGGACGAGAAGGTAAGGGAGGAACGCCGTCTTACCTAGCTGGGAGTAAGCCTCTTGTATGAGGAAACAGCACATGATAATTACCAATACCAGGCTGACCGATGATAAGGTGTCCTTTCTCTCTCCGAAAAGCAGACTCCCACACGGGCTTAAACAGCTCCTCATAAAAGCGGCGGAAACACAGGGTAATCGGAAGATTATCAGGAAGGTCGTTTGCATGTAGAGGTGCGAGAGATAGATGAGGACTGTCAGGTTCCATGAGCGAGGCGCAATCCATTGCTGTGCGCCATTCACAGCAGAAATCTTGCCAAGATCGAGAAGCGAGCCTCCAACCACCACGTTCTTCCTCAGGCCAAGTCCAATTCTGAGGATCTATCAGGATGAGGATGAGGCATTGGTCGAGGCTCACACAGTGCTAGTATTACTCACCAGCATTCTCGAACGGTTTGTTTTTGTGGAGTGCGGGGAGGTCGGGTGTATCGAAAATGTTGGTGGTCTCTGCAGATACCGGTTGCATGGCTGGAACAGAGAGTGCTTCACAATTTCCACCTATGTGACTTAAGTCTTAGACTCTTACTAATAATACTCAGCGAATCACCCAGCGGCACGTGACGTGCATTTGCCGGTTGAATCTGATTAAGACGCCATTCTTCGTCTTCACCAGTCCGGCGTCAGGAGTCGAATGGCAAACTCCGAGTGCAATGAGCGATATGCTCGTCTTATTGAACAGTCTGCAAAGGTTCATCTTTTATTTTGTCATCCAATGAGCTGAAGGTTCATCTGCTTTCATAGTGGAATGAAGTTCGTCCGAGTCTGCTGTTGTTGAGTGGTTTACTTGTTGACAAATTGTGAGTCTGTTGCTACCGGCTAGGTCGTACCAGGCACAAATCTCATTGCCAACTGACAAATCTTTGACCAATCACCTCCCTTCATGTTTTCATGTTTTTGGACACGTAGATATTTCATCGGGTGAGAGCCTCGAAGAGGACTTCTGACTGTGCTTGAGCCCTAGCGAACATATTTCGCTTCCACTTCCAGACCCAGGGTCTATACTATTATCACGCTTTATACGGTTGACCTTGTGACAAACCTCCACCAAACCAAGACCACAACGAGTGAGAAGTTGGGCTGGCTGAGCGAAGGACGCGGAGCAAACCCGTTTATCTATAAGCCGACGAAACCGCGGCGCAGATCGCGACACGATCTATGTAGTCCAATCTAATCCACTTACCTAATAATCACTGTAACTCACTGCACTGTCACAACGACACCAGAGGGACCACATCAAGCTTCTTTTCTCCCGAGTCCCATATTTGATGAATAAAGAATGTGGGTATGTGGTATACATGGGCATATTGGTACGAAGGAGAATGTGAAAAGATGGCGCCAGATAGCCTTGGTTTGCATGCAGAGGACGCGAGGAAACGTGATTGTGAACTAGGTTTGTTCACCGGCCACCTATGCAGAAGCGAAAATGGTCAACGGCGTAAATTCTTCATGATGACGACAACACGTACGCTGAGTGACCGATGATACGGTGTCCTTTTTTCCTCCGAAAAGCAATCTCCCATACGTGGTTAAACAGCTCCTCGTAAAAGCGGCGGACATAAAAAGTCAACGGATGACTAGGAGGAAGGTCTTTGTGAATTAGTGCAAGAGTTAGATAGGGCCC
>Ga0247742_10002665_pt1 | contig 11605 bp, 9 predicted proteins | sample UWRJL208509C2_FD_180944 | JGI IMG/M metagenome (GOLD analysis project Ga0247742, IMG submission 180944) | Plant litter microbial communities from Arlington Agricultural Research Station in Wisconsin, United States - UWRJ-L208-509C-2 | ecosystem: Environmental > Terrestrial > Plant litter >... | reverse complement strand
ACAATTTGATCACTGGGAAACAAGTAATTAACTCACGTCCTCCGAAGGGCTCATATTTAGGGTCCATGTTTCTCATTCTCGAAAACCAGGACAAGAAGTCGTTGTAGGGATTGTTGGTCTGATTGGCGAAGACGAGTTTCGACAGTTTGTAGATTACATGGCGTCCAACATTGTGTTCTTCTGCGATATTCTTGACGGAGGTGAATACGTCTGAGCCCAGGGTTCGACACTTCTCCACGAGAGCAACAGAGTAGCGACCAGCCGACATTGTTGCTCCTGGCACAGCCAGAGGCGGAGTCTCTTCTTCCACGTTCCCTATCGGTGGGAACTGCTCTCCATCGTATTCCTCATCGATCTCATCAGCATCGAAGTCTACCCAGTCATCGTCTCGGGGAATATATGGTTTTGTCGCACTTCGAAGAGGAGGGACTCGCGGCTCTGGCTGCTCTCCATCCTCGTCTTCCGTGTCTGATACATCCATTAGATCGGGAAGACCTCGTAGGTTTGGCTTTGCTAGCTCTTCGTCATCTGCCTGAGCATCCTCCTCTTCCGTGTCCGACTCAGGGCGGTGGTGTCTGTTGGCTCGACGCGCCTTCCCGAGCTTTCGGTCCTCAGACCACGAGCTTCCTGTCAAGTCGCTTTCAACCGGGGGCGTTCCGCGCTCCGGAACCACAGCTTTCCCCTTGTTTGAGATAGAGCGCACGTATTTCCCAAAGCTATTGCGTGTCGCTGACAAACGCACAGCTTCAGCGTCATAGTCAACTCTGGAAGCAGTTCCTTCGTCCTCGGGGGACTGCTGGTGATCTCCAAGGTTACTACTGTCATCTCCAGAGGCATCGCCATCATGCGCATCTCCTTGTATCTCCTGTTCCTTCCCTTTGGACTTGAGCAATTGAGTCGATGGACGAGGAGGGACAGCAACGTAAGCTGAGTTCATGCGGATAGGAACGTGTGAGATGAATGGCTCGACTTCGATGTGCTCCCCCGAGAAGACGAAGTGGCGGTGGGCCCGATGGCGTTGCTGCTCAAGGCGTTCCTCCTTGGCCATTCTAATGCTGTGAGCAACGACGTCCTCATCCTCCTCTTCGCTATCGTTGTCCTCGTTGGGAGTTCCTTGCACGTCAGTGTTGTCGTTGACGTCCTTGTCGAGTGTTCCTGGCACATCCGTGTTCAACTGGGGCTGCAGCGCTCTCGCTTTGCCCTTTGGGAAGGGATCTTCAGGCTCGTTGCCAGTGACATCCATGTCAAGCCCAGATATCGCAGGCTGAGACTTTTTGCGACCCGCATACGTTCGAAGTTGGGAAAGAGCGGGCTCATGGGCCGAGACCACCTGCGAGGATGTTTGAGAGGGGGTGACTACACCCAACGTGGCGGGTGAACATTGAACACCAGCAGTTGCACCATCGGAAGCCTCGACAACCTCTGCTTGACTTGCGAGAAGCATTGGAGCAGATGGATCGTCTTGGCGAAAGGCGTTCGCCTTTATGTTCGCAGCCGCGGCTCTCGTTCTCGAGCGTATAGCTCTTGCAGAATCCACACTGGGGAGTCAATTAGTAACGGATAGTATCTAGAGGCTGAACTACTCACTGGATTATCTCCGTCTCTTCATTTGCTGCAAGTTGAGACGAACCTCGAAGACTAGGAAAAGGTGTCAGTGAAAATTGCAGGTGAAAGAAGTAACGGCTACCTCTTAGTCGTCGAACCACCGCGTCCTCTCCCCCTTCCTCTACCGACGCGACCGCCACGGGCACCACGTCCATTTTGGTGAGACTGTCGTGGTGTAACACCCTGGTCGTCACTCGCACTGGAACTAGAGAAACAAGTCAGCAGGCAGAAGTTACGGGCCACGTTGCTCAAGAGGTATGACTGAACGCGACACAGTCAGCGAACAGCACACCAACTGCGACACAGTCAGCAGTTGGTAGAAGGCGACACAGTCAGCCTTTCTCTTGAGCTAGTGGGGGGGAAACGCAATGAGTAAACTCACTCATTGGGAGCAGGACTCTCGTTTGTAGCCTACACAATGACAAAGGTAAGTAGAGTGATGATATCCAGACTAAAGGACATACCTTAAGAACTTTGGCTACCTTGGTAGGCTGCTCGTCCTCGACGTCGCGTGCACTTTTGCGTTTTGGAGGCATGTTGGTAATGGGGGAAGGATGAAAGGAGCGTCCAGTGGGGGCGGTTGGGTATTTATTGGTCAAGAAACCCGACCAAATAACCTGAGAAAATAACTCAATAAACGGTACGATAAATTGCAAGCGCAAACTTGGGCTTACGGGCTAGTCTGAGACGACCCTAGGAGTATCCAGGGATTTGATCGCCGCCTTTTCCCTTGGTACATCGACACGGAGTCGTCGGGTTTCCAGTTTTAGATGTATATGCCAGCGACCGGGAGTTAGGAACGACTGCAGAACTCCGTATCTGACGGGGACTCATGCTTGCTTGCGCGAACATTGTCTCGCTGCAAATTGGTTGTATTTTAAGCCGCGACCGATTATAATGACGTAGAATATTGGACTGCCAGCCAAGCAAGCTGGTACTACGACACCGTATCCTCAATTGAGCTAGCAAATGCCGGACATATGTAACGTTCCGCGTGCGTGTATTCGACGGCCGCTGCATGTATTCGATAATGGCTTGCTTGAATTCGATGTTTGCTTGGCGTATTTTCGACCTTGCGTGAATTCGGCGTGCGCCTGGGTGCGTCAAGCGGTTGTTGCGTATCTTCGGCATTTACTTGGGTCGACGGATCGTTTGTATGTAGTCAAACTTCATTCGGGTGGGTGCATCTATTCAGACTTCAGCTGAAGCACTGTACTTATTTGGAATACGAGGCAACTCACGTCGAGGGCCTAAGCCTACACGGCTGCATTGATTGGAGTGGGCATACTACACTGAGGTGTCTGCTGTAGTTGCGTTTATCTTCAGAAAACGAATCCACTCACGCGCATTATAACACCCTTTGAGTATTCGACAGTCGTTTGGGCTTATTCAGCGTTACATGGGTAGATGGGACATGTGCCAGGGTGTATTGGGCAATATTTTGCGCGTATTCGACATTGCCGGGGTCGAGAGATCGTTTAAGGCGTATTCAGCCTTCACTAGGGGCATCTAATGAGACATATGGGTACATATTCATGAAATTGACGAACTCACAGTGGTGAACAAAGCGTATATCATACCCCGAGAATCTACGCCACGTACTAGAAGGTAGCATGGGCTGGATAGACTCGAGTAGGCGGCGCAACGACCAGAGACGAGGCCTTCCAGCGACACAGTCAGCATGGAAGTGAATGCTGCGACACAGTCAGCAGCAAAATCGTCGCGAGTGGAGACACAGTCATCCACTCGCTTTATTGTCACAGTGCGGTTGGAGGTGGCCAGACATGGCGATGTTCACAAATTGGTGGGCGATGCTTGAGGTGCTGGATGAAAGAGAAATGCGTACAACGTTGGCGTGATTGTTGATTGTGAGCGTGCGAATGATCCGGCACCGCCATAGCGTTCGGACCGTGCTCTCCGTTCTTTGAGAATCTGGACGTTCGTGCTTGAGGTCGAGTCCGCTGATACCATCGACAACCTCAAGGCTAAAATACAAGACCAGTAAAACAGGTTACTCGTATTATTTGTACTCTGGTCACCGCTAATTTTCTACACTAACACCCATACAGATCCTCACACGAACCACCAATGTCCAGTCCTCTGATACCATCGACAATGTCCAGTCTTCTGATACCATCGACAATGTCAAGGACAAGATCCAAGACAGGTAAGGTGTCTCACATTCTAGCTTACACATTTAATCAACCCGCAGATTTTTACAGATCCTCGGCTACTAAAAGCTAGGACTGCTTACCCTCTAGACCGGGAAGCTAGGATCCAGGACCAGGAAATGTAGGTCCTTTCGATTTGTCTCCTCGTGGATTTTGTATCTCTGGATAGATTTCCCGGGACACTCAACTAAATTTTGTATTATTAGGTCGAGTCTTCCGATACCATCGACAACGTCAAAGCCAAGATCTAGGATAACGACAAGTGAGTCGCCTGTTACATCCTCCTTTCCCATCGCAATAACGCATCCAACTCACCTTGCCCTTCGTCTCGGTGCTCAATTATAGTGTCCACTCTCTTGTTTATGCGCTTTACTCATCGCTTTTAAATACATAGGGTGAATCGCCGATCGCTGCGCTCTTTCCGATTACAATATTCAGAAGTGACCACCTAGCACCTCGTTCTTCGGCATCGAAGTCGGTGTTGGTCCGTATTTAACAAAATAAAGTTTTAGACGTCTTACACATCACATCGCACATATATCATTATCACTCTCCACTCCTGCGCGGCCATAACCGACATCGCAGCCAGAGTTGTGCGGAAAACGCGCGCGCGCGCTGGACACGTGACTGGACACGTGACCGTTTGGAACGTTTAATCGTTCTCAGAGTCACCGCCTCACGCCTCGTGCTTCTTCCGCACGAACCACCACCATCGCGTTGTCGCCCACGGTATGTTGCCATCGACGCCCTTCGTTCACGATAACTACTGACACTATCCGGTAGGAGCATCACAACCTGCTTCTTCCGCAAGAACCACCACCACCATCGCCACCAACAGCGTTCTCGCTCCGGTATGTCGGCCCTTCGTTCACGATAAATACTGACACTATACGATAGGAACATCGCAACCAGCACCCTCTCACGGCCGTCCCGTGCGTCATCCCATTATTCCCGTTCTTCGTTCTTGTTTCCCTAGGACCGCTAGAGCTGACTGTGTCGCTCAAGGCAGTCTCGATGAAGACCTGACTGTGTCGGTCTTCATCTCCATGTAGAGCTGACTGTGTCGCTCTACATTTTCTCTTTATATTGATCCTTCTACCCACCCAGTGACGACTATTGTCCCTCCACGCGTGTTGAATGTTTCACTGCCTGAGAGCAGGCTGGGATGCATCTGACTTTGTCGATCGTCCTACTGAGCCTTGGATCTGACGAATACACTACTGACCTTGTCTTCAGTGCGGCAGAATGTTATTCCCTTGTGAGTATCAATTTCTAAGTTCCAGTAACGATGTACTGACAGTCTCTTTAAGTTGGCAAAATTGACTGCAATGGCCTCAAACGCGACGCAAATGGTTGGGCAGTCCTTGAGCCTTTCACGAGAGATGGAGATGGTATGTGCTTTCTGTATCCGTGTAGAATTGTATTGAATCTACCGTCAGATCACATCGCTGTCACCGATGCACTCTGCGTGGCGGAGCTTCGTAGACTGCCCTACAAGATTCCACACCTCAAGGTCGATCCTCACGAGGAATTCAGCGATGGGACTATACGCCCAACCGACCCGTTTATGACCACCCCGAATGCAAATTGGTGCCCAAACGTATCGGCTGATCGTAAAGAAGTTTGTGCGCGCACGGACGGGAGATTCTACACGGCCGATCTGTCCCTCTTCCCTCAAGTTTATTTCCCGAAGACCTATTATCAGCCCTACGGACTCGCCAGGCCCTCATTGGAAGAATTACCGGGACACCGGTACGAGGTCATTTGGTACGATATCGACCGCACGCGCGATTTCGTTTTGGAACCCGGCGCTATCAACAACGATCTGGGACGGATCAGGCGAGATTTGGTCGAACAATTTGTGAACCTCTGAACAAACCTCTCAACGGAGATCAAGACTCTGCGCAATGACATTCCAGAGAAGCTTCCCCAGTTCGGCGAACTCAATTATTGTGAGACGGGCATGCTTTACGCGTGTATCGCCTTGGAGTGTGCCCCCCAATCATACGAACTCACCCTTCTCACTGTCACCTCTTTTCAACGTTATTTCCTGGAAACCTTGGCTTGTTACGACTACTTGTCATATTGGTCCCTCCTCCCCGCGGTGGATACGCCTCGAGAAGTCAACAATACACGTATTGGTGCCATTACCGCCGAGATCGAGGTCGCGACACGATTGTACATGGAGGGTGTGCCCGTATGGCTTGTACGTGCGCCATCGGAGTTCCTCCCCAACACCAACATCGTCAACAAGTGCTGGCCGTCCTTGCCCAAAGGGATGGTAAGCGAGTACCTCCCCAAGGTTGCCCCGATCTTCAACGGTAGCCCCAGCGCGATTAGGAACCGAGCGTGCCAGGGCCTGCGTGCTCATAATATACGGCTCGGACACGCGGCCTACACTCTAGGTCCTGGAGAGCTGGGTAGGTGATGTTCTTTCCAGGAAAATAGGAATTGACCTAAAATATCTCTAGCTTCACAGCAAGTGGCGACTAGTCGGTCCTCTTCCGACACTGGCCCCTCCGTACCCATCTCTTTCGGTCCGGCGCACAGAACAGTCGCAACAGAACGCAAATTTACTACCAATTATTTCAAGCGCCTCGAATCTCCCGTGGCTCCGGAGACGAACGTCCTGTGGCAAAACGCACTCTCGTCCGTGAACAGGAAATGGAATCGTGTCCTAGACCATCCAAATCTGGATCGTTTGCGTGGCTACCCAGTGCTGGATCCCTCCCAACTCATGAAGACGGGGAACAAAAGATCTTTGCTCTATATTCCGGCCTGGCTGACTATTCGCATCGCCTGGCTTCATAACACAACCAGCCGGCCTTCCGCCAGCAACACATCTACGACAACTGTGGCATCCACTGCTGCTGGCGCTGCGACCGTTACGAATCGGTTCCCCGCAACGCAAGAGTGGAGGGATTACCTTGCCTCTGTATTACAAAGGTTGGGCCTTCTGAATGGCCCTGGTGCAGAGCCTTCGGCGAACACGCCGCTCGCGTCGACAAGTTCGTCGAGTGAACCTCCACTCAAGCGTCGCAAGACGGAACCTCAGAGTCGGAAGATGTCGAACGACCAGCTCGCCGCCCTGTTTTCTCTTGATTTGCAACAAATTTCTGGGCCGGTCGACATTTTCTGGAAGGGTAGCGTTCTTATCCATGCTAAGGATATTTTGGCCCGTAACTTCGATGTTCCTCCACTTGTGGTCAAGGAGATTGTCTGGGATCTCTTCGAACATAACTTTAGGCTCGAGTTCCTTGCTCTGGATCGGTGCATTCTCCCTCGTGAATACATGTCCAAGCAAGCCGCAGAGGATCGAGAAGCGCAACTTGCACGCTGTTTTCCGCAGAGATCATTTGTTGTTGTCGATCTCCCGAGAGATGATGAAGGGCTTGGTGCGAGCGATATGGCCAATCGGGTCGAGTACCTCGAAGAGTTTCGACAGACCCTCTCTGTTTGGCAAGGCTCCTCGGCCAAGAAGTTGAGCGAGATGACTGTGTTGCACCGTGGACCGAATGGGTTCCAGAGTGTCTCTGGAGGAGAAGTTCGGGCGATCGAACGTCTTGCATACTCGTTCTATTGCCAAACTTTCTTCGATTACTTTGGTCGGGCTCCATCCATCCCTCGTATCTTGCCCCTCAAGGATGCTTAGCCTACGCACGCATTTATAACCTTTGCACACTGTAAGTGACAGTGATATTCTTATGCTCGTCTACTTAAATGATTAATTGCAGATATGTCTTGTACTTCCGTTGTTTCCGGAATCACCCAAAATGGGTGATTCTTCTTGAATTCATTTAATGTCCGACGCCTGACCGTGTGATTAAGGCGCGATAAGCAATCTTTCTTGATGGTTATCGATTGTCGCTGTGTCTTCCTCTTACTTCTATCCGCTACATTGAAGATACTTGCTTGAAACACGGTATGTTGTTTAGAATTGCCTATATTGTATCTATAATGTCTTTTCCAGATCCCGCATGGCACCTGTATTCAAGCGGGTGTCCGCACTAAACTCTTCATCTCCCTCAAAGGCAACTGGGCTGATCCCTGTCGATGATCCGGCTTACAACTATGGAAGGTCTGGAAAAGTACTCGAAAGTCTTGTCTACACATCGTCGGGTACCTTCTCTCAGATCATTGCTCCGAGTAACGTTGAGCGGGGAGCCGTTGAGAGTCCCCTTGAACAGGCCTTCCATGTACCCCTCGACGAGAATGAGAATGGAACCGAGTTGACTGAGGTAGCTGCGGCTAAAAAGGAACGGCAGTGGTTGAATTGGAGTAGGAAGGTTATACCAAGCATGATCATGCCGTACTTGACTCTGCTCCGTGAGTCCGAGAATCTAAGCAAAATGGATATGTCTCGACACGACATCCGGTGTACTGGCTGTAGTGTTGGGCGCCGTCTGAGTGTATCATGTGTTTACTTTGAACGTAAAACAAATTAATCCTCTAATTGTCTATGCCTGCTAATGATTGATTTTCTAGGCATTGAGAAACTCACTTTGTGTACTTGCAAGGAACCAGCGTTGCAGCTTCTTACCATGGGTCTATTTCCATGTGCACCATCTGAACCATCTCTTGCTGTTGACCTTAACATGCTTGGGTTTGTGGAACGACTTTTTGTACATGCTGCACCCAATGTCACGGCATGGTGCAAGACATTAGAGGCTTTCCTGAGTGAGCGTAATTTCAAGCTGGCTACAAGAGTAAGCAATCATGATCATTTAAACTTATTAGTCCTAACTCTTGTCTTAGAATAGCCTTCGTGGGCGTTTCAGAAATGCTCTCCATTGGTATGCAGCACTTGCTGATACCAAGAAGCTTATTATCAGTGACTATCTCAATGCTGTTTGCCATGAAGTACTAGGTCCAGCATCTGATGATAAGAGTCAGAATGCAGAGGGTGAAGATGGTGAGTATACTGGTGACTGTTTAAAGGTTAGATATAATTTGTTGAATATAGATTTTCAAGATAATATGGTTGTGGATGAAGATCTTCAGAGAGATGAGTCTCCTCTACCAGAGTCTGCACATTCTAGTATGTGTTTACGTTATCTTATATCTGTGATATTAGAACAAAGTTTCTTTTACAGTTGATCGCCCAAGTGAATATCTTCGTGAAAGATGTCCTTTGTGCTTTGGTGGTGAAAATTGGAGCAAGCCAGATCAGATGTGAGCAATTCTGGAAAGCAGAACACTGAAACTAATACAAAGATTTTAGTGTTGATGCTATTGTCTGTGTTGATGCTTGCTTTACGCAAAAACGACGCAAGTCCCGTGGTCATGCATATGTGCCTCCTCGTAGTCATCCAGAGACAGCTTTTGTCTCTCGTGATGAGGTTGATGATATGGAGACTATTGTGGAAGAGGCTCGTCCCTCTGTTCGCAAGCACGTAGGACCATCAGATGCTGCAGTAGAGCCAGACTTTGAACCTGGTATCAGAGTGCCTGCAGTGGTTTTGAATGAGTGCAATGACTCTTTTGTGGCTGCCAATGACAAGCGTGTCAAAGCCAGTACTCAATTCTTTTCTGATACTGCACTTATGGCAATGCTATGCCGACACGATCGTGTTTTATGGCTGGTCAATATGACATCAGCTGGAGAGAAGCAGCATTATGTTCTGTCTTTGATTCAAAAGCTTTTTGATCATATACCAGCTACTATGCGGATAGGGCTGCTATATGACATTGGGTGTCAGCTTCATCGGAGTTGTGTGAAGTTTGATTTTCTTGATGCCTATATTGATCGAATTGTTTTTGGGATATCTGTTTTTCATGCATATGGCCATCAGTGGCCATGTCAACTTGTGTATCACCCTCGAAAATGCAAAGGTTTTGGCCTTAGTGATGGAGAGGGATGTGAACGGTTCTGGAAGGCAATCAAACCCCTGATCCCTTCATGCCGTGTTTCAGGTTACTATAACCGAATCTACACAATTGATACACAGGTTAAGCACATTGATGAGCAGTCATTGATGGGTCTTGGGAACTGGCTTCGAAAAAAGTGGATTTCAATGGGCGATAAACAAAGTGATGCACTTGTGGTGTTGGAAATGGTTGAAGAAAAGGGGTTCTCTATTGAATTTCTTCAGACCCAGTGGGAGGAGCAGGTAGCAGAGCAGACAAAGCCCTTAAAGAAGCAGTCAAAGGGTATTGCTGATAAGGCAATTAACGAGATCTTGGCACTTACCAAGAATATTGATGGATACAAGGAAGAGATTAGAGAGCTGGAGACTATGATGGAGATTAGTGAATATCCAGAAGGGATGGATATTTTTACAGTTGATGAATCACTGGTGGATTTACGGAGTCGCCTTACCAAGGCCACGAATGCAGTATCAAACAAGCGAACCAAGCTTGGTATTGATGCTCGCCTTGTGTTGCAGCGATTGATAGGAAACCAGTTTCTACGGTTGCGATTGAATGCTCTAGCTGTTAAGCAGCGCATTCGGGATCGGTTGAGGCAACGCAAGTTTGAGCTGGAGAATCTGGAGAGGGCATACCGTACTACGGTCAACCAGAGAAAGCTCAGTCAACATGCAGAGCAGCAGATCAAACGGAAGGAGCCAGGAATTCAGACATTAGCTCGAAACTATAACAAGATGTGCATTGAGCTCAAGGAGCTTATTGCCAAGAAGAAGGCTCCCCGTGGTGCTGTTGCTCCTTTGCCAATGGAGTCTGCTGGACTTTTTCGGCTGGATGTTGATGATGATATTTGGCAGGACATTGGTCTCACAGATGAGACTGATAGTTATGAAGCAATTCCACCATGGCTAGGTGATGAAAATGTTCGAGAGGGTATCAAATCTCTCTTACAATATCGTCGTTGCCAGGAGGAAGAACAACGTCTTATATCTGAGCGCATTTCTATGCAGCAGTGGATACGAGAGGAATGGGTTGTAATGCTGGCAGCTTTGGATTTCACTCAAGACCATCCTGATCTGCAGTATCAATTTGAACTGCGGAAGAAATATCTTATACGCTTGTGTCTAGGTTGGGAGCCAATGGTTCGGGCTATTCCTAACAAATCTGGGGATACTTGGGGCCCATCTGAGGAGGACTTGGCTTGGGGAAGGAGTTTGGAGTTTAATGAGAGTGTTCTTGAAAAGGATGAAGAGAGTGAAGTAGAGGAGTGGGCAGATGAGGAAGAGGGTGAGGATGCTGAACTTGTTGATGAAATGGAGGCACGAGCATGGGCAGATCAGTTTTAACTACTCTGGATTGATCTGGAAGATAAAATCACAAAATGACTTGAAAATGTTTCTACTCTCTTGAAAACATTTCCATACGGTGAGAAAATGTTTTCACTCTCTCGAAAATGTTTCCACTCTCTTGAAAATGTTTCTGCTCTCTCGAAAACATTTCTGTATGGTTAGAAAATGTTTTCAGTCTCTCAAAAACATTTCCATATGGTTAGAAAATGGTTTCATTCTCTTGAAAATGTTTCCACTCTCTCGAAAACATTTCCGTATGGTTAGAAAATATTTTCAGTCTCTCGAAAACATTTCTGTATGGTTAGAAAATGTTTTCACTCTCTTGAAAATGTTTCCACTCTCTCGAAAACATTTCCATATGGTTAGAAAATGTTTTCAGTCTCTCGAAAACATTTCTGTATGGTTAGAAAATGTTTTCACTCTCTTGAAAATGTTTCCACTCTCTTGAAAACATTTCCGTATGGTTAGAAAATGTTTTCACTCTCTCAAAAATGTTTTTACTCTTCTGAAAATGTTTCTGCTCTCTTGAAAACACTTCTCATTAACAGTTGGGAGCAGTAATACTGAACTCACTCATATATATTATAAATGATATCAGCGAGCAGCTCTATGAGA
>Ga0247742_10002663_pt1 | contig 11610 bp, 8 predicted proteins | sample UWRJL208509C2_FD_180944 | JGI IMG/M metagenome (GOLD analysis project Ga0247742, IMG submission 180944) | Plant litter microbial communities from Arlington Agricultural Research Station in Wisconsin, United States - UWRJ-L208-509C-2 | ecosystem: Environmental > Terrestrial > Plant litter >... | reverse complement strand
ATGATCGCCAACAAGTCGCAGAAGGCCAGCGGCGGCGACCTGGCGCGCGAATGCGTGAATGCCACGCTGTCAGGCATCGAGCGCCTGGGGCTGGAGCTGGATGACACCGCCTTCGAAAAAGCCGTGGACCTGGTGGTCAATGCCGACAATATCTACGTGGTCGGCGTGCGCCGCTCCTTTGCAGTGGCCGATTACCTGGTCTACAACCTGCAGCACACCAACAAGCGCATCCACCTGATCTCGGGCCTGGGCGGCAGCTACCGCGAGCAGATGCGCAGCGTGCGCGCCAATGACCTGGTGATTGCGATCAGCTTTACGCCCTACGGCAAAGAGACCCAGCACTGCCTGCGCATTGCCCAGCACCACCAGGCCAAGACGCTGATCATCACCGACAGCAACCTGTCGCCGCTGGCCAAGCGGGCGAACGCGGTGCTGTTGGTGAATGAGGGGTCGTCGTTTGCCTTCCGTTCGTTGAGCGCCACGTTGTGCCTGTGCCAGGCGTTGTTCATTGCCGTGGCGTATCGGTTGGAGTTGAAGGTGGATGAGATTCATGAGCAGGTGGGGTTTGATGATTGAGCTTGGGCCTCTGAAGGCCCTCCTGCGGGAGCGGCTTGCTCGCGAAAGCGGTCTGGGAGCGACTGGTTAGCCGACTGATACAGCGCATTCGCGAGCAAGCCCGCTGCCACATTTATTGCTCAGCGTCAGGGGTTGGGGTGGCGCATCAGAAGGTACGCGGAGGGGATGACAAATAGGGACAACAGCGGCGCCGTGAGCATCCCGCCAATCATCGGGGCGGCGATGCGGCTCATGACTTCGCTGCCAGTGCCGCCGTCCAGCAGGATCGGCAGCAGGCCGGCGATGATGACGGCCACCGTCATGGCCTTTGGGCGCACGCGCATGACCGCGCCTTGCATGATCGCGGCCGGCAAGTCGCCATCGTTGCGCTCGGCCCAGGCACTTTTCAAGTAGAGCAGCATGATCACGCCGAACTCCGCCGACACCCCTGCCAGCGCGATAAAGCCCACACCCGTGGCCACCGACAGGTTGAAGCCCATCCAGTCAAGCAACCATACCCCGCCCGTCAGCGCGAACGGCAAGGTTGCCAGGATCAGCAACGCTTCATCCACCCGGCGAAAGGTCAGGTACAACAGCACGAAGATGATCAGCAAGGTGGCCGGCACTACCAGCTTGAGGCGCTGGTTGGCACGCTCCAGGAACTCGAACTGCCCTGAATAGCTGAGGCTCATGCCCGGTTGCAGCTGGACCTGCTGATTGATCGCGGCACGCAGGTCCTTCACCACGGAGGCCAGGTCGCGGTCACGCACGTCGATGTAGACCCAACCCGACGGGCGTGCGTTTTCGCTCTTGAGCATAGGTGGGCCATCGGTCACCTTGACCTTGGCCACCGTGCCCAGGGTGATCTGGCTGCCCGACGGCGTATAGATCGGTACATTACCCAAGGCCGTCACCGAATCGCGCCATTCCTTCGGGTAACGCAGGCTGATCGGAAAACGCGCCAGCCCTTCTACGGTTTCACCGATGGTTTCCCCGCCGATGGCGCCGGACACGATCGACTGCACATCAGCGATGTTCAGCCCGTAGTGCGCGGCAGCTGCGCGGTCGATATCGACGTCAATGTAGCGCCCTCCGGTGAGGCGTTCCGCCAAGGCAGAACTGACACCCGCCACGCCCTTCGCGACCTTTTCCACGGCCTGGGTGACCGTATCGATCTGCATCAGGCTGGTGCCGGCCACTTTCACCCCGATCGGGCTTTTGACGCCCGTAGCCAGCATATCGATGCGGTTGCGGATCGGCGGGATCCAGATGTTCGTCAGGCCGGGCACCTGCACCACGCGGTCGAGTTCCTTGACCAGCTTGTCCGGGGTCATGCCGGGGCGCCATTGCTCGCGGGGCTTGAATTCAATCGTGGTCTCGAACATCTCCAGCGGCGCCGGGTCGGTGGCCGTTTCGGCGCGACCGGCCTTGCCGAATACGTGGGCGACTTCCGGCACCGTCTTGATCAGGCGGTCAGTGCGTTGCAGCAACTCCCCGGCTGTTTGCGTCGACAAGCCCGGCAGCGCCGAGGGCATGTACAGCAAGTCGCCTTCGTCCAGCGGCGGCAGGAATTCCCCGCCCAGTTTCGAGAGGGGCCACAACGCACTGGCGACCACCACCAGCGCCACCAGCAGCGTCACACGTGGCCAACGCAACACGGCCTCCAGCGCCGGTTGGTAAAGCCTGATCAGGCCTCGATTGAGCGGGTTACGCTGCTCGTCGGGGATGCGCCCGCGAATCCAGTAGCCCATCAGCACCGGGATCAAGGTCACCGACAAGCCGGCGGCGGCCGCCATGGCGTAGGTCTTGGTATAGGCCAGCGGGCCGAAGAGCCGGCCTTCCTGGGCCTGCAGGGTAAACACCGGGATAAACGACAAGGTGATGATCAACAGGCAGAAAAACAGCGCCGGGCCGACCTCCACCGCCGCGTCGGTCATGACTTTCCAATGGTCTTCACCCTTGAGCTCGCGGCCCGGATGGGCGTGATGCCAGGCTTCGATTTTCTTGTGGGCGTTTTCGATCATCACCACCGCCGCGTCCACCATCGCGCCGATGGCAATCGCAATACCGCCCAGCGACATGATGTTGGCGTTGATGCCCTGCAAGCGCATGATAATAAACGCGATCAGCACCCCCACCGGCAGCGAGATGATCGCCACCAGTGATGAGCGCAGGTGCCAAAGGAAAACCCCGCACACCAGCGCCACCACCAGGAACTCTTCCAGCAATTTATGGCTGAGGTTGTCCACGGCGCGGTCGATGAGTTTACTGCGGTCGTAGGTAGTAACGATCTCCACACCGGGCGGCAGGCTGTTTTTCAGCTGCTTGAGCTTGCTCTTGACCGCGGCGATGGCTTCCCTCGCATTTTTGCCACTGCGCAGGATCACTACGCCACCCACCGCCTCGCCTTCACCGTCGAGTTCGCTGATGCCCCGGCGCAGGTCCGGGCCCAGTTGAATGGTTGCCACATCGCCCAGAGTGACCGGCACATTGTTGGCATCCAGTCGCAGGGGGATCCCACGAAAATCCTGCAGCGACGTGAGGTAGCCGGAAGCCCGCACCATGTACTCGGACTCCCCCATGTTCAGGACCGAACCGCCGGTTTCCTGGTTGGCCTTGCCGATGGCGTCCACCACCTGCGACTGGGTAATGCCACGACTGGCCAGCGCCAACGGATCGAGCTGCACCTGGTACTGCTTGACCTGGCCACCGATGGTCGCGACTTCCGCCACGTTGGGCAGGGTCTTGAGTTCGAACTTGAGGAACCAGTCCTGCAACGCGCGTAACTGCGCCAGATCGTGCCGGCCGCTACGGTCTACCAATGCGTACTGGTAGATCCAGCCCACGCCGGTGGCGTCCGGCCCCAGCGCCGGCTTGGCCGATGCCGGCAGCCGAGCCTGCAACTGACTGAGGTATTCCAGCACCCGCGAGCGCGCCCAATACAGGTCGGTGCCTTCGTCGAACAGCACGTACACATAGCTGTCGCCGAAGAACGAAAACCCACGCACAGTCTTGGCCCCCGGTACCGAAAGCATGGTGGTGGTCATTGGGTAGGTGACCTGGTTTTCCACGATCTGCGGTGCCTGGCCGGGATACGGTGTGCGGATAATCACCTGCACATCCGAGAGGTCCGGCAGCGCGTCGACCGGCGTATTCTGCACCGCCCACAGACCCCAGGCGGTGATAAACAGCGTAGCGAGCAAGACCAGGAAGCGGTTGGCCACCGACCAGCGAATCAACAGGGCGATCATGGCTGGTCTCCCGGCTGCATGCTCATTTCAGAAGGGCCGGACGATCGAGCGGAAACCCCGCGCAAACTGGCTTCAGAATCCAGCAGGAATTGACCCGACGCGACCACCTGCTGGCCCTCCTGCAGGCCACTGCGGATGGTCGTCTGGTCCTGGCTTTGCGCACCGACTTCAACGTCCACCGGACGGTAATGCCCGCCCTCCTCCGCCAGCATCACCACGACGCGCTTGCCCGTGCGGATCAGCGCTTCGCTGGGCACTTGCAGCACGGGTTGCACGGTGGATTGCGCCAGGCGCACCTGGGCTGTCATGCCGGGGCGCAACGTGCCGTCGGGATTGGGCAGTTCAACGCGCACCTGGATCGTGCGGCTGTCACTGGCAATGGCCGGTAAAATCGCACTGACAGTGCCCTTGAAGGTCTGGCCCGCGAGCCCCGCAAAGCGACTTTCAACCGCCTGCCCAACGGTCAGCGCCGCACCTTGGTCCTGCGGCACCGCGACTTGCAACCACACGCGATCCAGGCCATTGATGCGCGCCAGGGTCTGCCCCGCCGCCACGGTCATGCCTTCGCGCACCTCCAGGGTCTGCACCGCACCGCCTATTGGACTGGTGACGGTCACCACCGATTGCGCACGCCCGCTTCGCTCGATCTGGGCGATCAATCCGGAGGGCATTCCGCTGAGGCGCAAGCGCTGCCGAGCTGCTGCCAACAAGCGGGCGTCGGCGCTGCGGCGCAGGGCCAGGAACTCTTCCTGAGCTGCCGCCCATTCGGGTATCAACAGGTCCACCAAGGGCGCACCCGACTTGAGCACATCCCCCGGCGCGCGGTCATGAACGCGCTCGACAAAACCACTTGCACGCGCCTGCACCACGGCGACGTCACGGTCGTTGAAGGCAAGAATGCCAGGCACCTCCAGTGTGGACGCCATCACGCCACGGGTGACCGTCGCCAGGCGCACGCCGAGGTTCTGCGCCACACGCGGGTCGATCTGCACGGCGGTATTATCCGAAGCGCTATCGGCATAACGTGGTACCAACTGCATGTCCATGAACGGCGACTTGCCGGGCTTGTCGAACTGCTGCTGCGGGTACATCGGGTCGTACCAGTACAGCGCCGGTTTTTCCGCCGTGGCCGGCACCGACACCGGTGCCTGCCCCACCCAGTACCCTGCGCCAAGGCCCGCCCCCAACAGCACAACCGCGAGTGATCGATTAATCATGGGCGGGTTCTCCATAGGCGAAATACAGCTGCGCGCCGACCAGGGCACGCTGCTCGATGGCATCGATCTGTTTGAAGCGGGCCTCGACCAGTTCACGCCGGGCGCTGACTACGTTGAGCAAGTCACCCTTGCCCGCCCGGTAACCGGCCAGGCTCAGCGCGACTTTCTCTTCGGCCAGTGGCACCAGGCTGTCCTGGCTGCGCAGTACGGCGCGGTCCAGGCGCTGGTATTGCGCCAAGTCGTCATCCAGCTGCTGGGCATGCTCCCGGACGGTCGCTTCGCGCTCGGCCTCCAGTTGATCCAGTTCGGCCTGCCGGGCGGCGATCCCGGGGTTTTGCCGGCGGCCAGGGAAGATCGGCAGGTCGAGACTCAATTGCAGGCTGACCATGTCGCCGTACTCACGTCCACGGTGCTGATAGTCCACCTCCCAGCTCCAGTCCGAGGTCTTTTGCGCACGGGCTTCGCGCAACCGCGCCTCGGCCTGGCGGGTGCGCGGCGCAAAGGCTTGGAGCTCCGGGTGAAGGTGCAGGTTGTAACGCGCGTCCACAGGCCAGCTGGGAAACTGGCCGCTGGGTGTTTCGCTGGCGGCTGGGCCGATCCAGCGCTTGAGCGCCGCACGGGCCTGGGCGCGCAGCTGGACCAACTCGTCTTCGCGCCCGGCCAGCTCGGCGGCTTCCTGCCTGGGAATGACACTATCCGAGGGCTGGCCGCGCCCCCCGGCCAACTGCGCGCGCACGCTGTCTTGCAGCAGGCGGTTCTGCTGGTAGAAATCCCTGAACAAGGCGTCCTTGCGCTCCACCGCATACGCACGAATCCAGGCCTGGGCTGTGGCCTGGCGCACGTTCAGGCGTTCGATACGCCCCTCGGCCGCCGTGCGTTCCACCGTCGCAACCGCCAACTCGACGCGGGCCCGGCGCTTGTCGCGGCTGGGCACCTGTTGCTGGACACCGATCATTTGTTCAGTCATGTCATCGCCATTCAACGTGCCGCGATTGGGCCCGCCAATGGGAAAATTCTGCAGGCCTACCAGCAGCTTGGGATCGGGCAGTTCACCTGCAGGTATCGCCGCCTGGGTCGCGGCCTGTAGCCTGGCCGACTCAGCCGCAAGCGACGGCGCGTTGGTGTGCGCAAGGCGCAAGGCGTCGTCCAGGGTCAGCGCACGCGCCAACGCCGGCCACGCCAGCACGCCCACCACCAGGGCGCGCATGTAGAGGGCATTCATGTTGAAGATTCCTGTTCCGTTGCGCTGTGCGGCGCTTTAGGCGGCCCACAGCAAAGCCATCCCGCACAGGGGATGTGTCTTCAGGTGCAACAGGAATCAGGCCCGGGGCGGGCGCCAGACGCCGGACGGCGTGCGGTCAGGGATGAAGTCCGATGAGGTGCTGACGAGCAGCGGATGAGCGAGGGTCAAGGGAGCCTTGAGTACCGGTATGGACAGTTGCAGCAGGCTACCGGTCTTGCATTCCTGGCCGGGCTTGCAGGCCTTGCCGCGGTCAACGCCGTCCTGGCAGCAGTCGGGGGCCATGTCGGTCATCATCTGCATGTCCGACATCTTCATGGGGCAGGGCTCGGTGCTCGACGGCACGCCCGCCATCCCGTTCAGGGGAAGCGTGAGGCTCAACAGCAGGACCAGGATCAAACGCAAGAGGCGGCTCATAGGGCGCGAGTCTAGCCAAGCGCGGGTTAAGCCGTTATTAACAATTGGGCCAGTGCACGGCCGTGATAACGGATCTGAGCCAGGGTCAGCGCGGTGTAGCCGATGATCACTGCTGGCGGCAAGGTCACTCCGTGGCAGAACTTGCCCAGCGGCTGCAGCGTCAACCCCACTTCAGCCGCGCGGGTACAGAAGTCGCCCTCCTCCACACTTGCCGGTAGCCACAGCACAAAATGCAGTCCGGCCTGCTGGCCGCTGACCGTACAGTGTCCACCCAAGCACTCCAGTAACGTATCGCGGCGGGCCTGGTACGCCTGGCGCGAGGCGCGCAAGTGACGCACAAAGGCGCCACTGCGCATGAACTCCACCAGCCCCAATTGATCACTCGCGCCCACCGAATGCCCAGTGAGTTGCAGGGTACGCAGCAACGACCGTCGCAACACCTTGGGCACCACCATGAAGCCCACGCGCAAACCGGGGAACAAGTTCTTGTTGAAGCTGCCGCAGTAGATCACCCGGTCGCCCGAATCCAGGGACTTGAGCGCAGCCAACGGCGCGGTGTTGTAGTTGTATTCGCTGTCGTAATCGTCTTCGACCACCCAGGCATCGGCGCGGGACGCCCAATCCAGCAGCGCCAGGCGACGGGACACCGACAGGGTCATGCCCAGAGGTGCCTGGTGCGCCGGCGTGACATAGGCCAAGCGTGCGGTCTGGGGAAGTTGCGAGGTGTCGAGGCCCTCGGCAGTGACAGGTATGCCGTGCACATTTGCGCCTGCCAGGGCGAACAAGCGCCGCGCTGGCAGGTACCCCGGGTCTTCCACACAGGCCACGTCGCCCGGGCTGAGCACGCTGCGCGCAATCAGGTCGAGTGCATGGCGAATACCGGTGGTGACGATCACTTCATCAGCCTCACACTGCATGCCACGATAGCTGCGCAGGTAGTCGGCAATCTGCGCGCGCAACGCGGGCAGGCCGGCCGGGTGGGCCGCTTCCAGCACGCCCGGCCCTACGTTCAATAACCCACGGGATAAGCAGCGAGCCCAGGTTTTAAGATCAAACAGGCTGGCATCCGGGCGGCGCGCGACGAAGGGCACATGACTCTGCACACCGGCATCCGGCAGGTCGGGTTCCACCGCGCGCCGGGGCGTTCCCCTGGCCACCGGAGCGGCAATGAACTGCTCGGGAATCACCGCGCATACCCGCGTGCCGGAGCCGGCCACGCGTTGCACATAGCCTTCGCTGTGCAGCCGGTCGAACGCCGCTTCCAACGTGCCACGGGACACCCTCCAGCGCTCGGCCAGGCTGCGCGTGGACGGCAAGCGGCTGCCGGCCGGTAATTGGCGAGCAAGTATCGCCCCGCGCAGGGCGTCGTAGGCCCCCTGCTGCTTGCCTGCGTCCAGCGTATCGGGGCGCGGCAGGTCCAGGGCGGATGCGGTTTTTCCTCGGCTCATAGTGGTCCTATCGAACAAGGCATAAATGGCACTGAGGATTAAACCACAACACCGCTAGAGTTCGGGCTCTACTCTCTGCATCGAGGCTTCCCATGACTCAACGCGCCCTCTCCACCGGGTTCTGGCTGGTGCTGCTGACCGTACTCATTGCGCTGCCACGCATCACCCTGGACCTGCACTTGCCGGCCCTGCCCGCTATGGCAGACGACTTCCAGACCAGCGACAGCCAACTGCAACTGACCCTGACGCTGTATGCCCTCGGCTCGGCGATTTCCCTGCTGGTCAGTGGCCCGCTCACTGACCGTTTTGGCCGCCGCCCGGTGCTGCTGAGCGGGCTGTTTCTGTATGTTGTCGCCACAGCGGCGTGCGCCCTGGCAAGCAGCATCACCGTGCTGATTGTTGCCCGCCTGTTCCAGGCGTTGGGCGGTTGCTGCACCACCGTGATCGGCCGCGTGATTGTGCGCGACTACTTCGACCGCGACGAACAGGCGCGTTTGCTGGGCTTGATCTCCATGGCCATGGCGGTGTCGCCCATGGCTGCGCCGGTGCTCGGCAGCCTGATGCTGCCGCTCATCAATTGGCGAGGGTTGTTTGTGCTGCTCGGGGTGATGGGGGCGCTGCTGTACCTGACGGTGTATCGCCGCCTTCCGGAAACCCGTGCGGCGCAAGTCGCCGGCGCTCCAGCGAGCGGGCTGTTGCGCATCTACGGCCAATTACTGCGTGACCGGTACTTCCTGCGTTACGCCCTGGCCATCGGCTGCGTATACAGCACCTACTTTCCGTTTATCAGTGAGTCATCGGCGTTGCTGCAAAGGGGCTTCCACCTGACGGCCACCGCATATGCCCTGGTGTTCGCCGCCACCATCAGTGGCTACATGCTCGGCGCGAACCTGTTTCGACGCTTGGTACGACGCATCGAACCCGATCGGTTGATCGCTGCTGGGATAGGCCTGAACGTGCTGGGCAGTATCGGTCTCGCGCTGGCCGCCACTGCGCTGCCAGGGGAATGGCTGGCGATTGTGCTGCCGATGGTTGTGATCATGGTGTCGGTGGGGATGACAATTCCAGCCTGCCAGCTGTCGGTGCTGCAGCCCTACGGAGCGATTGCCGGAACCGCGTCGGGACTGTTCTTTTTCACCCAAATGCTGCTGACGGCAGTAAGCAGTTGGGTCACAGGATTATTGTCCGACGGCACAAGCGCCGCGTTGATAATCATGACGGTCGTCGCCAGCCTCCTGCTGGTGACAAGCTGGCTGACCCTACACAAAACCAAATGTGGGAGCGGGCTTGCCCGCGAAAGCGTCGTATCAGCCAACTCATGAGTCACCGATACACACCTTTCGCAAACAAGCCCGCCCCCACATTTTTTAACGATCAGGACCTGCAATCAATGCATGAAAATCGCAATCAGAATGATCACCGGAATAGGCACACCGAGGAACCAAAGCAGTAATGAGCGCATGATGTTCTCCTTGAATAATTAACGTACGAAGTGTTCGGTTTCGACATACACCACGGCATCGCGACGGCGACCGCCGAAGGTGGCGGCGAAGCTGGCGAAGAACGCACCGATCAACAGCGCGACAAAGGTCCACAGCGACGTATACGCAGCGACTTTGGCAGCGGTGTCAGCGGCTTGCTTGGCTTTCAGCTTGGCGTCTTCAACGGCTTTGCGGGCATCGCCATAGACCTTGTCGATACGCGCTTCAGCGTCGGCCTGGCTGAGGTTGGTGCGCTGGCTGATCAACTGGGCCAGGTAGGCACGGTCCTCAGGGGCAAGTTGGCCGTCATTGCTCAAGGTGCGGGTCAAGATACGTGCAACCACGCCATGGGCAGCGTCATCACTGACGGCTACCGGGCGATCATCACGAAACAGGCTGTCGACGTAGTAGTCGAAGTCACCGCCATTGACGCCCTTGGCTGCACTGCCGGCAGCTTGCGTCATACCGCTGGCGGCGCCCGCCGCAACGCTGGCACCGGCCTTGACACCACCGGTGACGACACTGCTGACCGAACCCACCACCAGCACCGCGGTGATCAATGTGGCCACGGCCCAGGCCAGGAAGCCATGGGCGGTATCACGGAAGTACACTTCATCACCGTGCATGTTGGCCCATTTGACGCGCAACCGGCCGGCGATATAACCGCCCAAGCCGGACGCAACGATCTGCGTGAACGCCAGCCAGACAATCGTGGAAATGCCAAGCCCCTTGGCACTGATACCACTGTCGGCCCACGGCGATACCGCCGAAAAGCCCAGGCCAAAGCCCAGCAGTACCAGGATCAGTGACAACGCAGCCGCGGCGGCAGCCCCGGCGAAAATTGCGCCCCAGGAAACCCCGGAGAGCGCGCTCGATTCTTGCAGCGTGGATGAGGATGTGATCATTTTTGTTTTGCTCCAGGCAGAAAAATGGTGTTACAAGTCTCAAAAGGGACAGTGCAGGCACCATGCCAGTCGGCAAACAATTTAAAACCTATATATTTCAGTAACTTAATTAAATTGAACTAACCTGAACCATGCAACTTGCAAGAAGTGACCGCATCAGACGGGCGTTATGCAATCTCCTGCGGGGCATTGCCAATGTGGGAAGTGGCTGGCCTGCAACAGCGATGTGTCCGTGACTCCTTCATTGCTTGGTACTGCGCCATCGCAGGCAAGCCAGCGCCCACACGATGCGGGTAGTGCCGATGAAATCTGTGTCAGTTTTGCCAACATGAAGTTTTATTTAGGAAGCGTTCAGCCATTTCTTGGCAAAATACCCGCACTTCTAGTGTGAATCGCTCACCAGGTAATCCTATGACCCGTATTTTGACCATCGAGGATGACGCCGTAACGGCCCGCGAGATCGTCGCCGAGCTGAGTAGCCATGGACTGGATGTAGATTGGGTAGACAACGGCCGCGAAGGCCTGGTCCGCGCCGTGAGTGGTGATTACGATCTAATCACCCTCGACCGCATGCTGCCGGAGCTGGACGGCCTGGCCATCGTCACGACGTTGCGTACCATCGGTGTATCGACGCCGATCCTGATGATCAGCGCCCTCTCCGACGTCGACGAACGCGTGCGTGGCCTGCGCGCTGGCGGTGATGATTACCTCACCAAGCCGTTCGCCTCGGATGAAATGGCCGCCCGCGTCGAAGTGCTGCTGCGACGCAAGAGCACGGTCAAGGAATTCGAAACCTCGCTGCGCGTGGCTGACCTGGAGCTGAACCTGATCAGTCGCGAAGCCAGTCGCGCCGAACAGCCCCTGAGCCTGTTGCCCACCGAATACAAATTGCTCGAATTCCTGATGCGCAACACCGGGCAGATCCTGTCGCGGATGATGATTTTCGAAGAAGTGTGGGGCTATCACTTCGACCCGGGTACCAACCTGATCGACGTGCACATCGGTCGCCTGCGCAAGAAGATCGACCCCCCGGGCCTCACGCCGCTGATTCGCACGGTACGAGGTTCCGGTTATGTCATTGCTGAACCCCTCTAAG
>Ga0247742_10002662_pt1 | contig 11615 bp, 10 predicted proteins | sample UWRJL208509C2_FD_180944 | JGI IMG/M metagenome (GOLD analysis project Ga0247742, IMG submission 180944) | Plant litter microbial communities from Arlington Agricultural Research Station in Wisconsin, United States - UWRJ-L208-509C-2 | ecosystem: Environmental > Terrestrial > Plant litter >... | reverse complement strand
GATCCCTGAATAGACCTGACGCCCTGAGCATCCTAAGCGTCCCAAGACACTCCTGAGTCGTCCCTGGAGTCTCTTTGAGCAAAAGTGTTTTTCCTGATGAAGTGGAAATTCGTCGGGAATAACATTCTCATTAAATTTCCGTAAGTCAATAACCATCCGAGGCTTTCCGTTCCGATAGACGATAAACACTGGCGCTGCCCAAGGACTTACTGATGGCTCAATGACACCTAATTCGATCCATGAATCCATTTGTTTATCAATTACTTCGCGCTTTGCTGGTGACGCTGGAAAAGGTGGTAGTGAGATTGGTATGGTACCTGGTTTCATACTTACCTCAACCTTTTCTGGGTAATTTCCCAGTCTCCCATCAAGACCAAATGTAAGTTCATTTTGCAATATAATTTTCTCAAGAGCAGACCTTTGGTCGTTGGTGAGTTGGGGTGAAATATCCACTTCTTTCAGTAGCCTTTCTCAAGGTATGTCATCTTGACTAGTCACTGAAGTCTTGGGTCCTCCTTCAAGAGGTAAAGTAGACACTGGATCGTCCTCCTCGCTTGCATTTTGATGCGCCTTTGAGGTAACTTTTGATTTGCTTCTAACTGTCCTACTGTCAACGAGACTCCTAACCACCGATGCGTATTTCTCCGTCCTTTCTCGATCTTCATTCGACAGTTTCTTACTCCTGTTAAGCCAGTTTTGTGGATTATGTGCGTATCCTAATATCTCACCCTTAGATACAACAACTGGTTCCTCCGAGAAATTGGAAATATGTAACACTTGATCATCCTGAGAGATCATAGTGTCTGGAGCCCCGTAAATAACCTTTCCCCCTTTGCTGGTTAAAAACTTACGTTCCACAAAAATAGAGCCGCTTGAGGTCGTCAATTGTGTTTCGACCCTAACTGCTTTACTTGACATGGCCGGTATAATAACTCGTTCAATGGCTCTGACCTCTCTGTTCAATTTCCGTTTGTGCTTTCTCTGTCGATACTTCTGATTGCGTCGATGATTTCTATGCTTGAGGTTTGAGGATTGTAGTTCTGGCAAAGTCCTGATCCGAAAGGCATGTCCCTGATTATCTGACAATATATTACCAGTTGAGCTTTCGACAAAAATAGATCGTCCAGTCCCTCCAAAAGATAGGCGTGTCTCTCCTGCGTCCCTGATTGTCGATATGGAGTATTGATCTGCGAAGTCATTCCCGAGAAGGAATGGAGTTGTCATCCCTTTTACAACATAAGCCTCCACCGTAAGTTTAATTGGTCCTTCTTCAGAATGGAAGTAAACATCTAATGTAACGAATCCTGATATCGAACTTGTACCAGTAACTTGAATCAATTTAATTTTCTGTCCAGTCTTAACCTTAGGTTTAACTGCTAATTGATCCAACGCAGCTTCCGAAATCAAGGTGATATCAGAACCTGAGTCAATGATGACTTTCATTGGCTCTTCTGCTAACCCTCCGATTGAAGCCATAGTCTGCGTAGCTTTTGATCCTAGGAAAGAACATCCAGGCGGTCGAGCCATATGTTTCTTGAGTTCAACGATTTCTCCAGTGACGGCACGAATCTGGTAAGCCTCTTTGATGATATCCCGCGCTAATCTTCGCCTAGTCCTTCGGTTCAAAGCTTGCTTGATATTCCTTGAAGGTAACTGACCCTCTTCTAATATTTCATCAGCCTCTGAAGTTGCTTCGACCTCCATAATTTCAGACGCTAGGTTTGTAGTGAAGTTCATTGATGTACCTTGCGTAAGATAAGTCGTCAGTGAAAGCTCTTGACTCTCGTCTTCCTCTGAGTCTAACTCAAAATACAGATTGTCGTATTCCTCTTGAGCTTCTTGCTCCTCAGAAGATGTCTGACCAAGATTTACTCGTGCTAATTTAGCAGCTTTGAATGAATGTCGACATTCATTATCCCAATGCTTACCACTTCCGCAATGTCGGCATGGACGTGCTCCTTTAGCTTCGGGGGTGCTTCCTTTCTTCGTCACATTTCCGTCATCCTTAGGAAATTTAGGTGGGGGCATGTTCTTGTATGTTCCCACTAAGTGAGTCCTTGCGGTGTATTGCCCTTTTGAGTAATCCTTTCCTTTCGTATAATCCTTGGTGGTATACTCATTTCGATATTCCCTGGGCATATCCAAACGCATTAAGGTATCCTCATAGTAACGAATTGCTGATTGGAATTCTCGGGCCGTGGTATACAATTGAGTGGTAAGTATTGTATTCCAATTTGCTGGAGCGCCTTCCATGACTTCAAGTATAATTTCTGAATCGTCAAGAGTGTAGACAGTATTTAACAATTCCACCTTACGAATATAGTACTCGCTTGGTGTCTCTTTCGCTTGACCACTCTCTCGATAGTGAGCTCTGTTAGCTCGTCCTTTCTGTTTATCGAGCCATCGTCGATTCAGATAATACTCTGAAATGGCCGCCTTCAAAGTATCCCAATTTCTTTCAATCTGAGCACGGTACGATTCTGGCAAGGACCAGTACCATGTTTCTGCTGATCCCTCCAAGCGTCGAGGTACTATCTGGCCTAGAGATTGAAAAATGGCTCCTGACATCAGCGATAGATTATTTACTTTAGTAATCCATCTAATAATGGTGTCAGTATTGCCATCCCACTTGGGGACACTCTCAAATTTAAGCTTGAAGTCAAAATGAGGTTCTTGACCATTTCCTCTTGTTCTATTTGTTAGGGGTTGTGCACGATTATCCTGAGGACGCCTGTCTTGGTTTCTGCGATTTCCTGGAAGTCTATCATCGTCTCCCGAGTCATCATCATCGCTGGGTGGTTGTCCCCCCCCTACTCTATCTGTCCCTCTACCTGAAGGTCGATCTCTCCTATCTGGCTGGCGTCTATCCCTTCGATCCTCACTTCTTGACCTCTTACGACTATGATCCTTCCTGTCTCTGGATCTGCTTCACTGAGAATCTTTCCTACCTTGATGCCTTGAATTATTTCTTCGATCTTGGTCCCTCGAACTATTTCTTCGATCTCGATTCCTCGAATCACGTCTTCGACTGTTCTCCCGGCTAGAATTCTCCTTACGGTTTCGAGACGACGATCGACCTCGCTGTTTTTCAGCCTTAAATCGATCTCCTTTGTCTTCCAAAACGCTTCGTAGGATTCCAGAGGTAGGTTTCTGTGCAGTCAAATTGCGTTGGCTATTTCTTAAGCGTTTAATTCCTTCCTCACCATTATTGTAGTACTTAGAGCGCTGCTGATTGAAAGTTGATACCGATTCGAACGGGTTAGATGAAGGAACGGCGGTGAAATTGAACGGGTTGTTTTGATAACCTCTACTTTCACGACTCGAACTTCTGGATCAATTTATACGATTGCTGATACTAAAATGCGGAGGTAAATCCTTAGGAGCCACACCTTGCTTAACCTTAGGTAGAAGCGGTTGATTTATTGCATTCAGAGCGTCCTGGTTTTGTGGCTCTCCTTTTAAGAAATTGTATTCTTGATCATATGTAGCCAGAAATTTCTCGACTTCCGATCGATAGAGAACAGCTAGACATTCAAATTCGTGAGCTGCGTAAAATTGTTTGATATTACCTTTCTTTCCCCACAAAGGTACTTCAGGAGGTATGGTTCCTACCATGTAAAGATACTCCTTACATTTGTTCAAAATATAAGAAAGTGTGGCTGTTACCTTCATATATCTTGCTCTCGAAGGTCGGTAAGCTCTAACATCCTTCTTGCTGGTTAGACGAGATTCTGGGGCAAATAACAAGTCGTCTAATTCCTTCGAAATATCTGGAAATACATCTCGAAGCTGTCTACGAGTCAATCCCCCATAATTCTCGTCAAATCCATGCTCCATGGCAAATGTTGCGAGCGAAAGAAGATCTCGACGTCTTTCCAATAGTTCCTCATTCTTTCCATAATCATGTAACGATCTAAATGTTGGTAAGTCTAATACGGCAATCGAAACCTCACCTGTTAAACTGTCTTCATTCCTAAATTCATCCTGCTCAAATCTTCGCGATACAGGTGGTAGATTGTATTGGGATTGCTCCTCATCTTCCCTTTCTGATTCCTCCGCGGTGAATGCTGGTACTGTAGGTGCGATTCCTCCTTGTGATGGCGGTCTTGAGTCGCTCGCGACTGCGGCGGTACGTGACATGGTACTTCAATATCTCGATTTCCCAATGTGTCCACCAATGTTAACGTTGAGCGTAAAATAGATCAGTTGTATAAGGCGTAAATCGAGTAAAGACGTGTCCGTCGATAAAATGAAATAATCTTATTCAATCCAATGTCACAAAGATATAATCGCTGCTATATACTGCACTGGCAATGACGCGTAGTACAGGACTCCTGTAGTACTTTAAGACGATCCGCGATGAGGGCTCCTCAGCGCGCTTAATACCTAGTAATGACTTACTACGAGAACTTATGTTCGTACGATGTTTTGGTGTGAAAAGAGATATATTTGATTCCTGGCCTACATCCTTATATACTAACTACAGCAGAGCCTACTAGAACATTACAGAACTCTCTACGACTATGGAGAATCTCTAAATGAGTCGATATCCGAGTCATTTGCATAGGTGCTAAGCCCTTCATGCGCCACGCGGTAATTCCCAGTCGTCGTGATGCGAGACTCTTAATTGGACAATCTTACTAGTATCATAACATACACCTATGTAGCTATATATGATTAAATTGTATCTTTTTACTATTTCTGAAATCTCCTAAGTTCTAGCTCTCCAACAAGCCCACTTTTGTTGCACTTGGATCAGTAGTTATCTCAGAATAAAGTACATATCACCATGGTCACTCTTGGTGATGCGACACAGATAGGCCTAGAAATTATACAAGAATGATTTTTTTCTATCTAATATGAATGCTATTATCTATCTTTCTTCAAATCTACTTACTTACAAAATAACTGATACATTATATAATGGGAGGTAATTCGATTTGCAGAAGATGAGGACAGGCTGTCCCTCATTTCCCACGCTCAATTACCTCACATGCTGGCAAGTTGAACAATTCCTAAGTCCAACTCGTCACACTCATTCCACATCCTCCACCATTTCGTCCACCAGGCAGCAAGAAGAATGAGCTGTGTGCCCCTCCCCTTCAATAGGGATGTGGGCCAGCTATTTTAAGGTATGTTTCATATTCATTAAAGAATGTGAGGATGCAAGAATGCGAGAATGTGAGAACGCGAAGATAGAAGAATGCGAGAACATGAGGATAGGAGAACGCGAGGATGCGAGGAGGCAAGAATGGGAGAATGGGAGAACGCGAGAACGTGAGACTGGGAGAACGCGAGAACGCGAGGATGTGAGAACGCGAGAACACGGGGATGCAAGGACGCGAGAACACGGGGATGCAAGGATGCGAGAACGCAAGGATGGTGAGGACGCAAGGATGCAAGGATGGTGAGGACATGAGGATGCAGGGATGTGAGGACACGAGGATGCGGGGATGCGAGGACACAAGGATGCAAGGACACAAGGATGCAGGGATGCGAGGACGGGAGGACTCGAGGATGGTGAGGACACAAGGATGCAGGGATGGGGAGGACACGAGGACGTGGGGATTGCGAGGACATGAGGACTTGAGAATGTGGGGATGCAAGGACGCGAGGACTTGAGGACACGGGGATGCAAGGACGCAAGGACTCAAGGACGCAGGGATGTAAGGATGTGAGGACTCAAGAACATGGGGATGTAAGAACGCGAGGACTCGAGGATGCGAGAACGCAAGGACTAGTAATATATCTACATTGTATTCATTACTTGCAATATAATTTCATTCTGCAATTCGATATTATTGAATTTATTGAGTTCTCAAGGAGCTTAGAAGCTGCTCTGAGTCAGGTCTAGGGATCCCTTCGTGTCTTTGAGGGTTACCTGAATGCAACCTGGGAAACAATAACCCTCATAGGGCGTGCTTGAGAGCAACTTTAGTTGCTTTTTGTCTCTCAATCTCTGGATGACCTAGGTCAACCTAAGTTGCTTTTTGGCTACCTAAGTCTACCTAAGTACGCTCAGGTCACAAGGTCATTTTCCTGATGTTTGCGAAAGCCAGGAAAACCCGACTACACAACCCCAAACGCGTATCGACCAATAGCACTCCTAGAAGTGTTTGCAAAGCTAGGGTCAGCATGCGTCAAAGACATACTAGAATATCATACCGAAAAACTCCAATTGCTGCCCAGAGAGCAATTTGGTGGGCGACCAGGATGCACCACCACTGATTCACTACACATGCTGATGAACTTCACCAAGAATGCATGGCGACGAGGAGAGGAAGTAGTGGCCGTTTTTCTGGACGTAAAAGGCGCCTTCCCAAACACGGTGATAGAGTGTCTCCTACATGATATGAGAGATTTTGGTATACCCAAGAAGTACACGGACTGGGTAGCAAGAAAAATGGAAGGACGAGAAACGGTAATCTCCTTCGATGACCACAAATCCTCACCAATACCAGTCAGAAGCGGACTGGACCAAGGTTGCAACTTATCCATGTTCTTCTATAGATTCTACAATGCCAAGCAGATCAAGGGATCAAGAGGGTGAAAGGACGAGCTAGCCACCAACTTCGCGGATGATGCCATGTGCGCCACTGCAGGGAGGAATCTACATGAAGCGGCAGAAAAGATGACAGTTCTATTTCAGCGAGAGGAAGGACCAGCAGAGTGGGCGAGAACACACCATTCAATATACGAGTTCCACAAATTCGCAGCAGTCGGCCTCACGAGAAAGATGGAACCAGACCCCAACCGACCCCACAAGAAAAGAAAGCAACCTCCGATACAAGTTAGACTTGACGACAATCACATAATCCAAACGACGACTCACCACAAATTTCTGGGTGTCATAATAGACAAAGAGCTACGGTTCAAGGAACAAGCAGCATACGCACTTGGGAAGGGAATGAAGAGTATAGGAATGGTCGGGAGGCTGACAAAAACCACCAAGGGAATGGGAGGAACATGGGCAAGGAGGTTATACTATGGTGCAATCGCACCAAGCATGCTATATGCGGTGGAAATATGGGCATCAATGGGTTTGGAGAAAGGGGAGGCAGGAAGAGCAAGGGGAACAGTGGGGACGATGAAGAAGATGGAGAGCGTCCAAAGGAAAGCTGCGATACAAGCCACGGGGGCATTACGGTCAACACCATCTGACCTTCTATTTGCGCACGCTGACATGCCACCACTGGCATATCACATCAAGCAGATCTGCCAGAATTCAGCATTACGAATTGCAACGCTGCTGGAGGAACACCCATTACACAAGATAGCAAGGAGATCATCAAAGATATGTCCAAAAAGACACCCATCCCCGTTACATAGCATTTTCCGAGCCGCAAAAGTAGTTACTGACAATATCGAGACTATAGATACCTTACGAAGGCACCCGAGCTGGAATCCACCTATCCCATTCAAAGTGGAACCCACAAAGGCAGCAGCGCTGAAGGCGGAGCGAGATCGCGAGGTGGACCTCAAACTGTACTCGGACGGATCGGCGCACGATGGTCATGTGGGAGCAGCCGCCATTTTGTTGAATGGGTTTAGGCCCATGAGAGTGGCAAGACACTATCTGGGACCCATTACGAAACACACAGTTCATGAAGCAGAGGGGGTGGGACAACTGCTGGCGCTAGGACTACTGCGCACAGAGACGTCAAACATTGGACGCACCAGCATCTCAATGGGAGTTGACAGCCAATCCTCCATCAGAGCACATGCCAATCGTTGTCCCAAGGCAGGAGGATACATCACGGCGGAGATCCACAAATTCCATGGGACGCTTACGGAGATACACGGGAAGCTAGACCTCCAAATCAACTGGGTCCCAGGGCACAAGGGAATATATGGGAATGACTGTGTCGACGAGCAAGCCAAAAAGGCGGCGGAAGGACCAGAACAAAATCTCAACAGTAGAGTCGGCTTTCTCAGAAAAGCGATCCCAGACAGCAAAAGTGCAGTACGCCAAGAGCTACGGAGGAAGAACAAAGCCAGATACACCAAAAACTTCCGAACTCTACCCAGATATCATCGGATGTACAAGATCGACCCAACAATGCCATCACCCCTCTTCCGGAAAGCAACGAACAGGCTGACGAAGCGTCATGCCAGCATCCTCATCCAATTACGCACAGGACACATCCCCCTGAAGGCATACCTCCATCGGATAGGGAAAGCAGATACACCAACATGTGAAAAATGCGGGGAGGACAACGAGACGGTGGAGCACTACCTCATGAGGTGCAAGCAATATCAGAACCAACGACGACGACTGCAGGAGGAGATAGGAGGTGCAAGAGAGGTGGACACGGATATCCTAGGACGCCCAGACCTATTCCCAGCCCTATTCCGATACATCTGGAGAACAGAAAGATTCCAAGAGACCCATGGAGACCTCGAACCAGCAGACGATGAAGAATGACCAGTCCGAGTACAGTTCCGAGCAAAACCAGGATCAAAGCAAAGCCAGAAGCAAAGCGCCGAATGGAAACCAGCTCGGTGAGCCAACATTTAACTTAAATCTAGACTTTCTTTTCCTTTCTTTTCTTTTCCTCCTCCACCTTCAACTATCTCTCCCAATCTGTCGCATAACACACATTCAACATTCAATGTACATACATATCAACACCATATAGCGTAAACACAGGCCTTCTACCATACCCTCCACTTAACAGTACTATACATACACCTTAAACATGCGCACATGCGCCAGGGAGCCGAAAAGCAGGCCCAACTTACACAGGTACATAGATCTCTCCGAAGTTAGATAGATACATTTACAGTAGTAGTAGCTGCGACGTCCAACATAAGGCATATGCCTTCAGGGACAATAAATGGATTCAAAAAAAAAAAAGAAAAAATGGTTTATTCACATCGCTCATGGTGTACAGCTGTTGAAAGGAGAATCTCAGCGTGTTTTCAGGAGAGAGCTTGTTTGACGAAGAACAAGCGAGAACAATGGAAAAATGAGCGGAAGATGGGGCGAAAATCCAAACCCTCCAAGGAAATCAAGGATATGAAACCACGGACATGAAGGCATACTTTCGAACCAGTCCGAAGAGCGATCTCCAACAATATCTCCGTCTGCATTGGGTTGGGTAAGATGGGATGCACGAATGAGCCACGATTGGAACGGCGGAGATCTTCTGCAATATAGCTAATAGCTCTGGTCCTCCTAATGTCCTCCTGCGTAAGGATAATCAGATTCGCTGATACTCCTTTAGTATGGCACACATACACACCTAGAGCACACCTAGAGCACAGCTTGCACACTCCCGACTGCCAATTGACATTCAGACGCAGAAGTGTAGGTCTCCTTGATACGCGCCGACCTTCAGAGTATTCCCAAGGCAGGATCGTCCGTTGAGGGCGCCTTCTCGGAGTTGATGGAGAGCGGAATATCAGGGAGCTTGGAGCTATAAAAGCTTGTCGGGTTTCTCGAAGGTTTCGACAAATGTATCCACGCAGTACTTGGAAAGGGAGTCCGGGCGACATGCTCTGAATGAATGAACAAACGGACGACCGTGGGCAATTCTAGCAATGCGAGGCGGGGAGCAAAGCATGTGGTTTGACCTGCTTCTTTGAAATGTTGATACTGAGTGAGGTCAAGCGGTGATGGTAGGCTTCAGGCATGGTGGTGAAGAAGAGACCGGAGTAGGAAGAATCGAAGGACATGTATATGCGCTGGGAGTAGAGCCAAGGTCGTATTTCGAGGCCGGCCCAGCAGCTCAGGTGACGCCTTCACACTCCTCCTGGACATTGGCGTTGTGGATGTGGTCCCAACTTCCACATTGGAAACAGAGAAACTGAGTTGAACTTTGAAGTGGTCGTGGAAAAGAGGCGGGTCTTCCGGACCGCAATCCCGTTTCCCGCGACTTTGGCGCAACGCATGGGCCAAGGTTGACAACAACCCCCTCCTCTTTTCAGAGCTGATCACCGCACACGCCGACTCTTTGGCCATATACATCTCCGTACTCTATCCGTGACCGACGTTGCCATCGTCAGTCTTTGTCTATCCTAGTCGCGCACTCCAACAGACCCTTCCAAGCGACCGCCTCCCAAAAGTGGTCTCTACTAGTATTCCCTTCGTCCTCGTTGAAGCCGACGACTCAACTTGATCGACATCTCCTCTAGCACCTCTTGAAGGTCGGGCATGATGGATATATCCCCCTCAAGGTCCGCTTATAAAGAGGTTGCCGGTAGTCCGAATACAGAAGGCCAGTTCTTCTGGGCAACTCAAATGGTACGTTCTTCAACCCATGTGTCTGATCTTTTCTATGTATTGAAATGCTACCTATTAGACCTCCGTGCACACGAATCTGGATCTATCACCTATTCGCGAGAATCACGTCTCCTTCACCCCTCTTTTACTGGGTGTCTCCTTTCGCCCTCAATGACAACCCGGCCACTCAGTCTTGCACACGCCTCCCTTTTGGCAACTAGCTTGAAAACATCTAGACTGCATCCAATCAACGATGCATACATTCACCTCAGTATGGTGATGAAGAGGTGGTTACTGGTCCGAATCGAGTAGGAAGTGTCTGTACCACTCAAACAGTATGTTCTTCGTCTTATGTCTGACTTTCCCTATGTACTAACAATCCAACCTCTTAGACTCCCGCAGAGATCCGTATCCAACGCCCACCCATGCGGGTGCCATCGCCCTCAACCCTCTTCCAGCTACCGCTGGTGCTCATTTAGGACTCTCGTCCGCTAAGCGAAGCACATCACCAACACGATCAACAGATTACTTCGCCTTGGTCTCGTCTGACGCCTTTGAAGTTGCTTTTTCACACCGAAAATCGCGTTTCACGCTTCCGTTGAGGCTTGTCGCTCAAAGATCTATGGTCGTGAGATCTTAGGTCCATCGACATCGACAGCGCCGTACGCAGGTTTACCTCGAACCTCATTCGGCCGTCAAGAGCTATCGGAGGCTTCGGAGTGGTCTTCGATGTAGGACCAGCAGTCGATGCCTCTCAGCAGATTATTTGCCTCCCAGAAAGTGGCCGCCAGCGAAATCTTCCTCATCTACTCCAAAGTAGCAAACTTCAACCAGCAAGATCCCAGCTTCGACGCTAGGAGCGGGAAACATCGGGTGGACCGACGAATATAGCCATGATCTCTGCTACTGCGGGCAGGTGCCACGGAACGAAGAAAACGTCCCAGTTCCCAAGTTGTAGTTCCTCGGCCTGTATCTCCACTAGTTGAACACGCACTGGATGAACCAACTGGCCTTCCTCCGCCCTATTTTCTATTGCTACGCCGAGTATCCATCCCGCCTTCGGCGATGTGACCTTGCCATAGGGACGGTTGTTTCAGCGATGGCGATGGTGATGTGGGCCGTTTATTTTTGGTGGGCTTCGAAGAGGAGAGGCTGGGCTTTAGGGGTGGCAGTCGGTGCGAACGTTCGTCTTGGGCTCAAGCCCCCCATCCTGCCCGACATCGTACGAGATGATATCAGAAGTGTCGTCGCGTTGCGGGTGGGGAAGTACTCGGCGCGCGTCAAGTCGACGCGACCCCTGTCAAGTCGACGCGACCCCTGTCAAGTCGACGCGACCCCTGTCAAGTCGACGCGACCCCTGTCAAGTCGACGCGACCCCTGTCAAGTCGAC
>Ga0247742_10002659_pt1 | contig 11624 bp, 13 predicted proteins | sample UWRJL208509C2_FD_180944 | JGI IMG/M metagenome (GOLD analysis project Ga0247742, IMG submission 180944) | Plant litter microbial communities from Arlington Agricultural Research Station in Wisconsin, United States - UWRJ-L208-509C-2 | ecosystem: Environmental > Terrestrial > Plant litter >... | reverse complement strand
ATCTGCTGTTCGATCTCCGCCAAGCGCTCCTTGCGGGCGTTGCGCAGCTGCTTGTCCAGCGCTTCCAGCGCGTCGCTGTCCTTGCCGGCGCGGGCGTCGCCCAACTCTTCGCGCCACTCCATCTGCTGCATCAGGAAAGCCATCGGCATCGACGTATTCGACTCGGTCTGCAAATCGACGCCATTGAGCTCGCACATGTACTGCGCGCGCTTCTGCGGATTTTTCAGGGTCTGATAGGCTTCGTTGGCGCGGGTGGCCCACTGCATGGCGACGCGCTTCTCGGCGTCGGTGGCGTTGACGAATTTGTCGGGATGCACGCGGCCCTGCACGTCGCGGTAGGCGCTATCCAGCGCCCCCGCGTCCACGGCAAACTGCTGCGGCAGATTGAACAGCTCAAAGTGATTTTGCATGGCGGCTTATCAGATGCGGAAGCTTTCGCCGCAACCGCAAGCGTCTTTCTCGTTCGGGTTGTTGAACTTGAAGCCTTCGTTCAAGCCTTCGCGCGCGAAATCGAGCTCAGTGCCGTCGATGTACGGCAGGCTTTTCGGATCGACGAAGACCTTCACGCCGTGCGATTCGAAGACGCTGTCTTCGGCGTCCATCTCGTCGACGTATTCCAGCTTGTAGGCCAGGCCCGAGCAGCCGGTGGTGCGCACGCCGAAACGCAGACCGACGCCCTTGCCGCGGCGCTCGATGTAGCGGTTGATGTGTTTAGCTGCTTTTTCGGTCAGGGTGATTGCCATTTGATTCTCCATCGCCGTCCCCGCTTGCGCGGGCACGGCGAGTTAACTTTACGCTGCGACTGGATGCTTGGTCTGGTAATCCAGCACCGCTGCCTTGATGGCGTCTTCCGCCAGGATCGAGCAGTGGATCTTCACCGGCGGCAGCGCCAGTTCTTCGGCGATCTGGGTGTTCTTGATGGCCAGCGCCTGATCCAGCGTCTTGCCCTTGACCCATTCGGTCACCAGCGAGCTCGAAGCGATGGCCGAACCGCAGCCGTAGGTCTTGAACTTCGCATCTTCGATCAGGCCATCGGCGCCGACCTTGATCTGCAGCTTCATGACGTCGCCGCAAGCAGGCGCGCCGACCATGCCGGTGCCGACCGATTCATCGCCCTTTTCGAAAGCGCCCACGTTGCGCGGGTTTTCGTAGTGGTCCAGTACTTTTTCCGAGTATGCCATGTTGATGCTCCTGTATCTGTAAAATTAGTGGGCTGCCCATTGGATCGAGCTGATGTCGATGCCTTCTTTGAACATGTCCCACAGCGGCGACAGTTCGCGCAGTTTATGCACCTTGGACTTCATCAAGTCGATGGCGAAGTCGATGTCCTCTTCCGTCGTGAAACGGCCGATGGTGAAACGGATCGAGCTGTGCGCCAGCTCGTCGCTGCGGCCCAGGGCGCGCAATACATAAGATGGTTCCAGCGAGGCCGAAGTACAAGCGGAACCAGACGACACGGCCAAATCTTTAACAGCCATGATCAGCGATTCGCCTTCGACGTAGTTGAAGCTGACGTTCAGGTTGTGCGGCACGCGGTGTTCCATGTCGCCGTTGATGTAGGTCTCTTCGATTTCCTGCAGGCCCTTGGCCAGACGATCGCGCAGGCCCTTGATGCGGGTGATCTCGCTGTCCATCTCGACTTTCGCCAGGCGGAACGCTTCGCCCATGCCGACGATCTGGTGGGTCGGCAGGGTGCCGGAGCGCAGGCCGCGCTCGTGGCCGCCGCCGTGCATTTGCGCTTCGATGCGCACGCGCGGCTTGCGGCAGACGTACAGCGCGCCGATGCCCTTGGGACCGTAGGTCTTGTGCGCGGTGAAGGTCATCAGGTCGACCTTGGTCTTTTGCAGGTCGATCACCACCTTGCCGGTCGCTTGCGCGGCGTCGCAGTGGAAGATGATGCCCTTCGAGCGGCACAGCGCGCCGATTTCGTCGATCGGCTGGATCACGCCGATCTCGTTATTGACCAGCATGACCGATACCAGAATCGTATCCGGACGGATCGCCGCGGTCAGCTGCTCGATGGTGATCAGGCCGTTGTCCTGCGGTTCCAGATACGTGGCTTCGAAGCCGACGCGCTCCAGTTCGCGCACCGTGTCCAGCACCGCTTTGTGTTCGGTCTTGACGGTGATGATGTGCTTGCCCTTGGTCTTGTAGAACTGCGCCGCGCCCTTGATGGCGAGGTTGTTCGACTCGGTGGCGCCGGAGGTCCAGATGATCTCGCGCGGGTCGGCGTTGACCAGCGCCGCGACGTGGCCGCGCGCTTCCTCGACGGCCTTCTCCGCGGTCCAGCCGTACATGTGGCTGCGCGACGCGGGATTGCCGAACTGCTCGCGCAGGTAAGGAATCATCATGTCGGCGACGCGTGGATCGATCGGCGTGGTGGCCGAGTAGTCCATGTAGATCGGGAAATGCGGGGCGGTCTGGAACTTCACAGGCGCGATGTTTTTTTCTGGGGCGTTCATCTGGTGACTCCGTTTACAGTTATCTCTTAACCAAGCGCGGCGTGGTTACGGTGCATCACGACCACGTTTTGTTCAGCATTCTTTAACTTCTGTTGATCGACCAGATCCTGCAGCGACACGGAATCCAGGTAATCAACCATCTTTTCATTCAGCGTGGCCCACAGCTCGTGGGTCATGCAGCGCGCGCCGCTGGCGGCGTCGGCGCCGTGACAGTTTTCCTTGCCGCCGCACTGGGTCGCGTCGAGCGGCTCATCGACGGCGATGATGATGTCGGCCACGGTGACCTTGTCGGCGCGCCGCGCCAGACTGTAGCCGCCGCCCGGGCCGCGAATCGATTCGACGATCTCATGGCGGCGCAGCTTGCCGAACAATTGCTCCAGGTAAGACAGCGAGATCGCCTGGCGCTGGCTGATGCCTGAGAGCGTGACCGGGCCTTTGCCTTGGCGCAAAGCCAGATCGATCATCGCAGTCACAGCAAAACGGCCTTTGGTGGTCAGACGCATCACTACCTCGGTTGGGTTAGAATATCGACCTCATCAGCGCTGCAGAAAAACCTGATTAGTTGATCGATTTAGTCAAGTATACCAAACTTTAACAAAGCTTGCCGGGGAGCTGTCAGTTCCCTTTCAACAGCCGCATGGGTCGGAACAGGCGGTGCATGTCCGCGTTGCCGATGAAACTCAGGTTGTAGGGGTGCTCGGCCGTGATCTGCGGGAAATCTTTCATAACAGGCAATCTACTCAGCAGCTCGGCGATCTTGCCCCACAGGATCATCGTCGGGGTGGCGTGCGCCTGCGCGGCCAGGCCGGCCATCACGGTTTCGAAGAACGGCAGCCAGGCCTTGGCATCCTTGGCCGGGGCGACGTGGCTGCGGAACACCAGCGAGGCGTTCAGCAGCAGGAAGCCCTGGTCGGTCAGCTTTTGCTGCATGTCGGCCAAGGTCAGGATGTGGCTGCCGGAGCCGCTGCGGGCCTGGGCCGAGACCGCCGCCATCGCCTCGCCGGCGGTGGCGTCCAGCTGCAGCTGACCGTCGGCCACCAGCAGCATCTTCATGAAGTTGCGCAGCGAGGTGGCCTTGTTCACGGGCTTGGACAGGCCGCCGCCCTCCTCGTCCGACCACAGGCTGCCGACGGCGCCGTCCATGAAGCACACGCCGGTTGCGCTCGCCTCGCGCGGGTACGGGCCCTCGCCCACCAATATATAGCGGACTTTTTCCAGCGGCAGCGCGAAGGCGGCGAACAGCCGCTGTTCGGTCGGCAAATACTGGTCCTGCGCCAGCTGCGGCAGGTAGTCGGGATAGGCTTTCATCATGGCCTCCAGGCCTTTGATCAGCAGCGGGCGCCAGGAAACATCCGCGCGCGCGAGCGCATCCAGGATAGAGGTCGGGATCGTCATGGGCGTAAAAGCTTTCGGGGAAAGGCGGGATTGTATCGTGGCGGGGCTGGCGGCGGTATTTCCCGGTTGGAAAGTGTTAAGATTATTTTCAAATTAACGCCAGACGAAGGGGTGTATCTTGGGCCGTTCCAGTTGGATTGCTGCTGCTTTGCTGTTGACCGTGATGGGCGCCCGCGCCCAGGCGCCCGCCCCGGCGCTGGACGAATCGCTGGACGCCGTGGCCCGCGCCCGCATCATCAACGAATACGCGCGCCAGCTGAACGCCGCGCACGTCAACGCCGGCCGGGCCAAGCTCGCGGCGGACGAATTGCGCAAGCGGCTGGCGCATGGCGAGTATGACGATGTCACCAGCGCCCGTGTGCTGTCCGCGCGGGTGTCGAAGGATGTGGCGCAAGTGCTGCCGGACCGGCACACGCGGCTGGAGTATGTTCCCTACGACCTGACCGACATCCGGCAGCGCCCGGCGTCGCCGCCCGCGCCGGCGGATAATTTCGGTCTCGGCAAGTACGAGGCGCTGGCCGACAACATCGGCTATCTGCAGGTCACCCGCTTCGGGCCGGTGGACCGGGCGTCGGGCGAAGCGGCGGGCCGTTTCATGTCGCAGGCGGCCGACAACGCCGCGCTCATCATCGACCTGCGCGACACCGGCGGCGACAACGAGGAAATGGCGGCGCTGCTGACCAGCTATGTGCTGACCGACACCCGCAGCTACCTTTTCACCGACAAGCAGGTCCACCTGCACGACCAGGTCGACCGCGACGGCAAGGCCGTGGCCCAGTACTGGACCCGTGCCGAGGTGGCGGGCAAGCGCTTTGGCGGCAGGAAGCCGCTGTACGTGCTGGTCAGCGAGCGCACCAGCGCGGCGGCGGAAGGATTCGCCTACGACCTGCAGCAATACAAGCGCGCCACCGTGATCGGCGCGCCGACCTTGGGCGACGCCCAGGTACGCGCCGCGCCACCGGTCTCGCGCCACCTGCTCGCATCGATCGCGGTCACGCGCGCGGTCAACAAGATCTCGCGCAGCAACTGGGAAAGCGTCGGCGTGCAGCCGGACCGCATGAGCCCGCCCGCCGATGCGCTGAACGAGGCGCTCAAGCTCGCGACCGCGAGACTCAGTACGGCGACGGACGCCAAATAGCCGAGCGATTGATCCATCAGGGGTAGCTCAAGTCCATGCCAAGCATCCTGACCACGAGGAAGGTGATGAAGCCCAGCCCCAGCAGCGCCAGCACGAAACCTGCGGCCACCTTGCCGCCGGCGCGCAGCACCGCGCGCCGCTCTTCCAGCCTGCCCTTCTTGCCCTGATCGTAATGCCACTTGATGGCGAAGAACATGCCCGTGCCGAGCACGGCAAACTTGAAGATGACGAAGACTACAGGGATCCAATCCATTTTGAGCCTTTCCTGGCTATTACTTGAGACTATCTATCGTAGCTGCATGTTGTGATGCATACTACCTAAAAGCAATATCCATACATTGAGACAAAATGTCCCAGGTAAAAACCATACAAGATGAAAGTTTAGCGATCTGGGCGCCGCGCTTGGCAGGGAACAAAGGGCCGCGTTTCTTGCAGATCGCGGATGCGTTGCAGGCGGCGGTGGCGGAGGGATCGCTGAAACCGGGCGAGCGCTTGCCGCCGCAGCGCCAGCTGGCGGCACAGCTGGACGTCGACCTGACGACGATCACGCGCGCCTACGACGAAGCCAGGCGCCGCAATTTGCTGGAGGGCCGCGGCGCCCGAGGCACTTATGTCGCGGCGCCGAAAGTCGAATTGACCGCTATCCTCGACCTGAGCATGAACACCCCGCCACCGCCGGACGGCGTGGACTTCGACGACATGTTGAAACAAGGTTTGTCTCAGGTATTGATGCGGGCAGATAATGAATTGCTGATGACTTACCACCTGGGCGGCGGAAGCGACTCCGACCGCGAGGCCGCAGCCCGATGGCTGGCGCCGATGTTTGGACATCTGGACGCCCGACAGCTGGTGGTCTGTCCCGGCGCGCAAGCGGCGATCGCCGCCTTGATCCTGGCGCTGACCGAGCCAGGCGATGTCATCCTGGCGGAGCCGACGACCTATCCCGGCTTGCGCGCCGCAGCGGCCCAATTCGGCCGGCGCATCATTGCGGTGGCAGCGGACCAGCACGGAATGCTGCCGGAGATGCTGGAGCAAGCCTGCCGCCGGCACAAGCCCGCGCTGGTCTATCTCAATCCCACATTACAGAACCCGACCGCCATCACCGTTCCGGAACCCCGGCGCAGGGAACTCGCCGGCATCGCGCAGCGCTGCAAGGTGCGCATCGTCGAGGACGATCCCTACTGGCTGCTTGCCGACGCCGCGCCGCCGCCGATCGCCACGTTTGCCCCGGAACAGGTGTACTACATCTCCACCCTGTCGAAATGCCTGACGCCCGGCTTGCGCGTCGCCTTCGTGCTGATACGCGACCCGCACGAACGCGAACGTTTTCTGGCCGCGCTGAGATCGTTCGCGCTGATGGCCGCTCCCCTGACGGCCGCACTGGCCACCCAGTGGATCCTCGACGGGTCGGCCGACGGCTTGATGGCAGGCGTACGCAAGGAGGCGCGCCTGCGCCACCGGATGGCGCGGGATATTCTGGCGGGGCGCTACAGCGGCGCCGGAGACGGCCTGCATGTATGGCTCGAATTGCCGGCGTATTGGACCTCCTCGCAACTTGCGCGTGCGGCCGACAGCGAGGGCATCGCGGTCACGCCGGCGGAGGCATTCGCCACCGGCAGCGGATCCGTGAATGCGATTCGGATTTCCTTGGGCAGCATCCGCGACCGTGGACGCTTGCAGGCTGGCCTTCAGCGGCTGTCCCATCTGCTGGCACGGCGGCCCGACTCGTTCAGCGCCGCCGTGGTTTAACTCCCCAGCCAGCCGCCGCTGAAGCCGGCGCGGCGCAGGCCCTGTTGCAGGTAGTCGTTGCGGCGCATGAGGTTCCAGGGGAAATCGTGTAAATGGTTTTCCACCATGATCACCGTGGGGCCTTCGTTGATGCCGAAGTGGTATGGCGAGACCCAGCGTCCGCAGCCCTTCCCGTGATGGAAGACGGTCGAGAACGACGCCTTGAAGCCGTAGGGATTCTGCTCGCACAGGTGCAACCCCTGATAGTGCTCGATACTCGGCAGCACGATCTCCGGCGCGAACGGCAGCGAGGCGGCCACCGCCCATGGCGCCAAGGTGCCGTCGTCCGGGCCGTACGGCGCGCCGCGCCCCACGTAGTCGTAGAATTTGCGCTGCACGCCGTCGATCTTGCGCGTCGCCGGGCCGGGGCCGTCGCTGGCGGTGATGCCCCAGCATAGCGCGCCGTAGTCGGGGAAGCCCAGCGGATTCTCGATCGCGTAGCGCTGCTGCACGTGCGCGGCGCGGCGGCTGTTCTCGAAATAATCCAGGTCGTGGGCGCGCATGAAGTCGTCGCGGATGCCGCGCAGGTCCAGCCAGATGTGCGACATCTGGTGGATGAACAGCGGCCCGGCGTACAGATACTCGATGTCGTAGACGCATTTCCACTCATAGGTGCTGGCCCATGCGTCGTAGCTGGCCCGCTCGATCGGAAAGGTCGGCGATCCCAGCGCCAGGATGTAGAGGATCAACGCCTCGTCGTAGCCTTCCCAGTGCCAGCGCAGGAAGCCCTTCTCCGGCTTCCAGCCGTGGCAGATCAGGCCTTTGCGGCGCCGCATCCATTGCCAGTCGACGCGGCGATACAGCATGTCGGCCAGCTCGCGGATCTCGCGCTCGTCCGGCGTGTCGCCGCTGAAGTAGCCGGCGGCCGTGAGCATGCCGGCGATCAGCAGCGCCGTGTCGATGCTCGACAGCTCGCAGTCCCACACCCGCGCGCCGCTCTCCATGTCGAGGAAGTGGTAGTAAAAGCCCTTGTAGCCGGTGGCGGTCGCCGAGTCGCTTTGCTCGCTGGCGGCGAAGAAGCGCAACGTGGTCAGCGTGCGCGCCACCGCGTCGATGCGCGTCATGCAGCCGCGCTCGACGCCGATCGGGTACACCGTCAGCGCCATGCCGACGGCGGCGATGCTGGCCGGCCAATCCTCGGCGGTCTTGTCGCGTACCAGCCCGTTGGCTGGATTGACCTCGTTGACGAAATAGTCGAAGGAGTCCTTCTGCAAGGTGTGCAGCAAGGTCTGCGGGTCCGTGGAAGTCATAGTGTCAGCTGCCTAGTGCGAAAGTCTGGATGGTGGCACGCTAGCGGACGCGAGTATGTACCCGACCGCACCAAGCGCGCGGACCGGCTGGCGATGGCGTCGCGGGAATCCGCTTAATCCGGCCGGCTTTCAAACACTTCCTTCGCGACAGCAAGCGCCGTGTAGACACTCGACCAACCCGAATAAAACGCCAGGTGGGTCATGAGCTCCGAGAGCTCCGCGCGCGAGACGCCATGGTCCATGGCCCGGTTCAGGTAGAACGCCAATTGTGCGGTCTGCGCCGTCGCGATCACCGAACAAATCGTCACCAGACAACGGTCACGCGGCGACAGATCCGGCCGCAGCCATAAATCCTGGAAGATCACGTCTTGGGTGATCTGTACCAGCCCCGGAGCGACTTCTCCAAATTTTCGCTTGACCACGCGGTGGCGCCGGTCCTCGGCGGGGCGATTCACCGGAAGCAGCCTCGCATCGCCGGGCGGCAGCAGTCCTGCCTGGACACCGCGCCTTTCAAAGACAGGCTGCACGACCTTCGCCGCCGCCACCGCGTTCGCCCAGCCGGAATAAAATGCCAGGTGCGCGATCATTTCGGCGATCTCGCCGGGCTTCACCCCTTGGTCGAGGGCTGCATCAAGATAATCTGGCATCTGTTCGCTCTGATTGCGGGCAATCAGCACCGACAAGGTGAGGATGCTGCGGTCACGCGCCGACAGTTGCGGGCGCCGCCATACATCGCCTATCAATACCTCGGTCGTATAACGTTCCAGCGCCGGGGAGACTTTGCGCAGGATGTCGAGCGGGCCGCTGATCGGCAGGGCATTTGAATTGTCCATGATGCTACGCTGGAACCAGACGCAAGGGCTGGAAGCCCACTTTGTTGGCGAATATTTCCTGGATGAGCACAGCCGAGGGGAGCGGGCGCCACGCCACCTCGATGTGGTCGATCAGGCCATTCTGATCAAGGTGCAGATGCTCGTTCCCCTTGACCGTAATCCCATTGCAGGTAAAGCTGAAAAACACGGCTACGTCGCGGTCGGATGAAAACTGCAGATCGACCTGAAGGGTGTCGATGGTCGCCAGAAAACCGGACAGCACTTGCACCACCGCCTCCTTGCCTACCGTGGGTTCCGGAAAGATCGGGCCGAGCAGCACGATATCGTCGGCCAGGTGCGCAATGATTCCCTGGGTGTCCTTGTTGCTCAAGGCGTTGAAGTAGTCGCTTACATAGGTCGTGGTCATGGTATTTCACTCGTTGGAAGAAGTTCGTGGAACCCCGGCCGCATCGGCCGGGGCTTGCTGGCTGACGGCAGCGCTTAGCGTCCAGCGTGCTGGCCGCCGTCGACGTGAATGATTTCCCCGGTGATGAAACCGGCGGTTTCGAGGAAGGTGATGGCGCCGGCGACTTCGCTCGCTTCGCCGATGCGCCCCAACGGATGGTATTTGCCGAAGAATTTCAGGTTTTCCTCAGCATGCATCGGCGTCTTGATGACGCCCGGCGCGACGGCGTTCACCCGGATCCCTTTTTCCGCATACTCGATCGCCAGCGCCCTCGTGGCGGCGTTCAGGCCGCCCTTGGTCAATGCCGCCAGGCCGGTGTAGACGCCGCCGCTCATGCCGTTATCGATGCTGCCGGTGACCGTCACGACGTGACCGCCCGCTTGCTTTTCCATTTCGGCCAGCGCCAGCTGGGTGATGTGGAAGAAGCCCGCCATGTTGACGTTCATGATGGCGTTGTAATCGTCGATCGTGTTCTCGGTGAACGCCTTGCCGATGTAGATGCCGGCATTGTTGACCAGGGCGTCGACCCGGCCGAAACGGGCGATCGCTTCGGCGACGACTTGCTGCGCGGTGGCGCGGTCGCCGATGTCGCCCGCGACGGTGGCGACGTGCGGGTCGTCGGACGGTTTGATCGTGCGCGAGGTCGCCACGACACGATAGCCCAGCTTGCGGTATGCCTTGACAATTTCAGCGCCGATGCCTTGCGAAGCGCCGGTGACGATCGCTACTTTTTCTACTGCACTCATGATTTGCCTCTCTCGAAATGTTGTGTTCGACATGAACTCGACAGGGCGAATGGTAGGTGCGCACAGGCCTTGAAACAATCCATGGAATCGGCAATTCATTTTTGCCGAAACAGCATTTGAGCATCCGAGGGTGGCTGCGGCGATAACGCCGGGGCATCGAAAAAGTGTAGAATCCGGCATCGTTACGAGGCGCGCATGCACGTTCAGACTTTACGTTACTTCCTGATGGTCGCCACGACCGGCAGTTTTCTCGCCACCGCACGTCGCTTCGAAGTGCCGGCTTCGTCGGTATCCCGATCGATCTCCGCGCTGGAAAAGGAACTCGGACAACAGCTTTTTTATCGCAGCACGCGCGCGGTGCGGCTCACCGAGCACGGGCAACGATACTATGCGCACATACGGCCGGCGGTGGAGCTCATCGATGGCGCCACCGAACAGTTCGACGACAAGCAAAAGGGCATACACGGCCTGTTGCGCATCAATGCCCCGGATTCGCTCGGCAGGCTGCATATTTCCCACCTGGTCAATCAACTGCAGGGCAAATATCCGGACCTGCTGGTTGAACTGACCTTGGCCAATGCCTTTGTCGATCCGGTGCAGGAAGGCGCCGACATCACGATCCGCGTGGGACGGCTGGTCGACTCGGGCCTGATCGGCAAGGTGGTCTGCGCGCATCGCTACATACTCGCGGCAAGTCCCGACTACCTCGCTTCGCGCGGGACTCCTCAAACCCCGGAGGAGCTCCTGGCGCACAGCTGCCTTGTGTATAAAGGTCAGCAAGAACCACAGCGATGGCACTTCAGACGCCGGCCGGATGAAGCGTTCGAGCCGCTGGTCGTCAGCGGCCCGTTACGCAGCAATAATTCCGAAGTCTTGATCAATGCCGCGTTGGCCGGTCGCGGGGTGGTGCTGATGCCGACCTGGCTTTACCGGCCAGCCAGTTTCCACGAAGGGCAGTTGGTGAGCCTGTTGCCGGATTGGGAGATTTCCGCCTACGCCGACCCGCTCTACATCCAGATCCTCTCGCCCGAAAACCGGCTGCGATCGCAAAAGGTACGGGAAGTGTCGGCCTTCCTTGTCGACGCGATCGGATCGCCGCCGTATTGGGACGACATGTCGCGTTCGACCATGAATGGCGGGCCACACCGTCCGCGTTGAGCCCCTTGCGGTTCGCGGGCTTTTACGCCACTATTAGCGGATTGACAATCCCTGGTTTGAGGTCCACCGTGGCGACTCCCGATATTTCCAGACTGAAGATAGAACGCGGCGCCACGCCGCAGGCGCCGGGGCAGCGCTCGCGCCGGCGGCGCTGGCTCAAGATCGTGCTGGCGGTGCTGGCCGTGGCGGCGATCGCGGCGGTGGTCATGGGGCGCGTCGGCGGCAAGGCCAGCGTGGAGACGGTGACCGTCGCCCAGGCCTACCCGGCGCAGAACTACACGCTGCTCAACGCCACCGGCTACGTGGTGGCGCAGCGCAAGGCGGCGCTGTCGTCCAAGGCCACCGGCCGGCTGGAGTGGCTCGGCGTGCTCGAAGGCAGCCGCGTGAAGAAGGATGAAGTTGTCGCACG
>Ga0247742_10002656_pt1 | contig 11627 bp, 9 predicted proteins | sample UWRJL208509C2_FD_180944 | JGI IMG/M metagenome (GOLD analysis project Ga0247742, IMG submission 180944) | Plant litter microbial communities from Arlington Agricultural Research Station in Wisconsin, United States - UWRJ-L208-509C-2 | ecosystem: Environmental > Terrestrial > Plant litter >... | reverse complement strand
TAAAAGGTCTTTGTGGTTTGTTAACTCCACCGTTTAATTCGATAGACCATTTGTTGAAACCTGAATCTGTATCTGTTGTATCAGCAACAGTTGTTCCAGTCTGAGTCTGTGCACTCATTGAAAGTGCTGAGACAAGTGTTAATGTTAGTAATAATTTCCTCATAATTGTAAGTTTTAAATTTTTTACAAACATACGACATTTTCGCAGAGGTTTGAAATAAATTTAACAATCATTTTAACAAATTCAAACCATAAAATAATAATAATTCAACAAATACATTCAATTACTAATTATTCTTTAAATTTTGAGGAAAAAAAATGTTTTTATCTCTTTCTTTTTCATCTGTTTTTAAATGATTAATTATCAATATATTATAGTTTTCTGATTAAAAAACTTATTTGTTACAGTTTAAGTTTTTTATCTTATAAAATTAACATATGAGAGGTGTGGATTGGATTAAATTTTGAGAGATTGAGGTTTGGATTATAGTTAAAAAATCCTTGAAAGTTGATTTTGCGATAAATTTGATTGGAAAAATTTTGCCTGTAAATTTTTATTGGGGAAATTTTGGGATTGGTATTGATTGTGTTTTTTGGTTCTTAAAGGTGCAAAAACGCAAAGGGATTATGGTGATGTAGATGGCAGGATTGAACGCAAAGGCAATGCAAACCACCCCGCCCTTCGTGCACCCCTCCGGAGGAGGGGATTGCCAAGTTTGTGGATTTAGTTTGTGGATTTAGTTTGTGGATTTGATTTGTCGTTTTGGGATGTTGGGAATCTTTGGGCCGACGTTTGTTGTTATAATAAGGAGGGAAAGGCCTGAAGGTCTTTATTTTTCTTTATTCTCCTTTTTCGGCCAGTTTTCTTTCGAGTTCGGCCTGGAATTCTTCCATTACGGGTTTCATGGTACTTTCGGGTATATCGGCTATACGGATGTACATTAGGCCATCTACGGAATTATTAAAGAGGGGGTCGACATTGAAGGCGACTACGCGGGCATTTTGCTTGATGTATTTTTTTATGAGGACTGGCAGGCGCAGGCTTCCTGGTTCGAGTTCGTCGATAATTTTGTCGAATTTATTAAGGTCGGATTCTGCTTCATCGAAGATAAAGTCTTTATCGGCATCTTTAAGTTTGACTTTGTATTCTTTTTTTGCGTGTACGTATTGGGCAATATAGGGGTCATAATAATGGGATTTCATGAATTCGATCATTAGTGACTTTGAGAAATCGGAGAACTGGTTGCTTATACTGACACCGCCGAGCAGGAAGTTGTGTTCCGGGTAACGTAGGGTAGTATGGATAATTCCTTTCCATAACAGGAATAACGGCATTGGTTTTTGCTGGTATTCTTTTATAATGAATGCGCGTCCCATTTCAATGGATTTGTTCATCATATCGTATAGTTCGGGTTCGAACCTGAAGAGTTCGTGCAGGTAGAATCCTTCGATACCTAATTTAGGATAGATATGAGATCCCAATCCCATCCTGTATGCGCCGGCGATTTTCTTTGCTTCTTCGTCCCACAGGAACATGTGGTGGTAATAGTTATCGTATTCATCTATATCTATAGACTGGTTTGTTCCTTCTCCTACTTCCCTGAAAGTAATTTCGCGTAACCTTCCAATTTCGTGGAGTATATTAGGAATCTGGTCGGCCTGTGTAAAAAAGACTTCATAGTTTTTACTTTGCAGTAACCTGGCATCCTGTTTTCTTAGTTTTTCTACCTCAAGAATCATTTTCTCATTACTGGCAGCGGTAACTATTTTTTTAGGGCTTTTCGGGATCTTAAGATTTTGGGTTGTGAGGAGTTTGCTTTCCTTTTCATATGGATTTGCAAGCATGTAGGTCTTCTTTCTCAGGAATTCAGAGTATTCCTCTATAGTAAGATGTTCATTTTGTTCGTTTACAGAAATTGGCTTACCTATACGTACTTTAATTATCCTGTCTTTTTGGGAGAATAGCTCAGACGGTAATTTGGCTGTTCTCATCGTATCATCAAGCTTGGACAGCAGATAAAAGAGTCGGCTATTTTTTGCATGAAAATAAATAGGTACTACAGGAACCTGGGCTTTTCTAATTACCTTGATTGCCCCTTCTTCCCAATCTTTGTCGACTACGAGTTTGCCATCCTTATATGTAGAGACTTCTCCTGCCGGAAACATTCCAAGAGGTTTGCCATCGCTCAGATGCCTGAGTGTTTCTTTTATTCCGACCACGCTAGATTTGGCATCCTTATGATTTTCAAAAGGATTGACCGGCATTATATATGGTTTTAGCGGCTCGATTCTATGTAAGAGGAAGTTGGCAATTATTTTAAAATTAGGCTCCCTTTCCAACATCAATTTTAACAGCAGTACACCATCTATACCTCCAAGAGGATGATTTGATATGGTTATATAGGGACCTCCCTTAGGCAATCTTTTAAGATCTTCTTCGGGTATTTCAAACTTTATCTGTAGTTGTTCAAGAATAGCGTTGAGGAATTCTACATCTTTTAGATGTTTATTCTTATCATAAATATCGTTAAGTCTCGATATCTTCAAGACTTTCATAAGTACCCATCCAAAGAAAGTTCCGAAAACCCCATACCTTGTAACATTTATTGCTTTTGCAACTTCTTTTGCGGTTACTAAACCCATGTACGTTTTTGTTTTTTGGTAAAAACAAAGATAGAAAAACTCTTGAAGATAGTAACCTGTTTTGGACTATAAAACAAAAATGATTTGTCTCCATTAATACTCACAGTTTTCGAATCATTCCTTATTTATTAATAGTTTTTAAGTATTTTTGAAACTTAAATAATCTTTCCCCATGAAAATTATCTCTTATAATGTAAACGGAATAAGGTCAGCTATTTCGAAAGGCTTTTTGGAATGGCTACAACATGCAAATCCTGATGTCATTTGTCTGCAGGAAATCAAGGCAACGCCCGAACAGGTACCGTTAGCAGAAATTGAAGCGGCAGGTTATCCTTACCATTATTGGTATCCGGCCCAAAAAAAGGGTTATAGCGGTGTTGCAGTCTTATCTAAAACAAAGCCCAACAACGTCGTTTATGGTACCGGTATAGCGCATATGGATTTTGAAGGGCGCAACCTTCGTCTTGACTTTGATGATTTTTCTGTGATGAGCCTGTATCTTCCATCGGGTACAAATATCCTTAGGCTAGACCATAAATTCATGTATATGGACGATTTCCATACCTATATTGACAATCTTAAACAGGAAATCCCTAATTTGGTTATCTGTGGTGATTATAACATCTGCCATGAAATGATTGACATTCATGATCCTGTGAGGAATAAAAACGTATCGGGATTTCTTCCGGCTGAGCGGTCCTGGCTTGATGTTTTCATGAAGAGTGGTTTTATTGACAGTTTCCGTCATTTCAATAAAGATCCGCACAATTACACCTGGTGGAGCTACCGAGCGGGTGCCCGGGGGAATAATAAAGGTTGGCGTATTGATTATATACTCGTCAGCAGGGCTATAGAAAGCAGGTTAAAAAGAGCTGTTATCCTGGCTGATGCTAAACATTCTGACCACTGCCCGGTATTAGCAGAAATAGAATAATGCCAGACTTCCCATAGATGGGATTTTTAATTAACCTTTTAAAACACAAACAATGATAAAAAAAGTTTCCCTTGCCTTACTTATAATGGCATTATCAACTTCGTGTGTTTCCAAAAAAGTCTATAATGATTTGGAGAACAAGTTTGCTGACCTGAAAAAAGAAAACCGTAAAGTTGCGGATGAGAATGAAGATTTGCTAAAGGCAAAAAACAAGCTGGAGATCGACGGGGCATCACTTCAAAAAGAGTATGACAAGGTAAAATCGGAGCGTGACAAACTACAGGCTGATTATGCTGCAGCGAATAACAACCTGAAGACCTTACAATCTTCTTATGGAGCATTGGAAAAGAACAGTGATGAAGCACTACAATCCAATCTTAACAAAAACCGGGAGTTACTTGCCAAACTTGAAGCTAAAGAAAAAGCGCTTGCTGCAGAGCAGGAGCGTATTAATAAGCTAATGGCTGATTTTCAGGAGCGTTCCCAGAGGGTTGCTGAGCTTGAAGAGATGATGACCTCTAAAGAAGCAGCTATGAAAAAACTGAAAGAGACGTTATCGAAAGCCCTTAATGCTTTTGAGGGAAAAGGTTTGACTGTTGAACAGAAAAATGGAAAGGTATATGTATCGATGGAGAACAAGCTGTTATTTCAGACCGGTAGCTGGGCTGTAGGTGCAGAAGGTAAAAAAGCGGTTGTTGAAGTTGGAAAAGTTCTGGCTCAAAATCCTGATATTTCTGTATTGATTGAGGGTCATACTGATAATGATAAATTTGCAGGAGCGGTAGGGCAGATCGAAAACAATTGGGATTTATCTACTAAGCGTGCTACGGCTATTGTTACTATTTTTGCTGAGAATAAGGGTATTAATAAGCAGAATCTTACTGCTGCTGGCAGGGGTGAATTTGCTCCTATTGCTGATAATGCTACAGCGGAGGGAAAGGCTAAGAATAGGAGGATTGAGATTATACTTACTCCTAAACTGGATGAGATTTCTAAGATGCTGAATGAGTTGTAAGATCTTATTTCTAATATAAAAAAGGTGACTGGAAATCCAGTCACCTTTTTTAGTTACTATAGGTTACATGTTGTAGAGCCAGGTTGCGGGGTTGACGTAGGTGGTATTTTGGGAGAGCATGAACTTTAGGATTGTTTTTCCGGTGTCGCCGTTGGTTCTGATTTTTCCGATGTTTTGCTTTCTGGTTACTTTGTCGCCTTTGCTTACGGAGACGCTGCTTAGGTTTTGGTAGATTGTGAAGTAGTCACCGTGCTGGATTACTACTGCTTTGTTTACGGGTGAAATTACGTATACGGTAAATACTGTGCCTTCGAATACGGATCTGGCGTTGGCGCCTTCATCTGTTTCGATTTCGACACCGCTGTTGTGTACGATTATTTCTTTTTGTATTGGGTGGTGCTGGTCTCCGTATGGGAGGCTGACCTTACCGCGTTCTACGGGCCATGGGAGGCTTCCTTTGTTGGCTTTGAAATTATCTGCGAGTACTTTTGCCTGAGGTGTCAGGACTATTTTTGTTGCTGTTTCGGTTTTTTTGGTTTCGGCAGCAGTTGTTGTTTTTGGATTTGCTTTTTTGTTGGCCTCGGCAGTTTTCCTGTTGGCTTCAGCAATTGCGGCACGGATTAAATTATCGATCTTTTTATCTATAACCTTAGATTCTTTTTGTTTTTTCTTGATTTCGGCAGCGATCTTTTTCTTGTCTTTTTTGATGGAATTGACCAGTTTTTCCTGCTCTTGTTTTTCCTGCTGTAATACGACCCTTTCTTTCTCCTGTTCCTCGATCAGCTTTTGCTTTGCTGTTTTCTGTACTTCGAGCTTGGTATTATAGCTTAATAATTCTGTGGATTTTGTTTTTATTTCTTCTCCCTGGGCTTTTCTGTAGCTTGTATACTGTTTCATATACTGGGCTCTTTTATAGGCCTGCAGGAAATTTTCGGATGACAACAGGAACATTGCGCGGCTTTGTTCCGAGCGGCTTTTGTATGATTTTACAATCATTTTTGCATAATCAACTTTGAGCTCCTCAAGTTCGCGGTTCAGTTTGTTGATCTGAAGCTGGTTGATGTACATATCATTTTTGAGCAACTTTGCCTGTTTCTCATTTGTATTGATTAGTTTCTCCCTTAGTTTTATTTTTTCTGTTTGCTGTGCAATAATGGTCGTAACAGATATCTGCTTTTGATTCGTCGTTTGGAGCAAACGTTCCTGTTCGCGGATTTCCTGCTGAATCTGTGCTTTTCGCTGTTCTAATTTTTCCTGGTCTGTCTGGCTCCACATTTGTGAAGATAACAGGAGCAGAAGAAATGTTACGATAATTTTTGGCATGGTAAAACTGTTTGTGCAAATCTAGTTAATAAAAATTCTTTCATACCCATCAGGAACGCTGTAAGGAAAAGAAATTTCTTCATTGAAGTTTACTGTATTATATTCAATGTTGATACTTGTTTTTTTCTCCTGATCGAAAGCTTCAATCTGTATTGCTGTGGGCAGGAACATTTCCGGATACTCCTGGTAATTAGGATAAGTAACATGTAACATCCTGTTTTTTGCTTTCTGTATGATTTCTTCTTCTTTTACCAGAAATTTGGAACCTTCAAAAAAGAATTCTTTTTCCAGATCTTTACCTGATACCTCCTTGAGTTTATAGCGTTCATTTTCGATGGTAGTCTTATACTTGCCTGTTTTCAGATTATCTATTGCCTGTCCAACCAGCAGATTTTGCAATTTATTGAAATCAAGATCTGTACCCAGCCATTTGCTTAATGAGGAGTAATCTCCTTCGAAAAACTTGCCATTTAATTTTTCATAATATTTCACTTCTGTTGGCGTGATAATTCCTTTTGCCATTGTGATCCCGAGTACCCTGATACTGATCAGGATTGTTTCGTCTTTCTTTATTCTTATTTCGGCATTAACATTTTGGGATGTCTTATCGCTTTTATAACCAATATTTGCTTTTATGTATAGTGTTTTAAAATCTCTTTTTGTATTGTAGTGATTTTCTATTACTTTATCTGCCGATAGGGTTGTTGTAGCATTAGTTTCGGAAACAACGGCTTTTTTCGCATTACACGAAGCCAAGAAAACCAGCAGTGATAATGCTATATATTTTTTCATTTTATTTATTTTGTTTTAATAATTTATCCGCCTTTAGGAAAAAGGCCTCTTTCTTTTTCACGTCACCGAGTCCGCTGTATGCTTCTCCGAGCTGGATATTGAAATTTATTTCGAGTTCTATATTATCTACTACGTAGTCTATTCCTGTTTCCAGTGTATCTTTTGCTTTCTTAAAATTTTTGAGCTGGTTGTACGCCAGTCCGGAATAATAATATAATTCGGGTTGGAGTGGAAAGAGTTCGATCATCGCATCTGCTTTTTTGGCTACGATATCAAACTGTTGCTTTTCTGTATATACCTGAAGTAAGAGAATATTTGTTTCGAGATCGTTTGGGTTATTATTATTATCTATTTCATAATAGCGGATCGCTTTGTCCCAATCTTTTTTATTATGATAGAATTTACCGATTTCCTTAGCCGTTTTGACTTCTTTATCATCGCTTACATAACCAATTGCTTTTTCAAGATCGGCATCGTATTTCGGGTTCTTTTTTGTAAAAATCAGGAATTCATTTATGATTCTCTGTTTGATCTTATTGTCAATTTTATTGCTTTGTAAAACCTTGTTCATTGCGGCTACTGCCTTATCACCATCATTATTATTCAGATGAAATTTAAAGAGACTTACCTGTACCCAATCAGAAGAAGGGATTTCCTTTTCTAATTGTTTTGCTATTTCGAGTGCTTTTTCTTCCTGGTTACTGTTTGAATACAAATAAATAAGAGCGATATAATTGGATTCTTCTTTTGGATTCTTTTTGATCTGTTCCATCAGGTTATCCTTTTCAGTTCCCTGATACTTTGCATCAGCAAGGATTTGTGATTTATACAGATCCCTTTTATCTGACTTCCCTACCTCTTCGTTCAGTTCGTTTATCAGAGCCAGGGCTTTATCATACTGTTGTGTATACATATAAAGCGAGGTCAGATCTTCTTTATAACCCGGATCGAATGCGATTAATTTTTGTACTAAGACAATAGATTGCTGATAGTCCTGTGTCTGATAACATACATCATACATTCCGTTTAGGAACCATTTATTATTGGGGTCGATTTTATTTGCTTTTTCATATGATTCGTAAGCATTTTTATAATCTTTTTCATGCAGGTAATTGATTCCCAATTCATTTAAAACTGCTGCATTATCCGGTTGGAGGCTAATACATTTTTGAAGTGATTCAATAGCTTTATCGTAGTTCTCTATTCCTTTCTGTTTCAGCGCTTCGTAGAATGCGTTCTGAAAGTCATCATTTACCATAGCAATATCCTCCGGTTCGGCCTGTGCAAAAATATTTGCAGGCTGACAGAGCATTATTACTAATAAAACTATTAAAGCATGTATTTTCATAACAATTTTAATTTATTCCAAAACGGAGTAATCGCCAATGCTTATACTTGTAAAATTACCGTCAAAGATAGCATGGCTTCCTATCATGGCATTATCCAGGTTTGCATTCCTGATTTTAGAAAAGTTTTGAACCAGGCTATTTTTGATAACCGTATCTTCAATTGTACAATTGTTTCCTATGGATACGTTTGGACCTACGGTAGCATTTTTTAAAATTACATTGTCGCCTATAAAACAAGGACTTATAATAATTGAATTTTCGCTGACTACTGAACCTGACACCAGGTTTTCGCCGTCGTTATCCAGGAATCCCAGTAATCTTGAATTGGTTTCGACGGTAACATTTTTATTTCCGCAGTCCATCCATTCGTCTACCTTCCCCGGTACAAATTTCATGCCTTTGACTTTCATATTTTCCAATGCATCGGTCAACTGGTATTCTCCACCCTTTACAACATCATTATCGAGAAGATATTGTAGTTCGGTGCGTAAAGTTTCGCCAGATTTGAAATAATAAATCCCGATAATCGCAAGATCTGAAATAAATTCTTTTGGCTTTTCTACAAAGTCAACGATCTGATTGTTTTCGTTTAGCTGGACTACGCCGAATGCGCTGGGATCTTCCACCTGTTTGACCCATATAACGCTATCGGCAGTAGTGTCTAATGTAAAGTCGGCGCGGAATAATGTATCCGCATATGCTACAACAATAGGACCGGTCATTGATTCTTTGGCACACATGATCGCATGTGCAGTTCCCAAGGCTTCATTTTGATAATATATTGTTCCTTTTGAGCCCAGTTTTTCGGCTATGGCAATAAGGTCCTTTTCTACCTGGGTCCCAAAATCCTTGTGTATGATAAATGCGATTTCTTCAATCTCCTGATTGATCACACCTGCGATATCCTCGACAAGACGGTGAACAATCGGTTTACCTGCGATAGGGATTAACGGTTTAGGAACAGTCAGTGTATGGGGTCTTAATCTTGAGCCACGTCCGGCCATTGGTACTATTATCTTCATGTATAATGTGTATTGTAATATTATATATAGTATTTGCCAGGTACCTGAATTATTTTACGCCGGTACTTCCAAACCCACCTTCACCTCTGGAAGTTTCAGACAAATGCGCTACCTGAATCCATTCTGCACGTTCGTGTTTGGCGATTATCAGCTGTGCGATCCTTTCACCATTTTCCACAACAAATTCTTCGTTTGATAAATTTACTAAAATCACACCGATTTCGCCACGATAATCAGCATCTATTGTCCCCGGAGAATTCAGGACGGTTACTCCCCTTTTGGCTGCCAATCCACTTCTTGGACGTACCTGTGCTTCGTAACCGATTGGCAATTCTATGAAGAGGCCCGTTTTAATGATCGCCCTTTCGAGAGGTTTTAATGTCACAGCATCGGTAAGGTTCGCTCTCAGGTCCATTCCGGCAGAAGCTATCGTTTCGTAGTTTGGCAATTCGTGTGCCGATTTATTGATAATATTTATTGTCATGGTAATGGTATTGATGAGTAATGGCTTTCTATTCGTTTTTCAGGATTGCCTTTTCTTCATTATTTTTGCGTTTAATAATTCTGTTTAAAGTTTCTTTTTCATTGTAATATATAAAACAAATGAAGAATAGTATTAATGGAATACCTATGTAGTATTTTTCACGGAATTGATAGAATGAAAGGTAGGACAACAGTATTGATAAACCAAGATAACCGCCTATTTTTTTCATATCGTAAGGGATCGGATAGTATTTGTTTCCCATAATATATGATATAAGCATCATGGTTCCATAGGCTGCCAAAGTCGCTATTGCCGATCCATAATAAGTCATGGTTGGGATCAACAGGTAGTTAAGCACAAGTGTTACTATAGCGCCTACTATTGAAATATAGGCCCCGATATATGTTTTATCAATGAGTTTATACCAGACGGAAAGATTGGTATAGATACCGAGGAAAAAGTTGGCCAGAATAATAAGCGGTACAATTTTCATTGCTTCCCAATAGCCAGGATTTGGAATCATCAGCTGTTTGAAAAGATCTGCGAATACTATTACGACCAATAAAATCAAAGACCCAAAGATCACAAAATATTTGGTTACCATCGCATAGGTCTGGGGTGCATTTGGATTTGATGCATGGCTGAAGAAGAACGGTTCGATACCTAATGTATATGCGGTCCTGTATAATACCATGAATAGTCCCAGTTTATAGCATGCGGCATAAATTCCTGTCTGGGCTTCGGCTACATCCGGGGGCAATAAGTATCCTAAAAGGATTTTATCAAACTGGTCATTGATTGCGAATGCGATTCCGGCGACCAATATAGGCAACCCATAACGCAACATCTTTTTCCACAGTCCAAAATCAAAGTGCCATTTTAGATGAAAATAGCTAGGGGAAAGTATTAGAAATGTCAGTAAGCTTGCGATGATATTAGAAATGAAGATATACCCTACCTGGAAGTTCTCGAAATATATGGAGCTTGGAAAACCATCGGGATCGGATTTCGCCAATTTTGGCAGGAAGATAATGAAGAACAGATTGAATAACAGATTAACCACTACATTACCGATCTTTATTGCCGCATAAACAGTAGGCCTTCCTGTAGCCCTTAATTTACAGAAAGGTACTATAACCAAGGCATCCAGCGTTATGATCCATATACTATAAGTGATATACTGGGGGTCAAAATTCGTATAAGCAGAGATTGTATTCCTAAACAGCAATGCTCCAATTAAAAAGCTTATAGTGGTCCAGAAAATAGAGACTGTTGTTGTTTCAATTACCGTTTTTTTATCTGATCCATTATTGTAAAACCTAAAAAAGGCGGTTTCCATTCCATAGGAAAGGATTACATTAAAAAAGATAATCCATGCAAATATTATGGAGCTTTTGCCATATTCTGCTTCGGGCATATAGTGAACATACAGAGGAACAAGGATAAAACCAAACATTCTCGGCAAGACTGTCGCAAGACCGTAGATAGCTGTTTGTTTAAAAAGATTTTTATATAAACTCAAGGGATTTGCTGTAAGATTTATTTTGATAAGCAAAAATAAGTAAATCTTTGGTTTTATGGTTTTGTTTAGGGGATTTGTTTGTAGTGTTCAGTGTTCCGTTGGCAGTGTTCAGTTAGTATAAATAGGTTATATTTGTGATCATCCATTTTTTTAGTTTTTAGAAATGAAAATCAGACCGATTCTTTTTTTGTTGTTTTTTTCCTGTGTATGTGTTTCGCAGCAATTTCCTGAGACAAAAAAAAACCCTGTTACTATTAGTAAGCATGGTATCTCTTATCAGGATAATTACAAGTGGCTTGAAAATTTAGGTTCCGAAGAAGTTAATAAATGGGTCGATGGGCAAAACAGTGTCACCGATATTGAGTTGGCTACTGCAAAAAAAGGATATAATATTGGATTTAAAATCAAGGATTATGATTATTTATCCTCGAATCCACTACCTGTCAGAAAGGGAAAATATTTTTATAGCAGGTATAGGAAGAGCAAAGATTTTCCTGCTGTGTTATCTTATCGAAAAACTTTGACAGATACACCAACTGAGCT
>Ga0247742_10002654_pt1 | contig 11631 bp, 12 predicted proteins | sample UWRJL208509C2_FD_180944 | JGI IMG/M metagenome (GOLD analysis project Ga0247742, IMG submission 180944) | Plant litter microbial communities from Arlington Agricultural Research Station in Wisconsin, United States - UWRJ-L208-509C-2 | ecosystem: Environmental > Terrestrial > Plant litter >... | reverse complement strand
AAAATTAAAGATATCAGGAGTTTATCAGAAATTTGCCAGGAATTCCACTGCCAAATTTGAGTTCCTGGTAATTTATAGGGAATTCCTCAGGATTACTTAAGGAATTCAGGGGGAGTGAAATGTACTGACTCCATCTATGATCTGGTTATCACCATTCCAGATCATTTTAGATCTGGGGTAGCTATTGAAAGTGACCTTCACCAACTGATGAGGCAACATTGCAATCACCTCTGTTCAGCATACCAGAGCCAAAAATAATGCAGCCCTCATAAAATAAAGCCCAAAAAGATGAGTAATGTCTTCACAAAGGTGGTTGAATTCTCAGAATTGTCACTCAAGGTGGCTGCAGAGCGAGGGTAGTAATGACAAGCTATTTTACCACACCAGACCGGGTCAGCCCCTGCCCAGCAATCAAGGTGTACCACTGCGTCAGATTTTGTAGACTTAACATTATTTTCTCAATATCTCAAGCACTTCTGCTCCAATTCCTTATATTTTTTCATTGCTTATAGGTACACAGCATACATATTTTAAAATAAATTTATTTCATCAGTACTTTGACTTTACGATCAGGAAATTCGACACCAATTGGACTGTACCATTGTCATATGAATGACTGTAGCTGGAAATCTGATTTTGCTGATGAATCTTGAATGAACTGGGACAAGCACCAGGTTTTTCCAGTGCCCCTACCTTTGCCTTCTCCCAGGATGTGACTGTCATCTTATACTTCTTTGTCTCTACTCCTTCAACTACTTCCTTACCTTCTCTTTCTTTTCTCATTCAATCTTTGCTGTCTGGAATGCTGCTTGTGCATCCCTCCTGTCATTCTTTGCCCACTCCTCTACTTGCTTCTATTGCTCATGCTCAACCTGTGCCTCATAAAATGTATCACCAGTGATAAGGACTGCATGTTCATCAAGTGTGCCAATTATGCCTATTGTATTCTTCTTTTTCTTCCACTTTTTGTTCTTTACCTTGAGCTGTGCAAGTATGTTGGCCAGATAAACCTCATTCAAGACATTTCCCATTTGGAGGTAGAGATTTCAGTTAATGAGGTCCTGATTCTAGGCCTAAGACCCTCAGAGTGCTGCTAGGGGCAATACTTCTCTGTTGTTCTCTGGCACAAGATCAAGGAGAGAGGAGGGAGTAGGAAGAGAGGTTGGCTGTGGTGTCGTTTTTAGCATAGGATTGAGGTGAGTGGTCAACGTGGTGGTAACAAGGTGTGAGAGTTTGGTTTTGGCCAACTTCTCTATGGCCTTGTTGATTGCTTGATGCTGTTTTTCTGATGGAAGCAATTATGTGGGTATGGGATCTGTCATGTCAGTGTAAGTGATTGTAGGTGTAGAAGTGTCATTGGCATTGTCGTTAATAATTGCAAGCTCATGAATCAAGTCTGCCAATGTCTTCATTGCTAAATCATCTGCCAGAATAGGAAGATGGTCTTTTATAGCTGTCTGCTTGCTTGGTGCAAGCTTTTCATTGGTAATAACCTTTGGATTAAAAGGCCAACCACCAGTTTTCTTAAAGGCCTGCTTGATATTCTCCACTGTAAGAGCCTAAATATGAGCCTGGCCATAGATCTAGAGAAAATTTAACTTGTCCATAGCTTGCCCTGTTTGTCATTCATGTTTGTCCCATTCCTCATAAATAAACTGTTTAAGTACTGAGAAGATGATGATATCAAGACCTTGGTAAATGTGGGTGATGTGAAATGAATAGCAAAGCACAAGAATCAGATGTTCATGTGCATAGAGAAGGAAGGCAATGATATAGTGAGAGTTGTGGCCATTGACAAGAAGCAATCAATATTCACCAGGTTTAACCTTGTGCTTCATTTGTTCATCAAATATCTTGATCCACTCAGTACCAATCTCATTGTCAGTCTATCCCTTCTTCTAATAACCAATGCTAAGAGGAAATATAAATAAGATCATCTAATAATATAATAACTAAGAACTCACGAAGCATTTAGTAGGTTTCTGTCAGCCCAAGAAACTTAATAGGCAGAGCCCTTGAAAATGACTACTGGAGGAGTGCTGGTACTATTGGCACAGATGGTGAAAATAACAGTAGTGTTTTTGTGGGTCCTGCTTTGTATCTAATGCTGCCAACCTTTCTTGGTAGCTACAACAATAACATATTCATGACTATCACCATGAGATTGGACTCTAATCTTATCTGATCCAAAGGTAGCCTCTGGTTGGATTTTGGAGTATGTTTTTGTGTAATCCAGGATTGACCAATATTCTGCATCTGTTTTGGGATTTGCACAATATACACGCTTGTCCTCAGGTGATGCTGAGGCTGTAGTTTTCAGCTAGTCTGAGTGTTATAAGATAAAATGAGCTGTCCAATTTTGCCCAATGCCATCAAGTGATGAAGTACTTGCTATGAGATGGACTAGAAATAGATATGCCTGTAGGAACACTTTCTAACCACAGTGCTTCTCTCTGCAATATCTAATCAATTTAATTCTACTTCTAGTCAGAGAAGAGAGTGTTGCCAACTAACAAATTAACCAGTGTCTATGGATTTCTGTGTACCATGGATACTCTTTCGATAGGTGTTTGTATGATTTTTAATACTAGTGTGTGTTTCTCAATAAAATAAAAGAGCTATTTTCTTTATTGTCCTTAAGACAGATTCCACAGAACAAACTTCAAAAGTCACTAAGACATATATATGCCACTAAGGCTTAGACAATTTGTCATATAGACTGGTGCTACCAAGGCTTTGTGTTGTTACTTAGACTGTTACTTAGGCCCACAATTTGTAATTTAGACTGGTGCTACTAAGGCTTTGCATTGTCACTTAGACTGCTACTGACACTTCAGTGGGTACAAGATTTTGAGCAACCTTATATCTCTACTGACTAGCATTGAGAATATTTGAACTAGAAGTGACCATATATAGTAGTTTTCTACTTGAAATATGAATCAGAGTATAAGTTGCCAGAATTTTGAATTGTCTATTTGAAATCTTAGGAACATACCTACATAAAATATGAGCAGGCAATCAATAGGCAATAAATATTCTAGAGAATATAAGTGCTATTCATCATACTAGTAGGGTATCTTTATATTTGAACTATGCAACAAAGGGACTATAGTGCTACCAACTTCAAATAGTCACCCACATGTGGGAATTTCCTTATACTCATTATGGACAAAAGTGATGTTGCTTGAAAAATGTTCTCATGCTACAGCTAGTTGACTCCCTACACTGCTTTCTGTATTATATGACAATGAAGCACATTTACAGGGTAAAAACTGGCAAGAATATAGAATAGAGTATATTAAAGTGGTGTATGAAATTAAAACTGAGTGTGTCCACCATTTGCTGCTAAAACCGCCTCAACTTGTTTGCCCATCTTTCCAATATGCTTGTCCATTGTTTCGATCTGTATCTTATCCCACATTTTGAAAATAGTGGCTTTGAGTGCAGTAAGAGTTGTTGGAGGAGGTTGTATTTGTCGTATCATGGTTTTGAGGTCATGCCATATGGGTTCTATTGGGTTAAGGTCAGGTAAAGAGGGCAGGTGATTGACAAGCGGGATCTGGTGCTCTGAAAACCACTTCATTGTCGATTTACTGTGATGGTATGATGCACCATCTTGCTGAAATTCAATAGACTTCTGCTCTTGATTCATCTTCTTGTAAAAATTGATTAGTACATCTTCCAGTACTTGTTTTTGATACCATTCCGAGTTCATTCCCCCTTCTCTCCCTCCCAGATACTCCAACACAACCAAAGGCCCCTTCATCCCTTCCATGATGCATCCCCAGACCATAACACATATGCTGGATTGCTTGAAGGTAGGGACAAGACATTCCTCAAGGTATTCTTCGTCTGCACGACGTGTAATATACACCCAACCGTTTCTGTTGCTGAGATAAATATAGCATTCATCTGAGTAAATCTTTCTCTGGAAATCCCATATCTTTAGAGGCTTGTTGATCCTTGCCCAGGCAAGCCGCAGTCTCCTATGATGAGGAGAAAGGTAGGGAACCTTCTGAGCAACCCTTTGATGATATCCATGTTGCAAAAGGGCACGTTGAATGGTGCGCACAGAGGCATTAGCTGAAATCATGTTCTTGAGCTCTCCAAGTGGTGACCTGCAATTTTTGCAAGCATGTTGGACTAGCTAGCAGTGGTCATAGAGATTTAAGACCTTAGGCCTTCCAGAACGGGGCTTGTTGGCAGTGAAACCAGTCTCTTTGAAGTGTTTCATGACATGCTGTGCTGTCTATGGATTGACATTTTCTTTGCGTCCAGCATTCACTGTGTTTCCAGACTCCAAAAACCTTCCAACAACCCTATTTTTGGTTGGAGTATTTAGCTCATGTCGAGAAGCCTTGGATAGCACCATTAGACTGGTGTCAGAGTGGTTGTGGAAGAGAATAAATAAATGAGAATACGACATGACACAATATCACGTCCATCACACTGACATAAGCGACATCACTTTTGCCCATAACGAGTACATCAAATAAAAGGACAGGTGCACCAATATTTAAAATATTCTAAAGGCATTCTAGAAGATTCTAAAAAATATCCTCTATATGATGCCATCCTTTACATATGAGTGACTATTTGAAGTTGGTAGCACTATAGTCCCTTTGAGGTATAGTTCAAATATAAGGTGCCCCACTAGTATGGTGAATAGCACTTATATTCTCCAGAATATTCATCACCTATTGATTGCCCACTCATATTATATGTAGGTACATTCCTAAGATTTCAAATAGGTGGGGTTCCTTAGACTTGAACCACTATGTTTGAAATTTCTTCCTATGCTTAACCAAGCTTGTGGACTCTAAGGCCAGTATAAATGAATCTCACATGCCCTTGTGCATGCTAGGCTTGTGCTGGAATCATACCAGTTGCTCTCAAATGAAACTGTGTTCTATTACATCTTACTAGGAACCAAAGTGCAAGCACAATGAGCATCATCCCAGCCTGTACCCAGCCTCAGACCATTATAATCACCCCACATCCTAAACCCATATCCAGTACCACTCATAATGACAACTTCATTAACCTATCCTCTAAAAACTGACAGTAAATGACTAGCTACTTTCAAATACTAGGGTATGACCATGTCCTATCCAGTTGAAATCACACTACTCTACAAATAAGACGCATCTGCCTCCTCAAAAAATTCCTGTTGAGACCCCTCACCACACTTACAGCATACCATTCCCATAATCCCACCCAAAAAGAGATACAAAAGAATCTCTGTAAAACCTGAGCAAGAGTCATACCCAGAAACCCTACCAAAACAATATTCTCCTGAATGAACTTGACAATGTACAGCCCATGAACCTCTGCTCTAGTCATGCTATTAAATCTGCAGACCTCCATACCAACTCAGCCCTTAGCTTAGTCACCACCCACTAATTGCATGATCACATAATTAACAGCTAGATCTGCAAAATGTATACTCTGACAGATTATCTCTATCCTAAAATAAATGTGATAAGGTCCTAAAGTTCTTTCATGTGCCCCACCAGTTATAGATGGATTTAAGTGAATTCCACTGGATTCTACTTGAATATTTGCATAAATTTGGCAGAGAAAAAACCAATATTTAAGTGGATTCAAGTGGATTCTAGGTCCAATTTTCTTTTATGAATATTCCTCCTGGATTCCATGTCATTCATTCTGGATTTTTTTCTAGTGAATTCCAGTGGATTCAAGTGGATTCAAGTGAATTCAAATAGACTCAAGTGGACTCTTGAAGAAAATTTCTAATTATATCTAATTCTATATTAGATTTTTTCTGCTAAGTCTGGTATAGAATTATTTTGTATTTTCAATCAAATAAATATACATAAGTTAAATATTATTCAAATAAAAATCTTTTGCTGACATTTTTTGAGTATTTTGTATTTTTCTCATTAACCAGTAAATTTTAGAATATAATTCAAAATATATTTGAGTATCTTAAATGAATAGCTATATTTTTTGGTTTTTTCTATATATGTATAATAATTTCTATATATAGTAATATTTAATTCTAGAGGAATAGATGTCAAATAGAGAATTATTCAATTTGCTGACTAATTTAAAACAGTCAATTATATAGAAGAACAAGACTAGAATAAACTGGTATAGACTGTAATAGACTGTAATAGACTGGAATGAACTGAAATGAACTAGAATGAACTGAACTACACTGGAGTATACTAGACTAAAACAGAAAGAAAAAACTCTCTTAGATATTTCAGTGAAATTGGTAGGGCATATGAAAGTACTAGGAGTAACACATGCAAAACAAAAAAAAAGAGTATTCAATGGAAAAGAAGAGATAAGACACAAAGCAATCCAAAGTTTAGTGCTTAGAGGAACATATACTCTATAAGGTTGGACAATCTTCCCTTGGTAAATGGAAGGGCCCTGAGCACTAAGTGAATTGGTGGAAGTTTTTATTGCTGTGGTGAAAGCCAATGAGCTGCAAAGACTGAGCAGATCCTTTCCTCTCTTGACAGATGAATTTGATGTCAAAATCTCACAGCCCTGTCCTATCCCCTTGTCCTGTTTAGTCCTGTCCTGTCCTGTCCACTTCTATCCAGTCCAGTCCAGTCTAGTTTTCTAATATAACTGTGACAGATTGAGTAAGCAGAATAGAATTAGACAGAACAGAAGTGTAGAGAGATCTGTACACTCTTTAGAACTACTCTTCACTTGCTTTCTCTCTTCTTCACTATCTTTCTCACCTTTCTCTTTACTTTTCTCTTCACTCTCCTCTTCACTTGCTTCTTCATTTTCCTCCTCATTGTCTCTTCTACTCATCTCATTATTCTCTTTCTTATTCTCTTCATCAATTTCTTCTATGTTTTCCTCTTCTTCACTCTCATCTTCACTACTCTTTTTGCTTCTCTTTTCTGAATGACCTTCATTCTCTTCTAAAGTGTCTTTAATACTATTTGAGTCTTCAGAATCTGATTCAAAAGACTTAGTAATATTAAATTCATCTTGGTTGAGATGTTGCTCTATAAAAGAACCCAGATCTTCATGCTAAACACAAATAATGATTGGAATATCATTGGTCTTGTCTTGAGCATTGACTGCTTCTTATACTGCTCGAGCTGTTTGCTTAGCAAGAACATGTTTAACATGATAATAAAGCATGCAGTGCAAGAACCAATTGAAACTCTTGGAGGTCATTTGCTTGAGAATACTGTACTATTACGATCAATTCGGCCATCACGCGTCCCAGGCCTAGGTGGTTTGGACGAAATCGGTTCCAGGTCACTGGTCACAGCCCATTTGGCCAACGTCGGAATATGGTTCGAGAAATAGGCCAAAAAGGGCTCTATTTATCAAAAAATCGCTACTACAGTACATTACCAGAGTTATCTAGCGGCTGGTGGACTATTCGTTGTCAGAATCGTCGTTGTGTCACCAAAAATTTCCAGAGCTGTACCGCGTGTTTGGATGACGTTGTCGCTTCCCACGCCCCAGCTCTTCTTCACGATCATCAACAGCCACCTCACCTTCGAACTCCTCCGCATTGCAAATTGAGATGATAGCGCCACTCTCCCCAGCCACAAAACCCTTGCGTACATCCTTCTCAGTCATTGCCTCTATCACCACTCTGATAGGTACGTCACAATCATCCTCATCTTCTTCCGTCTCGTTGACAATATCCTCAGGCTGAGAAATGTTCTCAGGAGGCGTGATTTTGTTGTACTGTGACATTGTCAACTCCGCGTAGAACTCGGGGTCGCTTACTTCAAGTTTGCGAAGGCGTGAGCGAGCCTCCATACCTGTTAAGCACTCGTATGAGAGATTCCATTGCCGTACGACACATTTTTCGAATGCCTGGTCCGATACCTCGTTAGTAAGTGTGTTATGGTCATTGCAGCTTGATGAAGCATACCTTTTTGACCAAGGTTTCATTATTGATAGCATTAAAAGCATTCCAAATCCATCGTGTGCTACGATCGCGAAGCGTGCCAATACGTGTGTCAAGGTGGACAACAGGCGTGTTAGCCTTCATCTGACCGAGCAGTTCTGCAACGACATCCTTGTGGTATGAACGCTTCAAAGACAGCTTGAGCGGGCGTTGTACTCCCACATCGCATGGCTGAAACTTTCCAGTACAGCCGCTGGGGACATAATTGAGCATAATGGATGGGTGAGCGTCGTGCATCCAGTCCTTGAATTCTGCTGACTGATGGACCAACCAGACATCGATATTCCAGAGAGCCTTGTGAGATGGATGAAGACCAAGTTCGTCCTTCCTACGATTGAAATAAGGTGCAAGAATCTTGTCGACAAATGAGTGCATTGTCTTGTGGTTTGACCAGTATGTCGCAGTTCCAGATTCTTCGAGGAGAAAACCTGCGTTGATCAAGTCTTGGTAGTGCGGAGAGTTGGGTGATGGGCATGACCGGCTGGTCTTTCCTGCATAGATAGCCTGCATAGGAAGTACGGTGCCATCGCTGCCAACGGAGACCATGAGTGTGAAGGCCCGTTTCTCGTCTCCACCATGAATCACAACTTGCTTCTCCTCAGCTTCCGTCCATGTCATCTTGTCTCCAGGTGCGAAAACTGTCTGGGTCTGGTCCGAATTGACGAATAGCACGGCTAACAAGTCTTCTTTCTTCATCACGTAGGCCTTGCGGAGAAACAATCTCTCACATTGATCATCCGCATCTTCGGGTACCTTCTGTGCAGCCTGCGTTTCCTTCCGCCGTGACCAACCCAATGCATCATGAAGCCACTTTCGGATGAAGCTCTCTGAAGCACGGAATGTTGAACCATCAGTGAATTTGACGTCAAGGATCTCGGGTGCGGAAGACATGACAGTGACCAGTAAAATTCCACGAGCGGTCACAACCGTGATCTGGGCACCATTTTTGCGGAGGGTTGTAAGAGTTTGCTTTACCGAGGATATAAGGTCTGGGTATTTAGCCTGCGAGTCATTGGAAGGTAAGTCTATGTCTATAACACAAACAGAAAACTTACAAGAACACCTCTTCGCCCTCCCTTCGAATGACCAGGTGCATTGCCCCGCTTGATCCTCTCCAACGTTTTGTCTGACCATCTCGTAACAGATCCAGAGCAATCGATCCACTCATCAACTGTTGTCCGATTGAGGCCCTTGAATGTATTGGCATCGCGCTTCTTGAGTTCCCTCACAACTGCCCTTGTACTCCACTGTGGGCCTCCTGCCATGGTCCGTGCTCTCTCGATTTGTTGGAATAGGAAGGGTGTAAACCAGTTGTGATACTTTGACACACTGGCTTCTTTCGTCTGCTTCCTCTCTTGTGGCTTCTGCCGCTTCTCCTTGTACCTTGAGACGATTGTGTTTGCCGGACGACTAAGGGTGGGGACGCTAGCACCCAAGTCTAACAGCAGTGGGTCCTCGAGCTTCATCTTTGTTACCTGTTGGCTGATCAGCGTGACTCAAAACCAGTTGCTTGGTACATACCCGTTTCTTAGTCCCACCCGTACTGCGGAGACCATTTGCAATCTCCTTTGCATTCAGGTTCTTCCGTTGATTCTGCTTCCATCCTTTATCCCTCAGATGGCACATGAGTCGTGTTTCTGCTGCCTGCCGTGCCTCGTTCCATGCTACTTCGTCCGCCTTCTCCATCACTTCTACAGTTGATTTCAACACCATCTCCTGACGTTCGGCAACAGTTGCTTTCTTGAAGAAAAGAAGAAGACCCATTGGTGGCGCCTTTGAGTCTATTGCCTGACGTATGGAAGATTGCTGTTGTGGTCGGGCCCTCTTCTTAGATAGACTGCTTGGTGGGGTGTTGGTTCTCTGCTCCAGGTATGTGCGTTTTGCTGATGGACGCTTCTCAGCGCTTGCTGATAATGAATTTGGCAAGGCCTTCTGCTCGGGACCCTCGCTCAAACTCTTGCTGTTGGAGGCGTCTGCACCGAATCGAAAGAAATTGTCGTTGGTTGACATCAACTTGTTGGGCATAGGGTGGGCGAATTCTGGCAAGGAATCGAATGCAGATGTAAAGCCATGAGAATCGTGGTCGTTGAAGATGTGCTCGACCATATGAGCATCGTTGAAGAATGATGGGGAACCAGGAGGACTGTAGGAAGATAAGTGGTGAACCTGAAGAGTAATTAGTCTTTTTATCCATCCGATATGCGATGGTTCACACTTACTTTCTCAGCAGAAACAAGCCGAAGGTAGATCCTCAGTCTCTCGTCCAATGCCGCATGTCCACTGACCAGCGTCAACCCATCTAGTATAAAGCAGTGTATGGCATCCCAAGCAAGAACACCACATGAATGCGAATCTACCTGGCGTGATATTGGGAGAGGTGTGTGGTTGAAGACAGCCCCGTCGTTGTGATAGCTAATCCACCAGTCCAGATTACGGCGCAGGTCTTGCGGAATACGATTTCCAAGTGGATTGGCAAAGAGAACCTGACGATTTTGTGAGTTTATGATGAAGCTAACCCAATGAGTGTTGTCCTTGTTGGCTACGGTGGCAAGTAAAGACTTCGTTTTGCTTGCAAGTAAGGTGGCCTTTTGCCTGAGCCATGCGTAGTGCTTTGCCGTTCCATAATTTTGTCAGTCATGGTAAGCCGCGGCGAGGAGCAGCGTAAATGCTGTGTTCTCGACGAAGGCGTGGTCTTGACCAGCTTGCACCATGTTGTCCTTCACAAGATCCAACATGAGCAGCTCGTGATCGTCGCTCAACCATTTGGTTGTGAGGAAGGCTGAAAGCTGGGAACGTTTGATGCTGTTGTTGTGGATGTTTCGCAACAAGTCCCCTGTCCATGGGAGCCAGGACAAGGTTCCGTACACATTGTGCAGGAGGTTGGAGGTAGGTTTGCAACCAATCCTGTGCAAAATGTTGTCGAGAGCGCATTGCCATTTGGACTGGGCCTCGCGAATCGAAATGATACGTGCCCAGTAAGCAGCAAGCTTTGGGTGGTAGTGTCGACCTCCAGAGCCAGACTCATGCGGGCAGAGAATAGATTTGACGGCAGGAGTATTCGCGAGTTTCTGGAGTGCTTCAACAATGTGTTTCGGAGGCGAGGTCAAGTCGACCATATCCCGCAAGTTATTGACGTTGGGAAGGGAGTCGGAGACAAACTTTTCAGGTCTCATGAGCTGGTTTGTCGAAGCAGTAGCTGGCAGCTTGAAGGCGAGGAAAGCCAACACAGATAGGTTCTCGTCGGGCAGGCATTCATCGAGTTCGAGATTCGAGATTGGCATGGCGGTTACTATATGGGTACGGCGAATGGTGGATTTTATACCTAGGATATCTCGGAACAAGGAACACAGACCACAGAGATGCCCGTTATTTGCAATATATCAGTAATATACTGCCTTACTCAAGTGCTTACTGGAGTTGCATCCTTTTTTTGCTATAATTTCCTCTTTTGTGTGTAGATAGGGTCCCCACCATATTGAATCAAGGGAGACCTAAGGTCCGTCCTGGCCTTGATAGGTCACAAGGCGCGCAATGACTCGGTACTTGTACCGTACCGTTCTGTGAAACAAGTGGCCGAACCTTTGATTTGACCGAAATCTGAACATGTCCCCTGTCCACCCTCAAGGTGGCCGACGTCCAAATTTCGGCCAGCCTGTCCCATGTCCCACCCCCAGCCGAATTGATCGTAATAGTACAGTAGATCCAAA
>Ga0247742_10002653_pt1 | contig 11633 bp, 7 predicted proteins | sample UWRJL208509C2_FD_180944 | JGI IMG/M metagenome (GOLD analysis project Ga0247742, IMG submission 180944) | Plant litter microbial communities from Arlington Agricultural Research Station in Wisconsin, United States - UWRJ-L208-509C-2 | ecosystem: Environmental > Terrestrial > Plant litter >... | reverse complement strand
CCCCTGCTCAACAAAAACGGCGCATCATTCCCGCCCCGCTGCCAGTGCCCCAGTGCTCGCCGCCTCCTGTGCCTTGCCACCGTCGGGTCAACTCCAACATTGCCGCCTGGGCAGCCCACGTTCAGCCCGGGTCGCCAGCACCTGTGTCCCCTCATCGTCGCCCATCGATCTCGGGCACCAGCATCTCTTCACGCCGACCCTCCCTGACCCGCCGTCGTCCATCGATCGGGCATGGTCGTGCACCCTCTGGGTCCTTCATCCACCTCGTCCACACACCTACCAAGACGCAGACGACCCCTTCAGTGGCCGACTTTGATCTCACCGCTTTGGGGTACACGAGTGTGTTCGTGCAGTTCGACAAGACGCCAACGACACCTTCGCCTTATTTGCGCACGCAGAATGCTGCCACTCCCGCTGGAACAGGCAAGCCACCCACTCCGCTCACGGCCAGCGTGTTCGGCCAAATTCCTATCCCTCCGATGCCTCAGGCTGGTGCAGCACCCGCCAAGCGAGTGGGGATGAAACGATTCCGCTCTCTTGGCATCCTGCGCCCGAAAAAGGCCAAGCAGGCAGAACCGTCCTCACTCACGGCGAAGAGCACCAAGTCTTCCGGCCCAGCACCCAAGCCCAAAGCTGACCCTTCGACGATCGCCATCCGCAAGGCTGCCAAATACTCACATGTCAGGCCCCCACCGAGTCTGGCGAATGAGCTTGCGCTGATGCAGTTTGCGGATGGAGGCAGCTTGGAGTCGCATGCGAAGCGGGTTATGGAGGGACAGGCAAGGGCTGCTGCCGGGTATGCGTCTGGCGCTGAGACTGGCGTTGGTGTAGGTGTTGTGCATCAAGATGGCAAGGGCGGGATGTGGTGGGACGCCGATGAGGAGATGGAGTATGCCCACCTTCTCGGCGATGCGGAAGAGGGCGACGAGATGGACTGGGAAGAATTCGACGATACTACCGCGCCTACCTCTGCCTCTGCCCCCAACCCAGCCGTGGAGCTCCTCCGCCGCGGCAGCACCTCGACGAACCAAACCGCATCCCCCACCACACTTGCCTGCAACCCCACCTACCTCCTCCCTCTCCCCGAGAACGCCGCCACCTCCACTTGGACGAGCATTCCGAACGACCGCTCATTGTCGTCGACTAAGATCACTACTGGACTCGATGAGGTTGTGAAAGGCCCAGGGATGAGCGTGCTCGCTGTACCCGCACGCGCACGGAGAAGGGTTGCACATTTGCAAGTGGGTTTGGCCGCGTCGACGAGGTATATCGTCGATGCTGATGCATTCATGTGCATCCCCAAGACGCCGAGGACGCCCAAGTCGCCTCGTACGCCTAGATCTCCTCTGTCACCTCGTTTGCCAAAGTCGCCTCGCTCGCCCTCCGGGTTTTCTACGACCGGATTGGGTGCGACTTCAGCACCTACTCCTAAGAAGGCAGCAAGGAGACGACCTGCCCCGCTCAAGCTCGCCAGCTCGGCACATGCGAGGGCGAATGCAAAGGTGGCGCTTGTTGGGCTGAGGAGGGCGTCGTCGTCTTCGAAGGGTCCAAGTCATGGAGCAGCATCGACACCCGCTCCTGCATCGACCCCAGCACTTGCTCCAGCAGTACGATCCCAGCCAACGGCACCCACCTCGCTAGCACGCGAAGAGTTCTTAGAGACCTCCTTCGTCCCTCAACCCCGGCCTGCTCAACCGCGTCAAACACCCCTCTCACCGGCCCCACCAGCAGCGCATCGACTGGGTTTCGTGGCCATCGAGGCCCCGCCCGTTCCGAGCACGAAGGCGACGTCGAGGCTACGTGGGCTGTTTGGGAGGAAGGGGAACTGAGCCCGGTTTTATATTGGGCACCAGGCTTAGGCTACGACCGCGATACCTCAACAAAACGAACGAATGAACACCCACGACGATATTAAAAACGAAGACTATCATGAAGGATCTCTGTCTTCCTCCTCTACCACAAAAGCGACACCCCTTTCGAGGTTGGAATAAACGCTAGTCGTCTCCTCCTCTTGCTTCCTCATTATTTTGTATGTACACCTTTACACGCCCTTGCACGATCCTTGTACGACCCATCGATGTCTGATCCTATCCTCGACGCCGACCTTTTTTCGCTTTCTTGTCAATGCTTTCTTGCTTTCTTTTGAACTCTGTACGAACAGTTGTGAACATAGTGTACACACCCCCAAAGCCCTACTAATTGTATGTATCTGTATCCCTAGCTTACTTTTTATCATCGCGTGTATTCTTACTATACGTGTAATTCCATCGAGCCTCGAGCCCCTGTGTCCAGCCTTTTTTTTCAATTGAAAGAACCCCTGACTATGTATGAAATCACTCGAAGTTTGAAGTCGGCAACCCTGAGAGTCGAACTCAATTGTCAAGGTCGAGACCTCAGGCTGTGCAAACCTTCATGCATATGGTTCAGAGAGGGCGGCACGAATTCGGTATCTTTCACAAACCTACAACTCTCAACACTCGTGGCTATTAGCGCTGATCATTAAGCCTTGAAATGTTATTTCAGCGGCACCTTTCCAAGGAAAATTTGCTACAAAAAGGTTAGCTTGCACTTCCTCACCTAGTACTATAACTGCAATTTTGATGAGCGTTGAACGTTGAGCTCTTGTGTCTGCTATTTTTTTCTTTAATCCTGAACTGCATCTGAATTTACTGGAAGCCATATGGAATCGGTAATCCTGTCGAACTGGATTGTTCAAGTCAAAATCCGGAACAGAACCTTCATGCATATCGTCCAGACTCCAGAGCCATGGGGGAAAGCGGCATAAATTCGGGGTCTCTCACGAACCTACAACTTTCAATGCTTCGCGGAGGAAAATCTGCCTTCAAGAGGTTAGTCGCCAGAAATTGCAGTTGCCGCCGGCGCGGCACGCTCCGCATCGCTCGGTAACTTCCAAATTTGGATAAAGATTGATCGGCGCCCGGAAATTTCCGTCACGGGCAAGCGTTAATGCATAGTTTCGCTGACCTTTAAACAGCCTGTGTGAACGCTACCTTGAATGAAATGCGGCGATGAACGGCGGTAGTTCGAGACTTCCTTGAAGACAGGAGGACCTTGCCCTAGGTATAAGCTTGTTGTCAAAGTTCTACTCAAAACCCCCCATTGCATCTGCATCCGAAAAGCTGGGCGGCCGATGCTGTAACGGCGTCCTGAGCGTGTAAGCGCATTGTCAGTCGACGATGGAGAGGTTATATATACCGTGACGCGCTTCCTGACTTCATCAGCCCCCTCTCTCGGACCTTGACCACTCACCGCTGCGAGTCAGTATGGATTCACCGATAGTGGGAACTCCCAACTATCATGTCAAGGTCCCAGCTACCTTCTCGTCCATGTACGGCGCAATTCTAATAACGGCGATGTTGGATGCATGGTGAGTCTTTGCTCACTTCGCAAATTTACATTCTAATAAGGTCTAAATGTTAGCCTGTTTGGTATAGCTCTGGTGCTTATATTTCATCTCTAACTTCCTCTTCATTTTTAAAATTTTTTCGCCCAGATCATGGCTCTCAACTACCTCAAGCACCACTCGAGGAATGATCCCAACTCGGTCAAAGCAGTCGTTTACATCCTAGGGTTGGTGAATTCAGTCCTGATATTGAACGACGCCGTTGACATATCTCTCGTAGAATTCTGGCAACCCTAGTGACAACATTTTCCAGCCACCAGATCTATGACATTTTCATTACGAAAATGGGGACCGTGGAACTCCTAGATGAGATAATTTTGTACGTGGACTGTATTTCCATCAGCGGGGTCACCTCTGATCGTGAAATTATAGCTCTGTACCCGTTCGTGGTTTCCGTTGCTATCTTTCCATCACGCTGCTTACATGCAAGGTCCACTCGGAAGGGAAAATACCTGTGCTGCGTGAGTTTTCGAAGGCCCTACCCACTATCTACGCCTATCGACTGACGCTGGCTGCGGGATGATCATCAGTATCTTACCGCGTTTGTCGCACAACTGTCAGTGGCGCATCTTCCAGGTTCGGTGTAGACTGACCCAGCGACATGTTGGACCATGCAGGTATCTATGTAGTCGGATCTGGATTGGTAAGTCCGTTCGTGCCAAAACTGGTTATTCGGCCAGTTTTCATTTTCGTTCTTGCAGTGGGGAAGAAGCTGCGAAGCGTTCGCCGGCATTGGGCGATCCTTGGAGTGAGTTTTCGCTTTCAGGGTCTGCAAATTCATCATGGTGCTCAATAATCTTTCCAGGCCGCGCTAGCCTTGACGCAACTGAGTAAACGAGCATTTTACGATCCTCATTTCGAAGGTTGACGAATTGGACATCTTAGGTGCTGGACTAGGTGAGCGTCCGCCCGGTGAACTGTAAATCCACAAGTCGATTTATTCACCACATTATTATCCAGCGCAGATCAGCTTCATGTACGTCCCTCCCATGACTCTCACCTACTTCCGAATTAATGTCGCTCATCAGGGCGAAGAGCAAGCATTATTCAAAAATGAGAATGACGACAGAACTTCTCATCGTGTGTAAAATTTTATTTATTTTTGGACTTGTGACTTACCAGGATCGACGAACCTCTCACCGTATAGACGACGACGGCTGTCCAGGGAATTGCCGCGGCGCTTTGCGACATTGTGATTTCCGTAACGCTGTGCTTCATCCTCAATTCGCATCGATCGGGAATGAGCAGGTAAAGGACCTTCATCTATATTCTGACTCTACATTTCTGACAAATATTCCTGTCGAGCGTAGGTCTAATACGATGATTAATACATTGATTAAATATGCCCTTAATCGTGCCATGGCTACTAGGTATGAATCGGGATTGGTATGCGTCTTCTGCTTCTTAACTGGTGTTGCCTCAGCTTCTGCGCCATTAGCATGGTTTTTCTGGTACGTCCTAACCCTCCCTACTTCCTGTTCTTACAATGACACGACTTCATGCAGTTTTATTTTGCTTCGGGGTCATTTTACTTGTGAGTTTCCCGATAATTTTGTTCACTGTCCTCATTGAACGACATTTTATAGTATGATCCCGCTCACTGCGAATACACACAGTAAGCTTCGCTGCTTTCTCCCAGTACATCACTGAAAATTTTTATGCTCAGTTTATATTATCTGTGTGGTCAATATGTGAGTATCTCGTCGGCACACTTGCGGTGAAGAACTAACCTGTGGTGTGCAGTTTAACTTCACGAGAAACCCATCGATCACAGGCCAATGAACAAATCCATCTGTCCGATTTCAGGATGAGCAGCGATACAACGCGTTCTGCTGCAGAAGCAAGCCACTCTGAAGATGCAGAAGCGAGCCATACTGATGCAAACGTGAGCCGTTCTGATGTAGCCGACCCAAGTATAAAGGTATGTCACGTCCAGGATTCACTGGGCACCGCAATCATTCTGATTTCAGTAGGACCATGGGTTGTCATGATTAATGTCATGCATTATTCGTAGGAGAAGAGGGCTGCGACATTTTATTATACTAATAGCATAATTGCCATCGCGGCCGGAGAAATCTAACGCTCGTTTGTACCAATAGCATGGAATTGTAGTGAGCGGCAAAAGGAAACCACTCTGGTGACGAGAATATCTTTAGCAGTGCGTACGCACGAGAACTGGAGACTGTCCAGTAGTGGATCACTACTTGCTCGATGACGTATAACGAGAATTCTTCCTGCTGAGGATCGATCGTAAGGAATATTGTTCGCTCTGGCATATGTGTTATGAAGTCGTGATAGGATTCCATCTTTATGTATATTCCTATGTTGTCTAATTGTAAGGATAGTCTATGTTCTCTTCAGGATGGCTGGCAAAATATCTATAATCGACGCCTTGGGTTTCTCTTCATCAAACGTCAATGGTCTGGGTGCACAACCTAGGGCAATCTCGTCACCAGTCGGCGGAGGGCTTGTGTCTAAAGAGTCTGGTATATCCAGCCCCCTAAATCTTGCAACATCGCAAATTGATAACCAAAAAATGTCGCTATTGGCAGCCAAAACTCTCACCGCACCCCTCCAGAGTACCATGTCGGTGCACTGCTTGAGTGTGAGTAAGAGCTCTGAAAGCGAGTCAGGAACCTTGTCGACCACGTGGAGAGACGCTTGAGCAAATTCAGCAGCGGCCCAGAACACGAGCTCGAGGCTCTTGGTGGATTGGGTCGTGGGTGGTTGCATGGGAGTGGCCTCCATCAAAGTTCGAAGCTGGGTTGTTATAAGATGAGTCATGGCATCTGTGCACCCATTAGGGACCACCGCGTTCCTATGAATAATGTCCACAAGATATTGGATAAAATGGCCGGTATCTCTGATTTTCAGGCTTGTGGCTGAAAATTTATCGGCGACATGATCGGAAGTGACAGTGGCTTGCAAGAAGCTCTCGAAGATATCAATGATCTGATTCAGTTGGACTTCGAGACAGATCAGGTCAGCGGCTGATGATGTGCAATTATTCGAGACTCACTAGTTTCTAATGCGATTCCTGTCTTAAGAATGAGAAAGTAAAGGTGCACTGGCGAGATCAAGAAACGGGGAGGTTGCGTATCCCATCCTCCGTCTGGATGAGTGTGCAATCTCCTCAGCACACGTAGCGCAGTCTCCATTCGATGCTTAACATGCCTAGAATCCCGGGGTCCAAGGTACTTATTGCGATAGTAAGCTTCGTTGAGACCCAGGGCATGGAACAGATGACGCAGATCTTCTTCAACAACCGTTACACGGGGTGTTCGCAATGCATCCTCCAGCTCCTCCATGGCATTTCCAGAGTTCTTCACGAGGCAGAACAGATACCAAGAATATGGGGGCCCAGTCTCATAATAGCGCAGAGGTGAGAACTGGATGAGATCCTCAAAGCAGTGATCGGCTGCAATCCATTCATCCTCGCTCAACGTTGAGCCCTTCACCGTAGATATTAGTTGATTCATGGCATCGTACGAAGGCGGGGGTACTGCTTCAAAGTACCCTAAAAGCTCAGTAAATCCCTTGATAGCTGGCTCGACCGAGATACGGTCGATATCCCGCTGGTATAGCCATGAAAGACCGTGATCAACCCAGCCATCTCCCGGTTTCTGTCTGAAAATTGTCTGTACTGCCAGAGGGATGTAGGCGCCTGAATGGGGGTTGGCCGCACTGGTGCCTTTGTTTATTTCGTACACTTCGTAAGCTTGATATCTGATGACAGAAGGACGCCCTCTGACAAGATGAATCGTCCATGACACGAGGCGATGGAGAGCCCACGCTTGTGGGGATTTATAGGGACATGGTGCCCGAGGAGTCTTGCTCTTGGACCGTCGGTGGAGGAACAAGGTCAGTGATTGTAATGTCGGCAGTAGGCTGGTTGATATGAGAAAGAAGAGTGCTCCACAAACGGCAACGATGACGGGTGCGGCCACAGTCCGATTGAGATGCCAAACGAAATCGGCAATACCAGTGAGGAAGAGGACGAGTCCGAGTTGAAAAAGAAGGGGTAGGGCCGTGAATATATCCGGCACATGCCATCGTTCCATAGCTTCCGTTTGCATCCTGAGCAACGAATATGCGAGCTGTGGGGAAAGATCGTCGGTTGGACGTTGATGCTCTCTCAGCCACTGGAGTGCAACTGTGCCGACTAGGACGGTGGTCAAGCTGAGAATCAGACTGACAAACCAAAACGCGTTAACGCGTAGGTTGGAGGAGGTCACCAAAAGGCCCGACAGTTTAGAGTCTTGGGGTAATTGGGTTGGAAGTGACGCATTCGCGGAATGTTCGAGTTGGCTGAGGATTTGGGAAAGCAGAACGACTGATAAGTCACTCGGGTCCTGCTTTAGAGTCTTATAGGATTCAATGATGAAAGCCGTCGCGATGGCAGAGAAGAGACCGGCCTGCTCGAAATTAGTGAACAATGTCAAAGACACAATCATGTGGGCCAATATTCACGAATATCAGAAGATTCTGGACTTCATCCTTCCAGGCTTCACATCGAGCTTTGTCTTTCGCCATTAGCGGTTTAATTAGCAACGCCCAAGGATCCTCGTTGCGTTCAGGAAGTGGATGTTTGTAAGGGTCCCCATAGTTCCATGGCTTGAACTGCGCATAACTCTTGTAAAACCTGGACAGGAATCGAGGTGAAGACTTTATCTACCTCGGTTTTTGCATAACCAGCCGGGGTACCCTTTGTACTTGGATCTTGGTCACATTCTCTAGAGTCGTCTACGGCGTTGTTGCCAATAGTCTGTAATTTCGGTGTTAACGATCAATCTATTGAGCGAAAGACGGAAGTTACCTCAATTTTATCATCTTTGTTGTTGGGTTCCATCGAGGACAGTGTGCAAGAAGTGTATGATATTTGAAACCGCTGAGTCCTTGCTGTAAAAGTACAAAAGACATCAAAACGCTGATCAACACATTCGTCAACGAAGGACAGCTTTTCCTTCGGACCGGTAGACTCCGGGCAGAGAGAAACTCGTTCTTCCTTCAAGCTGGAATATTGTTTGCGAGAGGAGATTACAATACACGTGGGGATATTCTACACAGCAAGATCTAGAGAAACTGTGGCTAGGGTACAAGCAATGCAAATGGTAGCCTTGATGATACAACTACAACTACAACTATCCATTAACTCTTCGTACTAGTAGTGTGACATGGGCGTATCTATCAGTGGGCAAGTGGCTGCACAGCCACATTTATTGTAGTCCTTTGAATCAAAAGCAATGAGCATTCGAGCATTCGGCAGACTTTGAGCAGGCATGATGAACGTGAGGTGATCAGAAACACAGTCACTTCGATGAAAGCTTCTTCCCTTTCCCGCCACCAAAGAATCCTCTTATATCCTGTTGCTTAGGATCATGCGCCATACTGCCGATCCCTCCTTTTTGGCGGTGCTGAATGAGCATTGATCAGTTCATGGACAAGCTGCCTGGTGCAGGAGGGTACTCACGAGGTTCGCTAGGTGTGCATGGCGATTGACACCAGTCACCTTGACTTGAAGAGCAGGAAACAGAGTAGATGGCGATGATGTTGGGGCAGTGTCTGACTCAGACCGGGTATTGCATTCATCCGTTGTGGTCTGAGTAAATTAGAACGTCAACGAAAGGAATTTTAACCGATTTCCTCTCCTCCCCGGAGGGGAACGCACCTTGAGACCCTCAGTTTCAGACCCTGGGTGAACTTTTACTTCCAAGCGGGTCCACCCTGTATTCTTCATTCCCCTGAGGTTCTTCACGTCGATTTGTTCTCCTCTTCTCGTCGTCCATACCTTATCCCTGTTCAAGATGGATCGCACCAACTCGCCAATGAATAATCCATGGCTGACGACCGCTATCTTCCTCTCCACCTTCTCATTGCCTTCTTCCTCACCCGCCTCCCCCTTGTCAACCCGACGGCTTTGCCTCTCCTTGTGTTCTTGAATAACATGCGGTAAGAGTATAGTTTCAAAGACCAGCTCAGCACGCAGGGCCATGTCATCTAGACTCTCGCCGCCTGGAAACCGCTGAGAGCGGGAATGGAGCGCAGGAAATATTCCCTGTGCGAAATGCGCCCCCATAGTCACTCCGGGAGTTTTGGTCGAAATCTTCATCCCTTCACCTGATCCAAAATTCTGTTCACGGAGGAGTTCGGACGTATGGAGTATTAGAGAGGACGTGGTCTTCACTTGACCAGTGAGGATGCGCTGCGCGGTCGTCCTTGCTCGGTTGAGGTCCGATGAATAAATTGCTGTTAAGGGCGACTGAAGTGCGAGGTTTTCTGCAAGTGCTTCTGCTTGCTGTAATAACAAATGATTAGAAAACGTACAAAATACAATGAGTATATGCGCTTACTCTAATACCTAAAGAACCAAATTTGTCAACTTCGAATGTCTATACTTTGAAAAAGTGCGTACCGTGGTTAGAAAGAGGTGAATCTCTGTATCCGGCCCATACTTGACGCTATAGTATGCATATTAAATACCGGATCGCGGAGCATCGCGTCAGGGTCTCGAGCACGCACCAAGTTATCCTTAGACTCTCCATGCCGAATCTAGCAGTGGTCCACAGTCAGTACTAGATCATGTTATTCCATGTTACAAATTACGAATATGAATTCCACCATCGTTGCCCGCAGCCTGAAAGGATCGAGAAAGACGGAGAACGCGACGGAAGAAAGCAAGAAAGCAGAAACCCCGAACCCCGAGACGCGTTTGTCACGAGGGGGGTGGCTGTGCAAGGCGATTAGCTGACTAATTAGAGCAGCACAGCAAATTTAATCGTCTCTCATCCTTGTGTTCCAACAAGTCCTTGGCTGGACGCGTCAGCAGCTGACGCCAGCTATTTCTGAATCCGTATATAAGCACGAACGCTCTTTACCTCACTTTCTATCTTACACCCATACCATGGCATCCTCCTCGTCCTCAACACAAGCCCAAGAGCGCGACGCACAGCTGCTCTTCGTTGGCAAGCAGTGCTCGCATGCATCGTGTCTTCAAGTCGACTTTCTTCCATTCAAATGCCAACACTGCGAGCACTCCTTCTGTCAAGAGCACTTCAAAGTCGAAGCACACAACTGCGACAAGTACGATGAGAGTAAGTTCAATAGGGTCGCTCCGAATTGTACGTTTTGTTCTGCGCTCGTTTGGGGAAGTTCTGACTGATTTCCTGTTGTAGGCCCGCTATGCAACACACCTGTAGCTGTCCGTCAAGGACAGGATCCAAATGTCCGGATGGACATACACCTTGAGAAAGAGTGCTCCGTCGTAACTGGGAAGGCGGCATCCAAGTCGATGCCTGTTTGCTCACGAGCATCGTGCAAGAAGCCTCTCATTCTTCCCATAGCATGCGATGTGCGTACTGCCTTAGCTTCCGTTGACGATCATCCACTGAGCACTGCATCTTATAGAAATGCCGCAAGCAGTTTTGCCCAACTCATCGATTCCCAGGGGACCACAGCTGCTCTCCCCAAGCTCAAGCGGCGCAGTCCAGCAGCCGTACTCCACCTGGGTCCAACTTCCTCTCCAGACTGGAAAATATTGGTTCGAAAGCCTCAACAGCACCGAAATTCAATGCATTCGCGGCTGCTGGGCGAACAGTCGCAACCACCAGTGCACCGGCGCCTAAGCCTCCCACCGCTCCTCTAAAGCCCGTTGCGGCTTCCACATCTGCCGCAGCTTCTACACCATCCGCTTCCGGTGCTGGCAAGCCGACATCTAAATCTCAGCTCCCATTCAACAAGATGGATCGGTATGTGCCTTTTCTGTTGCCCTCATCCAGTACTCGCTCATCAAGCACTAGTATTTCCGATCTTTCCTCCTTGTCTAACGATATTCACGACTCCTTAACGAATACTTCTACTCTCACCACAACGGCAACCACTAATCCTCCGGCCAAACACATCGGTGCCTCTGATCCTAATAATAAACCTCAACCTATAATTGACGCTCTGGCGTTCATACCACGCCCTTTATTTGCATCTGCCTAACCTATCTCTAATCGTTCACCACTGCACTGTACTTTCGTCACTCCGTCGCTGCCGTCACTGTATTCATTTGTACTGTATAACTTGTAACATAGCCGAGCAAAAGCAGAGAGGGAGAGTAAGTTAAAAGCAATGAGGGCGAGGGCGGCAAAGGGGGTGAGTCGCTTTCTTCATCTCGTCTTCGGTGCATTGACTAACAACTTCTTTTCGCAGTTGTTGTCGGAAGAAG
>Ga0247742_10002652_pt1 | contig 11634 bp, 10 predicted proteins | sample UWRJL208509C2_FD_180944 | JGI IMG/M metagenome (GOLD analysis project Ga0247742, IMG submission 180944) | Plant litter microbial communities from Arlington Agricultural Research Station in Wisconsin, United States - UWRJ-L208-509C-2 | ecosystem: Environmental > Terrestrial > Plant litter >... | reverse complement strand
AATCGAAAAGGTTGTCATATGAAAAGAGTTAGGAATCATGGAGTGAAATGAAAACACACCAAGTGTCTGTAACGACCACATCTGCCCCTCTAACCGCCTCCCTCGGATTCTCGCCCCACCATATCGCCCCTTTCCCTTGAGGTTGCTTGTTACACCCCAGTTCAACCACCCTATCCCACACCTCCTTTGGCGTGCGATACTCGTCTTGCGGGGGCGTTGCCACCCTCAATGTATGTCCCAAACGTGGGTATGTGACGAGCATTTCATGCAAGATATTCGCCGAGTCACCAATGTAAGCGATTGTCAAAGGGGGTAAGACTGGAAGGACAGGTGCGCCTTTTGGGGGTAGAGAAGCAAGGGAGGCAAGGGAGGGGATAGAATGAGAAGCAGATTTCGCAGCGAGAGGCTGGAAGAGGTGGGCCTTCTCGTGTAAAGTGAGGAGGTCTGCAAGGATTTGCGTAGGGTGCCAGAGGTCAGACAAGGCGTTAAGAACGGGTACAGGCGAGTGTTTGGCTAGTTCCTGCAGCGAGATCAGCGAGGTTTAGATAAATAAAGAATGGAACAAACCTCGATCTCATGATGCTCTCCGACCCTCGCAAATATACCCTGACACATTCCCCCAATAACCCTCGCACTGTCCCTCACACTCTCATTGGCACCCAGCTGGATATCCTCCTTGCCCAAGAACAACGTGTTACCACCCAACAACAATGCGCTCGTCTCAGCCGACAGCCGGGTCCTCGTGCTCCTTTTTGAAAACAGGAGCGCGATGGACTTGCCAAACAGCGACGAGGTAGGCAGACGGAGGTTCTCGCGGTTGTTTTTGGCACCTGTAATGAGCGGTGCGAGCAATGGCAGGGAACGCTTTTTGAGCCGATGCGAATGTTGCAGGACGCGGTAGATTTGAGCTGGGGAGAGGTCGGCGAGATTCATAAGATGGGGGACCTTGGTGGGCAGCATAATGGGCAGACGAGAGTTGCAAATGTGTAGGGAAATTCGAGTCTAAAGATATGCGTCAGCCCTAGGCTATTGAGAGGAGAAGATCCCGCAACATACACTTCCATCCACACCTCAACCATCCACAGAAGCAAGACCGGTACTTCTCGAATGTCATGCGATTGGACAATTCAACTATATGTCCTTCCAGATCCCTCAAATTTGTGAATTGACCACCTCCGGGCGCCGTTAAGACGATTGGAAATCTTCTCGATCTTAGCTTCCCAACGGCAGCTGACAGATGGGATTTCAAACCTCTGCAGTACCGTGCTAAGGATTTTCAATCCTAGTTCCTTGGAATATTGCCATCTCGTATGCATTCAAGCAGATCCGAGCGTGATGGCGGTGGTGTCCCTGTAAGACGATTCAACGATCTGGAATAACAAGAAGATAGTGGTACACGAACCTCAGGAGTTCATCCGACGTCGATGCTCAAGGTGCTAGCCGTTTGAACATCGAAACAGCCGATTATGAGCATCATTGACCTCCGCGTGCCGTTGAAAAGCGGAGACTCCATCGGTGTAGAACCTGGGCTAGGCAATGTAAATGGGTGGGTAAAGGTATCCAAAGAGACCCTCGCTGCATCGAATGGCTGGGCGTCAACTTTGCTGAGTATTACACGGACCGGATAGCATACACTGTACCATATGGTTCGCCACAATGGAGAACAAACATGGATTCATTCAAAAAAAAAGTGCTGAGTATCAGCTCGACAATGTCGGTCCAATGTAAACCTGAGGAGTGCCGCCGATGTCGTTCGGTTTCATATGCACACTCGCTACTGGAGAGCGTCGTCTATTTCGGTAGAACATCTTTGTTTGTTCCTTCTCGCAGTCGTATGGGTCCGACTTGAAGTGTGGGCTTGAGGGACGAGCCAGTGTTCACGAGAGTGCGCCTTGGGAAAGGTGTCCGCTAAACATTACGTCCAGGGATTTTTCATCTCGGCAAGGCGCCTTTCAATACCGTAGACGAGCTATGTATATCTGATATATCCAGCTGTGGGCCTAGAAGGAGACAAATTGACAGATTGGCTTTTGGAATGGATGAGACTGACCTGTACTCCCAAGATGATGAAATACTTGAAACGTCATTCCTGCGAGTAGAAGCGACTTGCAGCATTCTGGCATCGCGAACGGGGGTTAGACAAAGGTATTTACAAACGGCCGTTCACAACAGGGCCATGGTTTTGCGTACGCTGCGTAGCGATCTGTTGTGGAAGTGAATGGCGGAGTGCGCGGACCGGCCGTGTTCCCGCGATGGAGACGAGGCTCAAGAGGAGAGTAAGTATTGCGCCCCAATTTGGAGGGTTTTGAAGCAGGAGAAGATGCCATTGTGTTTGTTGTCGAAGTAGAGGTGAAACCACCAGAACTGTACTAGGTACAGTCGTTTGCATAATGTTTTGCAGAACGCAATTCTGTGAGAGTTGTTTGGTCTTGTATCACCCAGGGTTCAGCCCAGCCCAAATCGCGGGCCGTGATGCGAGAGCGCCCAAGCGGCATCGAGCTGTCATCCGCTTTCGGAAGTAGCACTCGCGCTCGCCGCCATGTTTGATGCGAGCTCATTGCTAGCAACAGCGAGCTCAGGTATCTCTTGTTTGAGTCATATATCTTCACAGGTTTTTTCCCATATAGCTTAAATGTATTTAAACGTAAGATATAGTCTCCAACTATCGAGACGGAACTCCTTCGTAAGGCTTAAACGAGACAAACATTAATTCAATAAATACCCAATCTCCGGACGCATATGTGCCCCGTTTTGCTTCTTCAAAGACCGCAGACTAATAAAAGGTAATTTAAGCTACTCACCAATTTTTAGGAGGAAGAGGAACAAATTCACTGATATGTTTGAGCTCACTGTTGCCAATGATGAGCTCGCATCAAACATGGCGGCGAGCGCGAGTGCTACTTCCGAAAGCGGATGACAGCTCGATGCCGCTTGGGCGCTCTCGCATCACGGCCCGCGATTTGGGCTGGGCTGAACCCTGGGTGATACAAGACCAAACAACTCTCACAGAATTGCGTTCTGCAAACATTATGCAAACGACTGTAAGACTTAAATTTTTTTCGAGTTGTTGGATACTAGTAGACTCGTGACCAGTCGGGAGTACGTCAGCTTGCAGCTTCAGAAACAAGGAGGACTTTGTTATCGAGGGCCTTTCAGGCGTCACCTCATCGAGGGATCGGTCACCGGTCTAGAATACTAGCACTTCTCCCCAAGAAGCTTCGAGCACTGGTCCGAGCAGAGTAAAGATGGTGAAACTTGAAGGTTGAGTCTTTGGGAATTTGCGAGTACCAATTTACAGTTCGAATTCATGCATAGTGCCTTCCCTCCCAATCACATCAGCCGACATCATCTTTTCCTGTTTCTTTTCTGAAATATAGGTACACTCTCGAGAGATAATACTACACAAATTCTGAATATTTCAACATGGTGTATCATGAAAATGATCAGATCTTCCTACACAACTTCGTACCATAATCAATAATATCCCAGTCTTCAGTGCCCGGTGTGGTCCTAGCATATAAGACACCTTGAGGGTCCCAAACCTGCTTTAATTTGTACAGTCTGGGATAATTCGAACCCCAGTATGCCTCTTGCCAGTTCGGTTCCTCAAGGTCCCCCTGTGGCAATGTCAGTACGGCACAATACGGGGTGCAATTCAAGCCGGGCTTACCTCATTAGTATATGCTCCACCATGCGGACCAGCCTCCCTAAAAGCCTTACCCACCACATTAGTGATGACGTTCTGTGCTCTTGCTTTGTCCGCCAACGGCGCATTCCCATCCACAAAGGTCGATGTAATCGTAAAACTTGACGCATTCCTCCATACCGGATGTACTGCATTATCCACGACAGGTGCACCATGACCAGGCCCGACAATATGCCCCACCATGAACGAATAATTGTCCGACGCCGTCCTGTACGCGTTCACAATCTTACCGGGGTTATCCAAGAAATCCTGTCTGCTGAAGATCCGACCACCAGTCATACCACCCCCGCCGGCACCTTCGTCTTCGAACAAATCGATATAGAGATCGAAGAACGTCGGGAATGCCTTGGTCACTGAGGAGTAGGGCACACCCGCTGCCTTCAAGGCATCGAACATGGGTTTGGCGACCTCGGTAATCCGTGCAGCGGTCATATTAGGACCAACCATCGGCTGTACATGCAGCCTACCGCTGTTCAACTCGAAATATACGAACATCCCATTGTCGACCCAGTGGTTAGAGAGATCGTGGAATGCTGAGACGCCCTTCCAGAAGAGGGCCATATTATTCGTGTGTGTGGAATTGATGTTAAGGATGATACCAGCCGTAGGAACTTCAGGGAATGTTTTGACGGTTACAGAGAGGACAACAGCGAATGTACTCGGTCCCCCGCCTTTGAGGGCCCAGAAGAGATCAGGATTTTCGGCTGCGTTGGCCGTGACATATTCGCCGCTGGCGGTGATCACTTTGAACTCAAGCGCTTGGTCTGCCCCTATAAATATTTCAATCAGCTTTGGACGGAAAAAATGGCTCGTGCCGAATAAGGAAAGGAAGTACTTACCCATCCCATAAAACGTGGCCATTGGACCATGGCCCCCGCCCTGGATATAACCACCCGCGAGTCCAACAGTCTGTTGGTCACGCCAATCATCAATAGCGGTTCGTGAACGCAAATCAAAGGACTAACCGGACACTCCCCCCCAATAACCACCACCGGAGGACGTTGTTTATTTGCCAGCCGATAGAGGTCGCGAAGCTGGATCCCTGCTCCTACAGTGACAGCTCCTCCCTGATAACCACCAGGACCCGTATACTGAGTAGTGAAGGCCACATCCTTAAAGCTCTGGGTGTTGATAATCAAGGATCCATAGCCAGTAGAACGGCCCATAAAATCGTGGCCAGTGTTACGGATGACAAGGCGGACATTTTTCTCCCTCGCAAAGTCAACACCTGCTTTGATATGTTCCTTCGTCTTGGCCATAATCACATATTGCCCGTAGTAGCCCCGAGTGCAGCTGCTGTTGGGAAGGGGAGAAGTAGACCGGCAGGTGTTGTTCGTCCAGTACGTTCCATGGTTGGCGATGGGTTGGTCAACACTGTCCACAACATTAGTCCGCCGGAGTAACCCAAAATTTTGAGGGAATACCTACGTCCATTGCTCCTCGGTAAAGTGTCTTTGGACATCGGCGCATTTGGCAGCGTTGAAGGTTTGTATTCCGTCAACAGAGCCATAGCAAGGTGCAGTGGGAGGTAACGCGACCAACAGGTTGTTGTTAACCGTAGTGTTCAGATCCTTCCATACCTGTGCTGCCGGGTAGCAGGCGTCTCCAGGATAACACTTGCAGCTGTACGCATTGCCGGCGCGGGTGACGATCTGGCCCACAGATTTCCAATTGACCTTGACGGCCAAGGATCCAGTTGTGTTCAGTAGAAAGATAGCAAGGACAATCCACGTCTTCTCGAAACCCATGTCGACTCTGGCGCTTTAGGTGAGATTCGTCGAATGGAAATAACTATTGGCTTTTGAATCCTTATGAAGTCCTACGACTATCTGACGATTGAATAGAGTATCGGGATTGAATAGGGAATGTGAGCAGTAAGGAAGCCGGAATATTCTAGGGACTTGGTAAGTAGCGCCAAGAATTGGAGGATGAAAGTTGAACCCATGAGCCTTGACGACAAGTACTGAACGAGATAATTGACCAAGTCAACGATATCCAAAGCAATCAGAGTAAACCCAACAGTCTAGTGTGAGCTCTTCAAAGCATTTTGTTGCCTGAAAGTAGACCGCAACATTGAGAGGCTGAACAAGCAACGATCATCACGAAAAGGTGCGGTACCGGAGAGATGGCAATGCAAGTCAGGTGACAGCTGATCGAGTGAATGAAGGTTGATATGGGAGGCGAAGGCGTAAAACCCGACCATCGCTTTGAGTCGGCGATTGCCGCTTTTGTATAAAGCGTCGATCTGCTAGAAACCCCGAGGCGAAGTACAGCTAGAAATTCAAAGAAGTTGGAGAGTGAAGCCGTGAAATAGAGTCGTGGTCGTAGGAAGAATAGGGGTCTGTCAATTGAGTGTTCTTGCCGACTCTCTTCAACATCGGGTTTTGAACTTTTCGGCTTGACGAGGGTATACCATAGAGCGAAGGACATGCTATGAGTTTGCGGTAGTCACGTCTTGGATTACTTTGTTCGTACTTGATAACGTCCAAGTCCGGGTTCCAGCCGAAAGTTGTTCGAATCCGTACAATCTCAGAAGGGTCTTTCGCGGGTATAGTTCTCTACATCATCCTACGGCAGCTCAGCCAAGGAATAGAAGTAGGAGTATGAATGCATCGGCTTGCCTCATTTGTATGCGCATCTCCAATATAAATGCACGGAAAACTCGTCAATTCCATAGATGGTGAATAGCTAATGGACGGAGATTCCATTAAGCGATCCATCAGCAAACCCGGTAGTCTTTTCGAAATCTATTAGCAGAATCCTTAAACTAAACGCAGCGCAACATACCGAGAAAATTCCGCTAATGAAGGAGTGTGCTTGTTCGCCATCCATTGGCTCTCCCCTACACGCCGGCTCCAGGGGTAACAATTCCTCATGATACTTATATTCTCCTACGTGAGCGTCATATCCATCACCACCCAAACCCGAACTTCCCAGGGATTTATAGTCTATCCACCAGGTCCTTTCGCAATTTGGTCGGTATCGGCTGTTGATTATTGTCAGATGATACACATTATATCCGTGAAGGGGGCAAAACTTACATCCATGGCGACCCAAAAAGTCGCTGTCCGTCGTCTCAACACATTTAGCAACCAAAGTTCCTGTTTGCGTTCATGGTCCCATAGCAAACCAGAGTTTGATTTTTGCCATAGACCGAGAGTGGAAGTGTTTCCTGAATGACATTTGCAGCGGTATTCTTTGTATTTCTCACCGTCGCGGGTGACCTAATCACTTGTAGATTTTTATGAGACCGCAAATGGACCAGGACCAGCAGCGTTTAGCAGGAGGGTTACAGAATACAGGAATATCTTCAATTGGTGACTCTGGTGCTCTAAAACAGGTCTTCAAGGCCCTCCAGTTTGAGGCAACAGGTAAGTGCACTGAACATGGTTTTCGCGCAAGATAAGCTCGCTTTTTTGGAAAACGTCAAAGCATAGTCCCGTCATTCGACGGCTGCGAAGATGGTATTAGAGGAAGAACTGCGCAAGAACTTGTAACAGAGCAAATACCGGATTATTCGACGTGCGGGTTCAACAAGAAGTAGTGCCAAGCCGCTAAGATATGCGCTGCAGCTATGTCGGGGTTCTGAGTTGACTTGGCAATACAAAGAGCAGGGAGCCGCGGGTTGCCACACCAAGAGCCATCCATCAACAATAATTTTAGCCGTCAATCGCCAAAAGCCATAGATTGAATTAGACGCCCACTCATTGAATCTTGAGGTTTGAAGGTACCAATACCCCTCTAATGCCATAGAGGGTCTCGTCGAGATCGAACCACAAAGGCGAGCCTGGAACCCATTGAGTATATTGCTCGTAGTCCGACAAGATATCTGACTTACTGGACCCTGCAGGAAAGAGTAGGACGCCGGTGGCCCTTCGTCGTCCACCATCACCATCTTGAGTCAACGCTGAAGGCGGATTAAATCGATTCGACACCGCTGCGGAGGCAGAAGCATCTTCTTGGGACAAGCCTGCCGAGTACAGCCCAATAGAGTTCTGCCTAGCCGAGTAGACCAGAACTTGAACTAGGGATCTTTGTCAAGATTTGGAGCGACTCTGCCCTTCTCTAGTGGAGTGTGAGTTCTCTAGGGCTGGCTGGTGCGTGGTTTTGAAGGAAAGACTGAAGAACGATATAGAGTTGGCTGTCTGCGAAAAGACGGAGAACAAAACGGACGTACGAAGACAATTAATGGAGCTGAGTCGGTTGCTGAGCGCCGACTAGGTGACTTCTCGCTTCTCGCCACACTCCACCCGAAATCTGTGTAGGCATCTTCTCCCGAGCTAATGCACCCCTTCTGTACGACCACCACAGCCGCCAGCACTGGGGCATCTTCAAGGACTGATACCCCTCTGTACTCGACGGTCTTGAGAAAGATATAGATGGTCGCCGACGTGAACGATCATGGCACAACCTCTTACGGTATGACAATGTCGTTCATCCTGACAGCGTGCTAAACATTGCCAAACACCAACTATAGGCAGAGCTCGTCGGCAACACATTGGTCGCCTGTGGAACGTTGTTGGTACATGCACTTTTGGATTGCTCTTTAACCTTTAATCGTTAATGCCGCCTTAGGTCTATGATTATATTTGCATGCTCGATCAAGAGGTTCTACATCTTTTTACTTTTCTCGAGGCCGAATCATGAACCTCTGAAACTTCAAGGTCGCCTATGTCTGGGGTGCTCCATGGTCTGCCGGAACGGTTCTCTTCTTCCTCAATAGATATCTCCCGTTTGTGGATACTTTTATCTCCCTCAAATGTGCGTGTCGTCATCTAGGACTGGACGGATGCTTAGCATATATATTAGTAAAATTTTCCCCAAATAAACCAGAGGTATGTGTCTGGCGGATTTTCCATCTTGTCGATTCTCTGATGAAGCGGGTATATAGATATGCGAAAGCCAGTTCAAAGTGGTGACATGTAAGCTCAGATCGGAACAACCCATCCCACGATTTGACGAACTTTGTAGGGTTCATTGTTGTTGGTATTATCATCTCCGAAAGTGAGTTGGCTTTACCACCATATCTATCTGGACCTATCTTCCTAACACGTCCCCTCGTACAGTAATTCTACTGCTACGCACCTACGCAATATGGGAGCGACGTAGAGCTATCTTCATATCCCTATGCATTCTGGCTGCTGCTGCCTTCATTCCAGCGATTGTTATCACTCAGCTGGAAATTATGTCGCTAAGATGTGAGCCCCACACCGCTCTCTGATGTTTGATATTAACTCATGGATCGGTAGATCTCCCAAGTGACTCAAAGGGCTGCAAAATAGGCGCAGCAAGCCCTGTTATCATTTTCGCATATATCTTGCTCATGCTGGAAGAGACGGGTAGGGCCCAACACTTAGCAATTTCATGATCTACGCTGACTACTTAATTGTATCACGATCAGTAATTGCGATTTTAACAGGCATCAAGGCATTTAGACATCGTAAAGTCTGAATTCTAAATCTTTGGAGTACCTTACTTATCCTTTCACTTAGTTCGACATTCTCAATCACCTTGGGTGATTCAACTATACCGTGACGGCCTAATATTCTACGTTTACTGTCTCAGTGCGTAATAAAATTTCATGAGCGTGCAATAAACTTATACAGGTCATAGTTATATCCATCGCGAATGTTTTAGTGCCCATTCTTGCACCGGTAAGCCACCAATATAGATGATTCGTGACTTGGAACTCTGACTCAAACGGCCTTCCAGCGAGGCTTTGCCAACTGGCTAGCAACGTACGTTGTCTCGTCCGGCGTCGAATTCCTCAGCTAACACCAACTGCCACCAGTCCGCAGAGAGTCATTCATTCTGTCTTATGCTCGCGAGTTTTGTTACTCATCCTGAAGCAACGGTCGTCTTCCAACATGACCGCTCGTATTCCTCGAGCCGGTGACGCGCGTGGACCACGCCATAGAGATCTTGTCTTCACATCCTTCGTAGACGAAGAGATCAGTACGAACATGACCATCATGGCTCCTATGGGGCGCGAATCGCCTTCTACCTCTTATCCAGACACTTCCACTGCCAGTGGAACAGATACCCGAGACGCTTCGAATCGCGCTGAATCACAGCAAGCTTAGGGGGATTTCTTGGATTTATACCCACATTAATACTGTATTAAGCCTCAATACGCACTGTAAAATACATGCACTCATACTCAGCTTTGGACAATATGACACTCTTTAGCTTGTTTTCTCCAGGCATGCAGGTTGGTGTTGAGGGACGCCTCATTTAGGACAAAGTAAAAAAAGTCATGATCGGGACCCTGACCTGACGCTTGACGCTGGCATAGAGGGACGATCAATCCTTGCTCTCAAACTGCCACCATGGCACTCACCTTCCGCCGCAGGACACTATCGCGGTTCCTCTTTGTTGGCCTCGTATTCCTGTTCACAAAAGTCGTATTCTTCCCCACAAAACCAAGCGCCAAGTCCAAAGAGAACTCGCACCAGATTCAGGGGCACAACTTCATTGAACGCGCGACTCGGCCAGACAGGTCACTCAATGTCCAGCGCCATCCCTTTCTACAGGCGCGGATGGGGCGAGATGAGAAGCAGGATATGTTCTCAAATCTTATATTCAATGGGGTAAGGGACTATTGGGAGAGATTTCAACTGCCATAGTGAGTGGTCCATTTGTCTTTTGGCATGTTGGAAGCCAGCGGTCCTCATGAGACTGCACTCTTTAGCATTATGAACAAGGAGACTGCCTCCATGGATGCACAGCATGTTTTGGGCGCCATCGACCAGCTACTCTCGCTGAATGGTTGGGTGGCCGCGCTCTGTCCGACACTAACGCGCCCATTCGGGCAGAATAAACGAGACAACGCATACGACGACCTCATCCGCGAAGACCACCTGTACTACGTCGCTATCATCATCCACTCAGCAGACCACTTCCTCGTCGACCAGCTTGCCGTTATTGTGCAAATGGCCAAACGGCTTGGGACGAATAACCTCTTTGTGTCCATGCTCGACTACGACTCCACGGACTCAACAGAGACCCTGACCGACCTTTGCGAGGCAGTATTGACGCTGCTTGGAGTACCTTTCAGGATTAGAAGGGTACCAGGAATGACGGAAGACCCAGCAGCGGCATATTACCCGCTCGAGGAGGCACACATGCGGAATTTGGCCTTGGAACCTCTGCACGAGCTACAGTCGAAAAGGAATATCAAGTTCTCAAGGGTTGTTTGGCTCAAAGGTTTCACCTGCCCTAACGACTTGTTGGAAACTATCAAAATCAGCTTTGCCAATGAGGCCGCTATGGTCTGTGGCATGGACTGGGCAGAACACAATGGGTTCTTTATCTTCTCTGATAGGTACGATCGTCCTTCCTCCCCAGTATTCAAAGCCTCTGACAGCTACTGCAACGAACAGGTGGCGAACACGCGACATTGAAGGCGACCAATTCCGCCAATCCAAATCATCTTCCAAACCCGACGCAGTCCCACCTCGCGACCGTCAAGGAGCTCAGCGCTATGCCCAGCACTTGCCCTTCCAAGTATTCTGCTGCGAATCAGGCACCCACGTAGTCGACCCCGCGCAATCCTACTACCGAGGCATTGATTATCGCGCAGGAACCGACTTCCAAAACCTCAGCAAAGCAGAAGGTGTACCAACCCGCGACTCAGATGCACCTTGCTTGGATAGCAGCCAGGCGTGGTTCTGTCGTGACTTGTGGGTGAGGAGTGCAAGGGATGCGATGGAGGACCGTGATGGAGTTGCCAACGCTGGGTCCAGAAGGAGTTTCTGGGGCAGACGGTCGCTTGAGCCGGAGGAGATCGCTGCTCGCGACCCGATGATGATTGAGGCTCTTGACGCTCGAGCAGCGGCAGCTCAAGCACGCGCCGAACCCGCAGCTGATGTTCCCGAAGCTCGTGACGACGTCAAAGTTCCGGTTGAAGCAGGTGGTGAACCAGAGGA
>Ga0247742_10002651_pt1 | contig 11635 bp, 7 predicted proteins | sample UWRJL208509C2_FD_180944 | JGI IMG/M metagenome (GOLD analysis project Ga0247742, IMG submission 180944) | Plant litter microbial communities from Arlington Agricultural Research Station in Wisconsin, United States - UWRJ-L208-509C-2 | ecosystem: Environmental > Terrestrial > Plant litter >... | reverse complement strand
ATCCGCTTTCGGAAGTAGCACTCGCGCTCGCCGCCATGTTTGATGCGAGCTCATCGTTGGCAGCAGCGAGCTTGGCTATCTCCGGTCCAAGCGCGTATATCTTCGCAAAATCTTCTTCATATTGTGTTAATGTATTTTGATGTAATATATAGTTTCTAACTGTCGAATTAAACCCCCTTTGCGAGGCTTAAATAACACAGATATTGCTTTAATAAATACCCAATCCCCGGCCGCATATTGTGCTCTTTTTTGCTTTTTCCAGGACCACAGTTTAATTAACATGTAATTTAAGGTACTCACCAGTTTTGGGGGGAAGAAGAGCAAAATTCATTGATATATTCAAGCTCGCTGCTGCCAACGACGAGCTCGCATCAAACATGGCGGCGAGCGCGAGTGCTACTTCCGAAAGTGGATGACAGCTCGATGTCGCTTGGGCGCTCTCGCATCACGGCCCGCGATTTGGGCTGGGCTGGAACCCTGGGTGATACAAGACTAAACAACTCTCACAGAATTGCGTTCTGCAAAACATTATGCAAACGACTGTAAATCGAAAATAGCAATAAGGAACCGAATGACAACCTGCCGCAAGTGGCCGAACCTTTGCTTTGACAGAAGTCCGATCATGTCCCCTGTCCACCGTCAAGGCCAAATTTCGGCCACTCCGTCACACGTCTCACCCCTGACCGAATTGATCGTAATAGTACAGTATGTATATTTGAAACTTACTACCACCTTGGTACAGACAAAATGCGTTCTTCTGAAACTATTCCTGCCTAATTCCAAGACAAAACAGCGGAAAAATCCCACGACGGAGATGTGAGAGTGTCAAGCGAGGAACAAGTCAGCGAGAAAATGAATCATACAAGCATCTCATAGAACTATTAGAAGTCGAAAACAAGACTTTGTGGAACTCCTACATCGTGACTGCACGCCCCTAAGCATTTCTCACGCAGGTGCGGCCAGCCCAGTGAATCCCAAGACTCGAGGCAGTCATTCCATGGTTAACACTTGGTTATCTCGTGATTGGAATTCGCCCTGCACAACTCCACGTTCTAATCTCACATTACTTCGCTTAGGACGTCCAATCAAGAGTTGATAACTTGAAGGAGTGGTGTTGCGGACGATCTGAAGGCAGATTCCACCCGGTTCCGACGGTGAAGCATGCGCATTTTGAACAAAGGAAAGAGGTCAAAATCCTTTGTGACAGAACATGTGGACCGTATGCTTGTACACGCACATTTTTAATGAGGAGTTAATCACCGTTCTACCTTGGTTTGACCATGAAATGACTGTATTAAGGGCAGTTACGGTGGAACTGCCCTGGCTCTTGTCTCCGGTTCAATACTGGGCCTAGGCGCGTAATCGTAGGATAAAGTATTTTCCTATCGGCCTCTCTGGAGCTGCCATTGGAGTGAATACAGTGAGGCTACCTTTCTTTCTTGTTTAGGCATATTCATTGAACCTTAAGAAACATACTCAAGGACTCCACCGGCATGTGCACAATGGCATCCGGCTGTTCGAGATCCCCGGTCGATCGCAAAGGTACCAATCAAATGTGTCGATGGTGATACAGGCTTATAGTCTACTGTTTTGACAGCAACTCCTGATTAGAGGTATTTACTGACATCTCTCCATCAAATGTTTGAGGGTGCTCGAGAACTGTTGATAGCTTTAATGAACCCATCTACCGTTTAAAAGGGATATTTAATCGAAATGTTTAAAGTGTTACTATAAGTGGCAAAATTGGAGCTTGACGCGCGTCAGGGCCACTTAAATTCCATTGAATCGATGATCTACCACTGGGAGATTGGGCGTCCTCAAGCGCCTTGTTGAAATGACACTGCACATGTCAATGTGAATTACGGGTTACATTCGGGACCAAATATTACGGAAGAGATTCCTTGAATAATTTAAAGTAAGCGCTCTCCTGATTCCTCGTACCAGCCACCATCCTTTATGTCTTCCTCGAAGAAAGAAAATACAGAGACTGTTGGAGGAAACGATTGTAGGTCTCCCGCTTGTGTTCTTTGGTGGACCTAATCATGTTTGTCATTGGGTAGCGAAAAGCAAGGTTCCCACTGAAGACCGTTCATCTCGGTCAGGCCCTGGTCCTCCACCATGCGAGCATGCCAAAGATGGTAGAAACCTTATCATCTGCATAGACGGCACCTCCAACCAGTTTGGAGAAAAGGTGTGTATTCGACGCTCTGGCGCAGCCAATAGTTGTTGAAGATTCATTGAAAAGAATACAAATGTGATCGAATTGTACAACCTCATCTTGAAGGAGGGCAAAGACAAACAGAAGACATGGTACAACAGTGGAATAGGAACATACGCTCAACCGTCGTGGAAGTCACTCAGGTTCTACAAGAAGGTTCTTTATCACAAGATTGACTTGGCGATCGCATGGTTTGCCTTCCGGCAAATTTCCACGTCATACTTTCACTTACCCCGCACTTGTTCAGGGATTTCGAACGAACAGTTTTAGGCGCATATCGGTGGCTTTCGGACAACTATGAGCCTGGTGATTGTATCTTTCTGTTCGGTGCGTTAGAATGATACATGAAGTTTATTTCTGTTGTTCCCAACGGTTATCCAGGATTTTCCCGTGGCGCATTTCAAGTCCGTGTTCTCTCGGCCATGATCGACAAGGTACGAGCAGTTGTAACTTTCGTCTGTTCTGGCTAAACAAGATCTCCAGGTCGGCCTCATTCACAGAGGAAATGAGATGCAGATACCCTTGTGGGCTTTAGAATTTATACGCATTAGTTTATGCTGATAATGGTTTTAGTGCGTACGAGCTATATCGCGACCCAAGAACTGATAAGCCCACAAAAGCGACTCAAGTTGGATCGCAGACAGCGATATCAATGGCTGACCGTTTCAAGAATGCCTTCTCTCACAAAGGTGTAAGAGTACATTTTGTTGGCGCCTGGTGCGCAACATCAGTCTTGTTCTCCTGGATTTTATGCTTACAACATGGACTCAGGGATACGGTATCATCCATTGGAATCGCACGGGGAAATCATATGCTCCCGCGGACGATAGATGGAATGAAACATGTTTGCTATTTCCGCCATGCGCTCGCACTAGACGAGCGGCGCCTCAAGTTCTTGCCCGAGTATGCTTATGGTGGGACAACAAAATCTCCAGCAAAACCAGACGGTAATATCCCATTATCTTATAGCCATGTATGTTCTACTAACAACGAGCCACCAGAAAACAAGGCCGAGGATAATCCAAATACAGCAGATAGGACTGTCGATGAAAAATCACCCACTGTCCACGAGAGCAGGGTAGACCGCTTACAGGTCAAGAAGGAGCTAGGAAAGCACAAACACACGATGGAAGTATGGTTTGCGGGAACACATTCGGATATGTAAGTATGTTGAATTTCCCAGAAATACCAGTTTTAGTGATATTCTGTCATTTAGAGGAGGTGGAAACAGGGCGAATGTCGACATGGATCGTAGTAGGCCGCCGTTGAGGTGGATGGTGTTTGAAGCTGGGGCCCTTGGTCTTCGAACGGCGCCATTTGAACGTGCTTATCTCGCTCCTCAGGAGCAAATTGAGATCAAGGAATCTTTAACATGGCATTGGTGGCCACTTGAAATCCTTCCTTTCAAGCGGCTGACTTATACGAGAGAGGGGAAAAAATTGACCACACACTGGTAAGTCTCTTGCAAGTGCGTAGATCAAGCTTTGCTCACTCAATTACAACCTGAATTAGGCCTCATCTCGGTGCAAGCCGAAAAATCCACTCAGGCCAAAGGATACACAGTTCTCTCGTGCTTTCTGGTAGACCGGAGTATACTCCAAAGGCACGCCCGTTGAATAACGAAGGCGCTACGTTCTGGCAGAATCTGTATCAGGATGTGAATGATTGCCGCCGCAACTGGCTGGAGCGCGATTTATACGAATACACCTGGGAGATCGTGGATGGCTTCACATCTGGTGGCAGTTATGATAGTAGCGGTTTCTTGGAAGGTTTGCGGCAATGTATAATATCGGGTAAGCTTCCTGAATTCTACAAGAATTGGTATAAATTTCAAATGGCTTACATGACGACCACTTAGTTGACGGGCGGCAAGCAGTGTACGATGCAGTGATAAAGGCGTTGCAGCAGAAGAACCTTGATCCCCAAACTATGGGTCGACTGCTGAAGTCTGCAGTACATATCATGGGGCTGCCTTCTCAAGTCACTCCAGATTTGAAGTTACGCCCGTCATTCGAACTTCGTTCTTCAATATCAGGCATTTTGGACCATAACGAATATCGGGATATATCAGGAGAGTTCATGACAGGCTTCACGTCGTGTAAGTGGAAGCCTTCTTTACTCATACATAGGGTGTTGAATTTTACAATAACTATAGTGTCCCTGAAGGTTACCGCTGACGAAGTCTTTGAGCCCAGGGTTTCACCGGATTCCAAGCGCGTGATCCACTGCTCATGGGGAGGGAAAGTCCAGACATGGAATATGGAGACCGGAATGCTCGCTGGGGACCCAATCACACTCATAGGACTTCAAACTGGCCATTGCTCAATGTCAAAAGACGTGGACGGCCGGCGTGTGGTGTTTGGTTTTCCTGACGGGACAGCCCGGACCTGGGATCTGGGCACCGGGAAGGAAGTAGGAGAGCCACTCAAATCAGGCGTCCATGGGACCACTGATGTCGTTTTCTCGGCCGATGGAAAACATTTCCTCTCTAGCTCTGAGGATGGGACACTTAGGATTTGGAATGTGGGAACGGGGGCGCAAGTGGGAGAGCCGCTCGAAGGACATTACGGTTTCGTCCAATCTATTGCATTTTCGCCTGATGGCAAGCGCGTCGCCTCTGGATCGCGTGATACAACAGTCCGGATCTGGGATGTGGAGACTGGGAAGCAGGTAGGAGAACCTGTGGGAGGACATATTGATTGGGTCCGGTCTGTTGATTTCTCGCCTGATGGCTTGCGAGTTGTCTCCGGGTCGGATGATGAGACACTCAGGATATGGAATGTGGAGACAGGGGCTCAAGTGGGAAAGCCGTTCGAAGGGCACGAATTTTGGGTCTATTCTGTTGCATTTTCGCCTGATGGAAAGCTCGTCGTCTCTGGCTCGCGTGATGAAACCATCCGGATCTGGGATGTGGAGACTGGGATGCAGATTGGACAACCACTCACAGGACACTGGGATTCGGTCCGATTTGTTACATTCTCACCTGATGGCAGGCGCGTGGTCTCTGGCTCGCTTGATGATACTATCAGGATTTGGGACATAGAAGAACACATGCGTCGAAGTAACTCACACTAGTCATGCATGTCTTGAACATTTTTATGGTACACCGTCTATTTGATGATACATCGAGGTTTCAAGTATTTCGGAACACCATATTCCAGGGATAAGAACCTCGAGTGTGAGGGATGAGAATAGTCTTGCAGCCGCTCTGTTGCCTTGTCGGTTGAACTTTTATAAATCCCGCTTCAAGTTATAGAGTGGTTTCTCTTTATAGCAGAAATCATGTCCGAGTCCAAGGATCCGAAATCTCCACAGTTGCAGTGCAGCATTCCCGTTCTCCCTTCGATGAAGATGAGGAAATTATCGTTTACTAACCCAGCGGCGCGATATGAAGTGTGCTTCAGCGGAAGCGTTGATTATGCTGGCACCATCGAGTATGATGACTGGGGCAATAATAAAGGCAAGTTACTGGATTCTATCCCTCATCGTTATTATCTCCCTTGTTCTCGACTCCTCTTGTCAGACCGGCTCCTCGTCCCCGTTCTGACCTGTCTCTTCTGCAACAGACATCGACGGATTTTGGTTTTAGCGCTCATGACAACATGTCATTGTGAATCTACTCCCAGTGCTTCACTGAAGTTGGGTCCTGCCTGAACATTTGAGTTACCCCTATCGAATTTGGGTTTTAGAGTTTGATTTCTGTGTCCAAGCTGTTCAATTATCGACGCAAATTTAAAGAACAAGTCTTCATAAACTAATTAGAGATCTTGAAAGCATATGGATGCAGAAAAACTTACCCTCCAAGTTTATTCAGCTAACCAATGCTTTGACGAAGTGGTAACTAACACCTGCGCTGGGTATAGGACGAAGTTACCGAAACTCTAGGGGTGTATGACTGTGTAAAAGTATTTTCGAGAATTCAGGCAAGCATACGGTGATCTTGGGACTAGAATTAGCGAGCAGAGTGGTGGAAGATAAAAATTCGTGGAAGGCACCAAAGCCATAAGGTGAACGAGATCAATCTCAAGATGCCGGTTCATGACTAACCAAGCGTTTTAACTCGACTTGAGAAGAGAAGGAGAGATCGATGCAGGAAGGACCTTGAATTCGGTGCACATCTTCAAATCTGCGAATCGTAGCGGTGATGAGATCATTAGAAATGGATCGAACCCCATCGTGACTTACGATGGCGCAAGGGAAGACGGGATCGAACTTGAAAGGAGGATTCACGAGAGAAGGAGAGCTATTGCATGATTTGAAGAAGGAGTAGGTTCAAAGGCATAGAAAACGTTCACAAGGGATGCAGAGGAGAGTCGTCGCGGAAGGTGGGTCAGCACCGCCATCGTGAGCAGGTGTTGACGAGTCTGACGCGTAACGTTCGAACGAGTCCTACGGGCAGGCTTCAGGATCCAGCGAAACAGAACCTGAGAGGTGTTGACGACGACTTTGAATGTGGTGGGCGCTAACTGGAATCTATGAAAGGAAGGGGCAAAAGGATCTGGGACAGAAGCGAGGGGACGTGTTGTAGAGGATGATGGAATCCGACTGGGACGGAAAAGTATCCTCCAGGGGTCAAGGATGCACATTGAGGAGAGGAAAGTAGGCTGATCATGACTCTGAGGAGAGTCGATGCTTTGAATAGTTGAAGAATGGTGGAGCGGCAACGCCACTTCGATCACATATTTTCGGTTCAGACATCGGCCGTGGACAAGTCAGACTGGATTGCGAGAAGCGTTCTTTGACGACATAATAGGACCAATCGGTTGTTGAAGACGTTAACCGTTGGTGATGGAACTTGAATGAAGCGGACCGGAATTGGTCATCGCGCCGTCGGGAACCTCCACCAATGACGGAGGCTCTCTTTGATTCTCCTTAATTCTCCAATTCCAACCAACTCTCAGAAACCTCGCGATATCATGCTGCCTCGTTCCGGAGAAATAGTAGCGACATTGCTTAGAATTCAACCATTACACCCGAATGCCTTCTAGTCCCCAGTTCTCTCTGTCCGCCAACGACTTCAAGATGCTGAATGAAGACTTATGAGCTGTGTATGACAGTATGAGGTGCTTTGTCATCCTCTGCCGTATGGAACGTCGTCTATGGCTCGCTAGACTATAAAATTTGGGGTCTCTTTGGTACCTAGGCATCTCACCCGGTGACTCGCACCTTGTATTCTGGTCGTCTCCTCTTGAGAAATTTTTAGTACTTCCTGGGTTTTGCATCTATTGATCGACACTGGTGTCGTTTTCGTCGATATTTGGCACTCATAAAGAACCGACCCGAACCATGTTTGATGTGACACCCAAGACGATGCTATTATGCTGCTTGGACGGTCAAATCGAGACTATGGATATATGTCCTCAAGCTGAGTCCATTCACAATCTCACATCTCACCACAATATAACTTCTCCGTCCGTCTATGAGACTGACGGGTCATTTTTAAATCATTCTTTGACATCTTACCTACCTCTCATTTCAGTTTGCGCGGGATCTCATTGATTGTACGGCGTCTTCGATCTGCCTTCCTTTCTGCTGCGGGAACAAACCTAAGGGCAAGAGTAAACCAATTGGATGAGAAATGAGCATTTATTCGAATAGCAATTGGGTAAGGGCCGTAAGGCCCTTCGGCTTGGGACACTCTTCCCGGCTAGCATAAAAGGCCTGAGATGAGACCCGACGGGCGGGCGGGAAGATAAAAAGGGTGTGGCGGGTGGGAACCAAGAAAAGAGCCCCAAACCAGGCGCGTAAATGGTAAGCTACTTGAAAAAGGCAATGACTTTGAAAGGAGAAAAAACTAAATAAAACGGGCGTCGCAGCCTGGGTGCATCACAACCTCCCCAACCTCCAAAACCCAGTGGGAAAAAGAAGGTGCAGGAGGAAAGCTACCAGCTTGAGCCTAGCATAACGAGACAAAAGAGTCCGTAATGAAGAGATGTTGTTAAGCTAAGAAAATGATAAAGGGGGGTGAGGGTGGGTGAAAATAAACTTGAGGATGCCTGAGCGGCGGTAATTCCTTGAGACCGAGGGATAGCAATCGCAGGAAGTGGTGGCGAAAGGAAAGGGACCGGCTGTGACGTGACGTGACTGGTGATCAGGTATCCAGTGGCTCGAAGACAGTGTTCTAATCATGTCGATCCCCCCCACGGATCGCGTTCCTCATTCCTCGTCGCTTGATCCTTGGTCGTCACTCCGAATAGAACATGCATCTTCGTCGCGTACAAGCCTCGAAAATGCCCTTGTTCAATTACCGTGTAAGGGTTCCTATAAATTTCAGTGCATCTATATCTCATCTTCGAGCAGGCTCTGCAGTGTTTATCGAGAAATGATTACATGTCTAATATATGATGATAGATATTTTGTACATGATGTGAAGTAACACTTCCAGCAAAGAGTCAAATCTACTAGTTGGAGTCATATATTCTGTCTGACCGTCGAAGGACGGCGACAGCCGTCTAAAACTCTGTTTAAGTGGTTGAAGTACCCAGCGGACGTGACTGAGACTGTTTTCGGCTGTTGAAGCAACGCCCGACATATAAAAAACTGTGAACCGCAAGAGCGCGTCGTCTGGTTCATGAGAGGATACGGTCATGCGCAAGAATCAGATCTCGCAACGCGCCGAACTATGAGGGAAAGTAGTAAATTTCAAATATAACGGGTTACTGGCTAGAAGATGAACCGATGAGCTCAATGACCATTAAACGAGAGTAACATCGGCCCTATAGCAGTGCAAGGCATAAAAGACTGTCTTTCCGGTGAAGAATCAGGCAAAAATTGCAGCTTGCACACCTAGTCGACAGCGGTGGAGATTCAGTGAAATTGCCACGAAAGTCTGATGTGAACCTAGAGAGGCCGAGAAACGAAGACAATGCGATGTGTTGACAGATTCAAGCCATCAAAACTGGGATGACTGGAAAAGATACCAGCGCGATATGCGTACCTTCTCAAACGAAGCCGTGTTCAAGAAGCGATGAGTGCTGAGTTTGACCGTTCGACATTCGCTTACAGAAATTTTTATTAAAATCGACTGCAATTAAAAGAAATCAGTTAACGATCTTAATCAGATTCAGTATCGGGTATACCATTTGAGATAGCGATAGTGTACCATTCAAAGACCCGACATTCCATGACCGCAAGTTTCGGTGTTTCTCTTATCCGCAATCGAAAAAATCGGATATTGGAATTGTCATCGTTGAAGGAGAGGTTCTGACACTCATTTACACCTGTCCCGAGCTTCAGTAGGGTACCTCCAACACAAACCGAATCCAAGACCAGAAATATGCTGGAAGTACCCTAACACTGTGGCTAGCGCGGACGGTACAGATCAGTACCTAAGAGATAGCATAGAATAATGTCATACCGACTGTGCAGGATGATGCCTGCTCGAACATTGAAATATCCTACCCAAGTTGAGTAATTTAGGTATGGGCACATATTACCTTGAAAGCCACCAAACAACACTACCTCACGGACAGCATAGATCACTGCTTTTAACGCCAATATTAGCTAAAAATGTCCCATACCGGAATCGAACCAACACCTTCAAAGCTTCACGCGCAAATTAGTATACTTACCACTTCGCCAAACCACAGATAAAAAAGCTGAACTGATAGCTATAAATAACCTGCTTCCTCCCCTTCCACGGACAACTTTCAGACTTCAACTTACCATCTTCGCGAAGCATCACACACATTCTATGAATGGTCCAGATAGTTTTAGCCCCAATTTTTTTGCCTCAGTGACTCAGAGTACACAAACAAGCTGCAGGAACGAGAATAACATATGGCTATGCTGCCTTTTGCTGCTGTGGCACAACCTACTGTTTACGCTTTTTACACTCCTAACGCTGAGCTTCCTCAACAGTTTCAACACATAGTAGATCTCGAAATAAATGATTCTACGGAGAGAAATACGCAAAAAGGATGAGTCAAGCACAAAGGGTAACCTGCGCCTCTTGGGCAAGTTCAAGTTTAGAACTGCTCGAAGATGCTTCCACCCCGATAAGGACGAAAACTGCTCGTGCGGAGAAGGGTACCAAATGCAGGAACACATCCTACACGATTGCGAACACCATAATAAACATCGCATCCACCTCCTCCGGGTCTCCCGCGACATATTCCTCCCCACTATACTCGGCACGGTTGAGGGTATAACAGCCCTAACGACCTACCTAGAACAGAGGGGCGCCTTCACAATCCTCGGACGCCCTGTCTCCAAGCGCGAAACACCACAATTCGACGATGAACCCAACTCACCAGACAATCGTTCCTTACACCACTCAATTCACCACTCCGAAACATTGCAGCTATACAATACCCCCCCCTACAACCCTGTTCCCCACAGTTAGTGCAGATACTCACATATTATTACCATATATTATGCATGTAGCAGCCCAGTATCCGTTAGATACCCGTGCATCTTAGTACTTAGTCTACTTGTAGCACGTTAATCCATCGTCCACCCACCATCTGTTAGGGGTCCTAAATTTCGTACAGAAAATGGTCACAATCCATTCTGGTACTCGCCTTATTTCTGCTCGAAAAACGTCTGGACAAAACCGATTTTCGTACCACACATAAGTCCTGAGACATCTGAGTTACCGAAACACAGCAATGATGCAGCTCTGGTTTAAATATGACTTCCGTATAAGATTACACATATCTTTCACATCAACCGAGCAAGCCCAAGATGCTCGTAAAGGGTTTGACACCGTATATTGAGTTATTTGAGCTCACAACCGATTTAAAACGTTGTCAATATTACAATGCCCTCGTACTTCACAGAGGGTGGGCTTTGCAGAATTTTTAAGGGGGTGAATTATAATGAGCTCATGGGAACCAAAGCTGCGCAGATGCTACGCTGCACCCTCACGCAGCGTTGTATTCCAGGGTGAAGGCAATCATTCAGAGTAGTAGACGCTTTACGCCCATCTTACAACTGATATCTTCTCCATCTACAAGAGTTACGATGCATACGTTGGGAGACTCGGATGACCGTTCACTTGTCTGTGAGGGCCGTCGTAGCACGCGGCATGTACGAGTTCCTTTTTTGGGGGTCGAGTCGGTTTCGAGAGTAATATGGTCTCACAAGTCTGTTCCACTATGTAAATGTTCAAATAGAATAGAAGCATGTATACGAACAAAATTGCTAGTCTTTCTGAACTCGCTTCGGCCCTCGTAGTCTTCAAACTGTATCCGCAGCCCTGCTCGACAACCCATCCTTGCGTGAAGACGTAGATGAAGTTTTTGGGCTTGATCTGGCAGAGGTTATGATGAAATTAGCGGTCTTGTTCATCCGCCAGCGTTTGAGAGCCTCAAAGATGAGAATGTGCGAAGTGGCGTCGAGTGCTGATGCAGCTTCATCTGAAGAAAATCGTGGGTCAGAGGTCGTAAATTTTAGAAAAGACGCTACCATACCGAA
>Ga0247742_10002650_pt1 | contig 11635 bp, 11 predicted proteins | sample UWRJL208509C2_FD_180944 | JGI IMG/M metagenome (GOLD analysis project Ga0247742, IMG submission 180944) | Plant litter microbial communities from Arlington Agricultural Research Station in Wisconsin, United States - UWRJ-L208-509C-2 | ecosystem: Environmental > Terrestrial > Plant litter >... | reverse complement strand
GGCGAGCGCGTCGGTTGTGGTCTCAACCTCGAGGTCGTAGAACTCCGCGACCTTGGAGAGCATCTGTTCAACCTGCCCGGTGTCTTCGCCCACCTGCAGCATCTGGGAGACCATTGGGGGGAAGATCCGGGGGTTGTCCGACATCGGTCCGGACAACGGACGACCCGAACGAACCGCGTCCTGCACCTCGCCCAGCACCTGAGCGACCTTGGCGTTGCCGGTGGTTTCTGCAACCACGTCGAGCGCCTGCAGAATCGGCACGCCTGACCCCAGCAGCATCCCCAGGTTCCGAGAGAAGCGGCTCATGGCCACCTTGCGACCCAGCTGGCCGAATACAGGCAGGCGCAGTTTCAGGGTGTCCACGCGAACGTGGAATCCGTCGTCTCTCAGCGCACGCTTCCAGAGGATGCGGCCGACGACGATCGCCGCGATCAGCGTCGGGACGATCCACCAGATGTTTTCACTGAGGGCGACGAGAACCTGGGTGGGCGCGGGGAGTGTCCCACCCAGGTCGTCGAACATGCCCTGGAAGATGGGCACGATGAACACCAGCATGATGGTGACCAGCACCACCATGAGGGCAAGAACGACTCCCGGATAAACCATGGCGCCACGCACCTTGGAGCGCAATTTGGACTCCGCCTCCAGCACCGTTGCGATGCGGTCGAGCGCTCGGTCGAGGAACCCTCCGGTCTCACCCGCCCGCACCATGTGGAACATCAGCGGAGGGAAGATGTCGTCGCGGCGCTGCATCGCAGCAGACAAGGCCGAGCCCGCGCGCACCTCCTCATCAACTGCGGTGATTGCCGCCTTGAGGCCAGGACGCTCGGCCTGCGCGCCAAGGATGGACAGCGACCGCACGAGCGAGAGTCCGGACGACACCATGGTGGCGAACTGGCGCGAGAACACCACAAGGTCTTTGAGCGTCGGTTTGGTCCGCCCGATACCGGGAATGGTGATTTCCCGGTTGAAGCCGCGGCCCGCTTCCTCCACGTTCAGCGGAACGATGCCCTGGTCGGTGAGTCGCGCGGCAACCGTCTCGCGGGAGTCGGCCTCGATTGTTCCCCGGATCGAGGCTCCCTCGATGTTGACGCCCTCGTAGCTGAATTTCTGGCTGGCCACGGTCAGCTCCGCCCGCTCAGTCGTGCGAACTCGGAGGAGTCGTGGGCTGCGTCGTAGGCCACGCGGTACTCGACGAGGTCCTGGGCAACGAGCGTGGCAAGCTCACGGTCGAAGGTGGTCATTCCCTGCTCGGTGGACGAGTGCATTGCGGACGGGATCTGGAATGTTTTGCCCTCACGAATGAGGCTCCGGATGGCCGGTGTTGCGAGCATGATCTCGGCGACCAGCTAGCGGCCTTTCCCGGACTTCGTGGGCAGGAGGGACTGCGACACCACGGCCTGCAGGGTGTTCGACAGCTGCGTGCGAATCTGCGCTTGCTGACCGGACGGGAAAATGTCAATCAGCCGGTCGATTGTGGCCGCCGCACCCTGGGTGTGGAGGGTGGCGAGCACGAGGTGGCCTGTTTCCGCAGCGCTGATCGCGACCTGTGTTGTCTCGAGGTCGCGCAGCTCGCCGACAAGGATGATGTCCGGGTCCTGGCGCAGCGCGTGCTTAAGTGCCGTGGCGAAGCTGAGGGTGTCCGATCCAACCTCGCGCTGGTTGACAACACTCGATTTGTGCGAGTGAACAAACTCGATCGGGTCCTCGATGGTGACGATGTGGGCTTTGCGCGTGCTGTTGGCGAGATCGAGGATCGCTGCCAGCGTCGTCGACTTGCCGGATCCGGTCGGACCGGTAACCAGCACCAGTCCTCGCGCGAGGCGCGCAAGATCAGCCACAGCGCCCGGTGCGCCCAGAGACTCGAGCGACGGGATCCTGGTTGGAATGACGCGAAAGACCGCGCCCAGAGCACCGCGCTGCTGGAACACGTTCACGCGGAAACGGGCAACGCCCGGCACGGCAATGGCGAGGTCGCGCTCCAGTTCACGCAGGAAGTTGACCCATTCGAGATCGCTGAACAGCGGCCGCAGGATCTCCTCCGCGTCGGTCACGGAGATTTCCGCCCCCACCGTCGCCAGGTCGGCACTGAGCCGCAACGGGGCCAGGTCGCCGTCGATGCGCACCATGGGCGGGCGGCCAACAGTGAGGTGGAGGTCGGAGGCCCCCGCCTCAACGACCTCCGTGAGCAGAGTGGTCAGGTAGTCAGAAACGAGGTCGTCCGACATACCCGCGCGGCCGACCTGTACACGGTCGTCGGAATGCACTGTTCCCGACATAGCTGCGTCCCCTCGCGCTCAGTCGCAACACCCTCATTGCGCACCGACCCCCCGGCCGATTCCTGAAACCGTATCAGAAAGAAACACTGTGTTCCACAAGTCTCGGCATGTCACCTAAGACGCCGCAGTGTTCTTTTGTAACGATTTGTCAATGCGCGACGCGCAGCACCTCGACCGCGGAGGTGATCCCCTCGGCGGCCTTGATCAAACCGTCTTCGCGCAGGGACACCATCCCGTCACCAACGGCCGCCAGACGGAGATCCTGGGTGGACGCGCCAGACACGGTGAGCCGCTCAATCTCGCTGGTGACGGGCATTACCTCGTGGATCGCGAAACGGCCGCGGTACCCGGTCTGGGAGCAGACGCGGCAGCCGACCGCCCGCCACAAGGATGACGGTATCGGCGCTGACAGATCCCCCCACCGCAGCGAGTCCAACTCCTCGTCGAGTGGGGCGTATTCCTCTTTGCACCAATCACACAGCCGGCGAACAAGGCGCTGCGCAACCACCGAATCAAGCGACGACCCAAGCAGGAACGGCTCGATACCCATTTCCACGAGCCTGCTGACGGCGCTCGGCGCGTCATTGGTGTGCAGGGTCGAGAGCACAAGGTGCCCAGTGAGCGACGCCTCAACCGCCAGTTGCGCGGTTATTCGGTCGCGGATCTCACCAATCAACACAACGTCGGGGTCGGAGCGCAGGATGGCCGGCAGCACAGCGGCAAATGTCAGCCCCGCCTTGGCGTTGATCTGGATCTGGTTCGCGCCAGGAAGCCGATACTCGACCGGATCCTCCACCGTGATGATGTTGACCTCGGGCCGCCCGATTGCGGTGAGCGCTGCGTACAGGGTGGTCGACTTCCCGGAGCCCGTCGGACCGGTGACCAGCACCATCCCGTGTGGCTGATGGAGCGACGTGGAGAACGCGGAGAAGTTGCGGTCGCTGAACCCCAGCTTGGCCAGGTCCAGCTCGATGCGCTCGGCGTCAAGCACGCGCAGGACAACCTTTTCGCCCCACACCGTCGGCAGGGTCGCAACTCGCAGGTCCACCGTGCGCGTCCCATGGGCAAAGGTGATGCGGCCGCTCTGCGGCAGGCGGCGCTCCGCAATGTCCATCGAGGCCATGACCTTGATGCGGGAAACAAGCGCGGGCATCGCGCTCTGCGGCACCGTCTCGATGTCGTGCAGCACCCCGTCAATGCGGTACCGGATACGCAGGTCGCCGTCCGTCGGCTGCACGTGGATATCGGACGCCCTGTTGCCCACGGCCTGCTCGAGCATTGAGGTGACGTACCGGACGATGGGCTCGTCGCTTTCGCCCGAGGTGACCAGCAGCCCACCGGACGTCTCGTCTACAAGACCAAGCTCGGCCAGGCTGTTGATGTCCCTCGTGTAGCGGTCGAGCGCATTCAGGAGGTCGTCCAGCGGGGCGATCATCAGGACAACCTCGCGCTCGGTCGCTGCCCGCACATCGTCGACGGCCATCACGTCACCGGGCGTCGCAGTGGCCACCGTCACCGAGTGTTCGGTGGCAGCGATAACCAGCATGCTGTGTCGCCTCGACAGTCCGATCGGCAAGAGCGCAGCAGCAACGGGATCGATCCGCACCTGCGTGAGGTCAACGTAGCTCAGACCCCAGGAGGATGCCGTCGCCTCAGCAATATCGTGGGAGGTGACCAGTTCCTCAGCCAACAACAGCCGGGACGCCTCCGCGCCCTCGATGCCGGTCGCCGATACGAGCTCAATGGCCCGCGCGAGGCGCTCGGGCGCCCGCTCTCGCAGGCGTTTCAGCAGGAAAAGAATGGTCCCGTCCGTCGTTTCCAACTCGGGTAATTCTTCGTACCGCACCGACATTGAGCACTCCCCCACGTATAGTCACCGCAAGGCGAGACTACTGCGTTATGGAGTCAACTCGTACCCAAAGAAACGAGCCGTACCACTGTGCTACTTCTTGAGCCCCTCGTAGACCTCTTTGCAGGTCGGGCAGACCGGGAACTTCTCCGGGTCGCGGCCGGGAACCCACAACTTGCCGCAGAGCGCGAGCACCGGCTTGCCGGTCATCGCGGACTCCATGATTTTGTTCTTCGGCGCATAGTGGGAAAAACGCTCGTGGTCGCCCTCTTCGACTTGCTCCTGGTTGAGGAGCTCCTCGAGTTCGCGGTCAAGCGTCGACGTTCCGCCGCCGGTGTGATCGGTGTCGCTCATATGTCTAGTTTCGCACGCTGAAGGCAAGAAGTTCCGGTGAGCGACGAGTGAAAATCCACCCGCCCCAGAAGATGCCGATGACGAACGCGGCCAGCCCACTGCCGATACCGAGCCAGAGTGCCCTGTCGATCCAGTCGCCTCCATCAAGGAAGCCGCGCGTCGCAAACCACAGGGTCGGCGCCGACAGCGCGATGGTGACAAAAAACGAAATCGATTGGGTGAGGGATGCCGCGGTGCCCGACGATTGCGGCTGTGCAAACGGGCTGTCACCGGGGTGCACAACCGGGTACGGGAACCGCGCCGACATCACGCTCGACAGTCCGAGCCCCACCAGCAACAGGCACAGGCCAGCGCCGATCATGGCGGGAACAAACCCGGGGGCGCCCGCCAGCGGAGCGAAGATAAACGATGCTCCAATGACCACGGGAACACCGATGAGAAGGGCGGGGACAACGCGACCGAAGCGGTCAGCGCTGCCGCGAACGTGCGATGCGACGTGCAGCCAGATAGCGCTGTTGTCGTAGGCGACGTCGTTGTGGGCTGACCACCCGAGGAACAGCGCAACAATGGGCACCGGAAGCAGCGCGAGGAAGTACGGCGGTACCCCTGCGACGATCAAGGGGATTACCAGGATTACCGGCAGAATCGGGATCACCAGCAAGGACACGTGGTAGCGGGAGTCCCGCGCCCAGTAGGTGAGGCTGCGTGCGGCGATTGCCCCGGTCGGCGTCGCAGGGAACCACTCAAACCAGCCCAACCCGCGGTAGGTTTTGACCGGCGCCAGGCGCGGCGGCGACACCAGCATTGCCGCAACAAGGGCACGCCAGGCAACCCACAGCACCCCGACGAACGCCAGCGCGATGAGGGTCTTGAGCACGGCAGCGCCTGCGTCGCCCGCAGCGGCGTCCGCCGGGGCGGCCCAGACAGCGCCAATGGGCGTCCAGCTAGCCGCGGCAGCTACCGAGCGCAGCACCTGCAGGCCGTCGTTCCGCCAATCGACGTTGATGAGCAGCGCAAACACCGGAGACAGCAGGAGCAATACCACCAGAGCGGTGATGGCGGTGGCATCGCGGGCCCTGCGGGTTGAAAGCAGGAGAGCCGCCACAGACGTAGTGACCCGCGACGCGAGAACGCACGTCGCAACGATCAGCACGGCACTCACCAGCGACAGCAACATGGCAAGGGGACTGCGGCTCCAGGTGACGACCTGGGCAACGCCGACAATCGTGATCACGACGGACGGGATGCTCACCAGGGCAGCCACAGCGAGCCCGAGCGACAGTCGGGAGGTGGGCATTCCGAAGAGGGAGAACTTTCGGGGATCCATCGTGTCGTCCGCGCCGTAGAGCAGGGGCAACAGCAGGTACCCGAGAACAACGGCGGAGCCCGCCACCACAACAATCGCGCGCGCGTCCTCGACGTCCGCCAGACGAAGGGTGACCAGCGAGACGATCTCGAAAATGGAAGCGCCCAGTCCGTAGACGAGACCAATGATAAAAACAACGAGCTGCCAGGTGCTCCGACGGGAGGAGTTGCCGAGCAGCTGCAGCTTCAGTCGGAAAAGCTGTGCAACCACTCCATGCCCTCCGCGCTCTTGCGTCCGCCGGCAAGCTCCACGAAACGGTCCTCGAGGGAACTGGAACCGCGTACCTCGTCGACCGTCCCTGTGTCGAGCACCGCGCCGTTAACAACGACCGCGACCCGGTCACAGATGCGCTGGATGAGGTCCATGCTGTGGCTGGAGAGGACGACGGTGCCACCGGCCGCCGTGTAGCGCCGGAGGATCTCGGTGATGTTCGCCGCCGACACGGGATCAACGGACTCGAACGGTTCGTCGAGAACCAGCAGGCGCGGCGAGTGAATCATTGCAGCGGCGATAGAAATCTTTTTTGTCATACCCGCGGAGTAGTCCGCGACCAGACGCTCCAGGGCATCTTCGAGGCCAAATGCCGCAGCGAGGTCGTTGGTACGGGAGACAACCGTCTTGCGGTCGAGCCCCCGCAGCACACCGGCGTAATAAAGAAGCTGCGCGCCGGTCAGGCGGTCGAAAACCCGCAGACGGTCTGGCAGCACCCCCATCTGACGCTTGGCAGCAGCGGGATTTGTCCAGACATCCGACCCGTGGACCGTGACGGTCCCGGCGTCTGGCCGCAGCAGGCCTGTGATCATGGATAGTGTCGTTGTCTTGCCGGCACCGTTGGGGCCAACAATGCCGAACAGCGAGCCAGCGCGGATCTCCAGGTCGATTCCGGCTACGGCGGTCTTGTCGCCGAACCGCTTGACGAGACCCTCGATGGTCAGCACGACTTCGCGCTGAGGCTCCTGGTCGATCTTCACAGCGGACGTCGCTCTCTTAATAGGCCGACGAGGCGCGACTTTCCGCACGGGCGCCGTTTTGGGGCTCACCGAGGACCGGACCGATGACGTTGCGCCAGTCGCTGAGGTCGCATCAGGTTGAGAATCCACCATGCAACCGTACCAATCCATTGCTGGGTGCAGAACGCCCTCATCACGAAAAGGCCACAACCCCAATAGTTCCTGTGTGTTTTCAGGCAGCGTCGCTAAGCTGTCGAAAGCACAACGCTGTGTCCAAATGCAATTCCCGAAGCTTAATAGCCAATGAACACTAGTTTCATTCCGTCGGGCAACAGTAAGGAGACGTAACGTGAGCACCCAGATCGTCATTCTGGCAGCAGGTATGGGCAGCCGTCTCGGACGCTCCCTTCCGAAGCCGCTGACCGAACTCGCCGATGGCCGCACCATCATGCAGCAGCAGTTCGACAACATCCACCACGCCTTCGGCAACGCTGCCCAGGTCACGGTTGTTGTCGGCTACAAGCTTGAGCACATCATCGAGGCGTTCCCGCAGGCGTCCTTTGTTTACAACGAGCAGTACGACCAGACGAACACGTCCAAGAGCCTGATGCGTGCCCTGCAGGCGTCCGCGCCGGGTGGAGTGCTGTGGATGAACGGCGACGTCGTCTTCGACCCGACCGCTCTCGTTCGCGCCGCGCAGCTCGTGGCGCGCGACCAGTCGTTTGTGTCGGTCAATACGGCCAGTGTCTCCGACGAGGAAGTCAAATACACGACCGACCTCAACGGATACATCAAGGAGCTGTCCAAGACCGTCAAGGGCGGCCTGGGAGAAGCTGTTGGTATCAACTACATCTCCCGCGACGACAAGGCTGTGCTGCTTCGCCAGCTGAAGCGCGTTGAAGATCAGGACTACTTCGAGCGTGGCATAGAGTTGGCTATTGAGCAGGACAAGCTGCGCATTGAGCCGGTAGACATTTCCGACCTTTATGCCGTCGAAGTTGACTTCGCCGAAGACCTGGAGAGGGCAAACCTCTTCGTCTAGAGGAGTCAGCCCGCGGGCACTGGGGTCCGTCCACCTGAGTAGAGGAACCCGTGACCGTCGCAGCACTTTCGCGCCGCAAATGGTCGCCGTTCGCGCTTTATCGCCATTCCCTGTGGCTCCTGACGAGTCGCGACCTCAAGGTGCGCTACTCCACCTCGTTCCTGGGGTACTTCTGGTCGATCCTCGATCCGCTGGTGATGGCCGGCATCTACTGGTTTGTTTTCACCCAGGTCTTCCACCGCAGCGGCGGCGTGGGACACGAGCCGTACATTGTGTTCCTGCTGAGCGGCCTCCTGCCGTGGATGTGGTTCACCGGAGCGGTCTCTGACACCACCCGTGCCTTCCTCCGCGAACAGAAGCTGATCCGCTCGACAAAGATCCCCCGTACCATCTGGGTACTCCGGCTCGTCTGCTCCAAGGGCATCGAATTTGTCGCGAGCATCCCGGTTATCGCCGTGTTCGCCATTTTCACCGGGGCGACCCTGCACTGGGAAGTGTTCCTTTCGCTGTTGGCAATCGCCATGCAGGCCGTGCTCATCACCGGCATCGGGCTGATCGTCGCGCCGCTCGTGGTGTTTTTCCGCGACCTGGAACGTGCCATCAAGCTGGCACTCCGCTTCCTGTTCTACGCCTCCCCCATCATCTACTCACTCGATAATCTGCCGGGAAGCCTGCCCACGCTGGCGGCATTCAACCCGCTGAGCGGAATCTTCTCGCTGTATCGTGCGGCGTTCTTTCCCGCCCAGACCGACTGGTTCGCCGTCATCGTTTCCGCCGTGATGAGCCTGCTCATCCTTGGCGTCGGCATTCTGGTCTTCCGCGGCTCCATCCGCTCAGTACTGAAGCAGATTTAGCGATGACGCAGACTAGTGGGGTGAACGACGTGACCTCGAACCAGCCTCCGGTGATCACTGTCGCCGGTGCCGGCATCCGTTTCCAGCGCAACCGGAGCCAGCGCCGCACTTTCAAGGACCTTTTCGCTTCGCAGGCACGTCGGGTACGGCCCGGTGAGTTCTGGGCGCTGCGTGACATCAACTTCACGGTGCGCAGCGGCGAGGCGATTGGCGTTGTTGGGCGCAACGGTCAGGGCAAATCGACCCTGCTGAAACTGGTCGCCGAAGTGATGTTCCCCGACGAAGGATCCATCGGCGTTGCCGCCGGCGTTGCCCCCCTTATCGAGATCACCGGCGGGTTTGTCGACGACCTCAGCGTGCGCGAGAACGTCTACCTGACTGCGGGTCTGCACGGCATGAAGAAGGCCGAGATCAACGAGCGGTTCGACGAGATCATCGAGTTCGCTGAGATTGGCGACTTCCTCGACACTCCCTACAAGCACCTCTCCAGCGGCATGCGCGTTCGCATCGCGTTCGCCGTCATTTCCCGGTTGGAGGAACCCATCCTCCTCGTTGATGAGGTGCTCGCCGTTGGGGACAAGGGCTTCAAGGAAAAGTGCTACCGCCGCATTGAGGAACTGCTGGCCGGTGGACGCACACTGTTTTTTGTCTCCCACAATGAGCGCGACCTCCGACGGTTTTGCACCCGCGGACTGTACCTGGACAAGGGCGGACTTGTCCTCGACGGTCCGATCGATGAGGTAATTGATCGCTACAACGCGGACTACCATTCGAATGTATGACCGTCGTTCCTCCCGCTAACCCCCAGATCATCCGAGGACTTGACAGGGTGCTGTCCGTCCAGCGTCCGGTCGTCCTCGCGCACATCCGCACCATTCGCCGCAGTCACCCGGATGCCACGCCCGCCGAAGTGATCCGGGTGCTTGAGCGCCGTTATGTAACGGCGGTCACCACCGGCGGTGCGCTCGTTGGAGCGAGCGCTGCGTTCCCCGTTGTTGGGACCGCAACCGCCCTTGCGCTCTCGGCCGCCGAGACCGCGGGTTTTCTGGAGGCCAGCGCGCTGTTTGCGCAGTCCGTCACCGAGGTGCACGGCATCGTGGTTGACGACCCGGAGCGCGCCCGAACGCTCGTGATGAGCCTGATGCTTGGCAGCGCCGGCGCTGATCTCGTCCGCCAGCTCGCCGGCCAGGCAACCGGCAGCGGTCCGACGCGTGGAGGTTTCTGGGGCGAGCTCGTCACCAAGAGCATGCCGCAGGCGGCCATGGGTCAGATTGCCGACAAGATCAAAAAGACCTTCATCAAGCGATTTGTCACAACCCAGGGAACCAACATGGTGGGACGCGTGATTCCGTTTGGTATTGGCGCTGTTGTCGGCGGCTCGGGCAACAACATCCTCGGCCGCAAGGTTGTTACGAGCTCGCGTGATGCGTTTGGCCCTGCCCCCGCGACCTTCCCGGTGGAGCTGGAGCCGCGCGTTCGCCTTCCGAAGGCTCCCCGCGAACCGCGGGCGGTCCGACCATCCCGGCTGCGAGGACGCGGGCCACAAGCGGTCGAAGCAGTCCCAACCGCGCCCACCATCAAGAAGTCCAGCCGAACGAAGCGCGCCAACAAGGGCTGGGTCGAAACCGACGACACCCAACCGCTCAGCGACGACTGACAGCGCCGCCCCTCCTCCCCCACACGCGCTACGTGTTAGCTCTCCCCAGGGACGAGGACGGCGTCGGCTGCCTTGGCTACCGTGCAGCTATGACCCGACGCCATCTTGCGGCCCTCAGCACCGAGGCCGCCTACCGTGTGCCGTGGTCGCTTGAGCGAGACGCCATCGACGGACGATTCTCCCTCCGCAACCTGGGACTGGAATCGCTCAGCGGCGTGACGGTAAGCCTCTACGGTTCCGGCGAGCTCCCCACAACCGCGCCCCGCACGCTGCACTCCGGAGACATTCTGGAGGTCGAGATCTCGGGCTACGACCTCGCCCGGAACAGTATCGCCATCGTGCGGTGGTTCCGCCCCGACGGTAGCGACTACCTGTGGCGGATCAGCTTCTAGCGTGAGGCCGCAGCACCCTGTAGAAGTCGGCGATGGCGTCCGTGTTGTAGCGCTCGAAATCGAACGTGGTTGTGCCGACATCGCCGTGCAGGTAGGCGGTCATGCCGGCAGCCAGCCCCTCAACAGATTGCGGCACGATGGTCGCCATCCCATCAGGCAGCGCGTCCACCACGGAGGGGAACTCGACGGTGATGATGGGTAACCCGAGCACCGCAGCTTCCAGGAGCACCATGGGCTGCCCCTCGTAGTTGCTGGAGAGCACAAAGCAGCTGGCCAGGCCCATGATGGCGTAGGGGTTCGCCTGCTGGCCGGTGAGAGTCACGGCATCGTCGAGCCCACGCTCTGCTACCAGACGCTCGAGCGCCCCGTACAGCGGCCCGGAGCCGACGATGAGAAGGTGGGTTGCCGCGTCGGCGGCGTGAACCTGCGCAAACGCCTCGATGAGGCGAGCGTGGTTCTTCTCCGGCGACAGGCGCCCGGTTGTGACAAACACCCGGTCGCCCGATGCCGCGACGGCTGCCAGCCGGGAGTCGACGGCCGCCGACTCGGACGTCGCGGCGTCTACCGAGTGAGTAACGAACGCGGTCTCGGCGGCCTGCGCCAGGATGCCCGCGCCGTCGATGGTGTTCGGCGCAAACAGGAACTTGTCCGCGGCGGCTCGATCGCCAAGGTTGCGCTGGTTGATCGTCGCCAGCGACTGCGAGACCGAGACCAGCGCGTCGTACTCGCCGTAGTGCGAAAAAACGTCGTTGAGGCTGCGCCAGTGGATCAGTTTCCCGTTGACAGATCGGCGGGCATCCGCGGCCATGTCGTTGTGCATCCAGATCGCCCGGTGCGCCGGAGGCGAGTGCAGCATCAGCGTCGCCCAGAACGGGCTGTACCCGCTGAAGTC
>Ga0247742_10002649_pt1 | contig 11636 bp, 17 predicted proteins | sample UWRJL208509C2_FD_180944 | JGI IMG/M metagenome (GOLD analysis project Ga0247742, IMG submission 180944) | Plant litter microbial communities from Arlington Agricultural Research Station in Wisconsin, United States - UWRJ-L208-509C-2 | ecosystem: Environmental > Terrestrial > Plant litter >... | reverse complement strand
GCAGATTTATTAGTTGCATTTTATTGGGGGATGAGAGCTGATATACAGCATGTAATTTACAGATCCGTTACGATTCAGTCCAGATGATAATACACGACCAGATACCACTTACTTACGACAGTCCGACTCCATTGAAGAATGTCAACATTGTTCACGCTCAAACCTCCTTCTCAATCCCCGTCTCCCTTGACTCATGTTTGAATGCGCCCTTCACCTTATCGCCCACTTTTTCTGCAGTATTCTCAACACCCCGTCCCACCCACGCAACCTGCCTAGCAGCCTTCCACTGCATGAGCCCGCGATGCTTCCTATGCAGCTCACCCTTCCGCTTCCTAAAGTCCTTGAACTCCCTACCAACACCATCCTTCTTTGCCAATCCACCACTCTTCGAGGAGTTCGAGGCCGCATCTGCGGTCGAATCACCTTCGTCCTCATCATCCGAGGACGAGGACGATGAAGACGTATCATATTCACTCTCATCCTCCAACAGCTCTTTGCTCGACTCCTGTGATCCCTCTGCATAATCCAAAACCTCCATCACATCCGCCATATTCTTGTCGTGGTCCGCCAAGTGCTTATGATAGCCGCTCAAACCAGGCCACAACCGCACCGTCAGGTCGAGTGTGCCGATCTGTTCTCCGTGGTCCATTGATGCGTTCTGCCGTGCGTGTGCGATGACTTTATCACCATCCCCGTTCTTCCGCACTGGAAGGGTGATCTGGACCTCCTCGTTATCAGGGATCTCCTTGAGCCAGAGCGTCGCGAACGCGGGCGTCTGATCGGGTCCAAGAACGCGTTTACGCAGCTGGATAAGCAAGCAAGATGCATATCGTTTCTTCACGGCTAACCGCACAGGTTTACCCTGCTTTTGTGCCCATCCACCTTCACGCGAGGGTGCCATCTTCCCCTTGCCGTACAGAGTCCGGAAGACCAGCCTGCATGACGCAAACTCCTCTGGGAGGTCGCTGGAGCCTTTCGCGGTAGGGTTTATCTCCAATGTACCGACGTCCCAACCGAGGAGGCGTTTGGGGAGTTGTAGCTGAACGCTGCGGAAGGTGAGCGCAAGGCGCATACGACCGTACCCAATACCGCCGACGAGAGGTAGTGAGTCGGTGAATTGAGAGTTGTGCTTGAATAGGTCGCGGAGGGGAAGCACGACGATGCCGATGACTGGGTCGGCTTCGTGGATCCTGCTGTCCCGGACGGAGATGATGACATCGGTGGTGACCCAGTCTCTGATGAATTTCTCGGTGCCAGCGTCGAACTAGACAAATGAATCAATAAGATATGCAATCGCATACACCATAGATAACTCACGAAGGGATTATTGCTCTTCATCTTTGTCCGCGTCTTATACACCCGCTGGTGGTTGATCATAATCGTGCAATACGCACTAGGCAAGTCCGCCTCATCATCTTCCTCCACATCCTCCTTGACCCCACTCTCCCTAATCTTATTAACCTCCAATCCACTAATCTGCTCGATCCTCACAGACAATATCCCGCTCGGCCACTGCTCTGTAGGCTTCGAACCAGCAATAACCTCATCGCTCTTCTCCTTCAGATCCTCCTTCTTCTGCTGCTCGACCTCGGCGTCTTCAGCAGTCTCATCTCGTGCCTTGGCCTCACGCAGCTTGGCCTCGGCTTCCTGCTCGATCTTTTCACGCATCTCCTTTGCATCTTGGCGTTTATGCTCGAGGTGTTGATCAAAAGTGGTTTTGGCAAAGTAGCCGACTTCCCAGTGAAGAGTGCCTGGCTCTTCCTTGCCCGAATCGCTCAAGAGCCCGTCGTTTCGGACGGACATGTGGTTTAGCGACTCTTTGTCGGTCATGAGAGTTTTGAGAGGGACGTTAATGCAGCCTAGGAGGTCGTCCGCCGTGGCACGATCTGTGGGTAAAAGGTAAGAGTTAGTTCGGAAGCCCAGCAGTGAAGTAGAATGGGTTACCAGAATCCCAGAGCTTGAGCTGTAGAGACTCTTGAGCGTTAAGCTCAGCAGGGCCGACGAGAAGAGCAGTCGTCTCTTCCCAGATAGGTTCAGCAGCCGAGACAATCCTACAGTTAAATAAGCATTCACAGAATAACGAATCACATTACTCTCGCATACCTGGTAGACCACAGAGGTTTCCCCCACTTGCTCCATCCAATCGCCACATACGCATCACCTTTCTGGCCTTCAGACGACTTGAGCAACTTCCCATCGTCTCCCTCCTTGAACCCTTCCGCTCGTCGCACAGTAAGGACAACCACACCAACCGCATCCGTGTCCATCTTCGGCCTTCCCATCAATATCGTCTTCAGGTCCATATTCAAGCTCCTCGGGGCAACATACTCCTGCACGGCAAGATTGATGCTGCTCTGTAACCAGCTGTTAAGCCCAGGCACGTCCATCACGTTCAAAAAGTTCTTCGCCAATGGTGTACATTTCATCGTCACTTTCGGTAGACCGAGAAGGGTGAGCGTCATCATCGACAGGAACGGCGGGTTTGGCGTCAGCTGGAACCTGACGCGGATGGTAGCGAGGAAGCCGGTCAGGTCGACCCAGACGGGTATCACCATTCCGCCAGAGACGAAGAATTCCATGAGTAGGTGGGCGTTGGCCGACCGGCCGCGGATGCCTTTGGATGTGGTGTCTTTTGCGCGGTAGGCTACGGCCAGTTCCATGTTGATGAAATCACCCTCTTCGGCTTTCATCCCGTCGACGTCTTTGGCTGCTGATCCGGCGTCGAGCCACCGGATGCCTAGGATGCGGATGGCTTCTGAGCCTTGTCCGATGTCGGCTACGCGGACTCCGTGTACCATCTTGGGTAGGGTGGCTTGCATGGTGTCTTCGAGCATGTCCGCAACGGACGTGAACAGCGAGGGGTTGACGATCGGCCAGAGGGAGTGGAGGAAGGAATTGAGCCATTTGGCGGATTCAGGAGCAGATTCAGATTTGTTGAGTGTCTTTTCCTGAACAAAGAAATGAGATGAGGTGCAGCGTATCAATTAATCACTTACTCGGGCATCTTCAGAGTCATGGTGGAGTTTTGATGGCTGAGGTTTTGCTTCATGTTGGATTACGCCCAGGAGAAGACCAGCAGCACCGACGCCTAGGCCCAGCATCATGCACGCAAAGGGTGCCAAAAAGAATCCAAACCATCCGAGGCTGGTTGTATGACCCTTGACCCTCTCGAACGCCGTCCACATGAGAAGAGCTCCAAAGGCACCAACAGTGGCGGCACCGGCAGCTGCAATGCTAGTCTGAATCCTCGTTCGTCGTTGGTCACCAATAGGGTCCTCTATCCAGGTTCCCTGAGTTGCTTCGCGCACGACGGCCTCCATGTCAGAGTGGCGAGCATTGGTGTCCTCTTTGGTGTCTGCTCCTCTCTTCTCCCTTTCTTTTAGCTCCTCGGCTGTCGAGAGAGGGGGAGGAATCTGCTCGAGCTCGACAGAATCGGCATCGTGGATCGTCAGAGGGAGATGGGTGATGGGATCGGTGACCTCGCGCTCGGTGTTGTTTGTGTGGCCCTCCTTGGATTCAGACATTATGTCGCCGTGTAGGGGATGGAAATGCAGAGAGGGCGAGTATACATAGTGGTCGCCGTTGGTACTGACGTCAGTCGTCCAGGCTGCCCCACGAACCAACTTCGCAGCTCCATGATTTGATCGCCACTTTGCCAAGCGCCTAGAGACTGCAACTTTGTGGAGTGAATGCAGCTGCGTGGGTTCCAAGCTCGTTGGTGGTGGTGAATGGTAGAGTTCAACTAATGATGTGTTCCCAAAATGGCCTGAAATGATATTATAATTACAAGCTAACAATCTACAGGGCACAGCGACAACATAGGGCAAAAAGGTCAAGCACCAATGGCATCGAGAGCGAGGGGTTGTGAAGTAATCAGAGTAGCCTTCACAACGTCTTTTTCAGCGACCACCTCCTTCGCTTTGCCTTTGCTGCTGGGTTCGTCCTTTGACTCCTCCGTAGGGTGAGACAGCTTTGTCTTCTTCCTCTTCTTCAAAAGCGCGGCAGACACAGCATTCTTGACGCCCTCCTTCAGCTCGTTCGACTTCTCCAGGTACTCAGTATCGTCAAAGCGGTGTTTCTTGCCAGCCAGGACGTCTGGTTCAGCGTCGCCTGGCCTCTTAGATGAGGATGCTGAAGGGTCGATGCCCAATTTCCGCTCTAGTGCTTCCAACTTTGCCTTCTGCGCCTCTGCCTTGGCAGCCAGACGCTCCGGTTCGCTCTCAATGTATTCGGCCAACCTACCAAAAAACATCAGCAACATGCATTGAGCAGGATAAGACAGAAGTACTCACTTTTTCGCCTCCTTAATGGTACTCAACTTCCTCCCACTGAGATCACGACAAGAATCATTGTTGCTTGTCTTCTGACTGCTCATCCGCCCACCAGCGGCCCTCAACTGACTTCCAAAACCACCCTTCCCACCCAGTAGACGTGTTGTAAGTCTCAAAGTAACGAGCTCATTTGAAGGAGCAAGCTCCGAGATGCGAGAGTCTGGAGGTGGTACACGGCCTAGATTTGTTGAGAGGACAAGTGAATCGGCCAGAGAGACTGGGAAATTGGGGTATTTCTCGTGGACGTAAGAGAAGACATCCTGGACCTCTGATTCAGAGGGAACCGAGACAGAAAGAGTGTTGAAAGGCGCAAAAGCGCTGATGAGGACAGAGCTGTACATGACTGTTGGAACAGAAAGGCATGCTCCGTCAGTTGCGATTGATGGCACTGGCGCGCTTAGTCAGCTGCGATTTCCGCCCCTCTGTCTCCGGGCCGGCACTAGTTTCACAGGTAGTCGTCAGCGATCGACACCTTGGAATCGAACCACCATGACGCTCTTCAACCTGCCAGCACATCTCGACTGGCCTGCCCAGTTCTGCCTATTCTCAACATTGGCGACATATGTGGCGTCGTTGATCACCTCCAATGTCTCGCAGGTGGATAGGCTTTGGACATTCTTGCCGACCATCTACACCGCATATTATGCGCTGCTACCCCTGTTGCCCAATTCGCAGTCGTTTTGGCTCGTTCCATATTCTCCGAAGGAACTGGGTTTTTCTTCTGTGAAAGATTACAGCCCAAGGGCGCTCTTGATGCTCTCTTTGGTCTGTGTTTGGATGACCAGGTTAGTATTTCGTGAAAGTACCGGAATCATCGACTAAAGTCAAATTAGATTGAGTTACAACACATATCGACGCGGCCTGTTCAATCCGTGAGTTTATATCCACGCTGATGGCTCCTCGCTGATCACATATATCCTTAGGAAAGACGAAGATTACCGCTGGGCCGTCCTCCGATCCCAAATCTCCCCTTTCCTCTTCCAAGTGACGAACCTCACGTTCATCGCAGCCACCCAAAACGTCCTCCTCCTCTTACAAGGCTTTCCAACATACACAGCCTCTGTTGTCCAGCCTCATACCGCGCTCGGCTCGTCAGATTATGCGCTCGCAGGCCTCGCACTTGTCATCATAGGCTTTGAATTCACAGCTGATAATCAACAATACGCGTTCCATGCATACAAGCATGCGTATTTTGCAAGGAAGAAGGGAGACGCTTCTGTCAAGGCTTATAATCCCAAAGAGCAGTGGCCCGGTGCGCGTCTTGCGTGGACTCCAACAGACGCGGAACGAGGATTCGGTACTCGCGGTCTTTGGGGGTACTCGAGGCATCCAAATTTCTTCTGTGAGCAGAGCTTCTGGGTACGTCTCACCTCTCATTATACTACAGTTTGTTTAATCTGCTTTTACAGTGGATTATCACCCTCTTCCCCCTATTGGCGTCTTCACCTCCCAACTTCCCCGACCAATCAGAGGTACCCACCCTGAGTGCCGTCCTCATCGCCCTCATCACACCCTCTCTCTGGAAACCCCTCTACACCTCCCTCCGCACCACTTTCACGCCTCTCCTCATCAATCTCCACCCTGCGATCTGCTACACGATCCTGTTCATCTCTTCAGCGAACTATTCGGAAAGTATCTCGGCGAAGAAGTACCCCGCTTACAGGGCGTATCAGCAGAGAGTGTCGATGTTTGATCCAGTGAGGACGTTGGTGAATAAGAAGGTCAATATATTGCTTACTGGTGGGAAGAAGAAGTTGGAGGTGCTGGATCGACTTGTTTGGGGTCAGGAGATGTCGAAGAAGGAGTGAATGCTGTTGATCGAAGAGCAAGTGGTAAATAAGTAGGTGTTTGCAATATATTGCTTTGTATTGAAGAGAAAATTGTGGTGTAATTATTAACCTGACTTACGCATTTTCGGACCCAACCTGGTCATTTAGTTATAATATTACATGCTAGTGGAAGTGCTACGGTCTGGCAGAAGCCGACATTGAAATTGCCGTGGTATGGGGATGGTGATCTGTCGATGGAGGAGGACGTAGAAAAAAGAACGAAGTCTTTGTGTAACATTCTCTTTCCTTTCTCCACCACCATCGTTCCGCCGATTCCCTCCTCTCAGCCTCGTTTCCTTTCGGCCAGGCCCTCAAGTTTTCTTTTCCCCACCCACCCACACCTTTATCCTTCCTACTTTATCTTACAACATTTATCGCGGACACTGGTAGCTTTCCCAAGACCTTTGCTTTTTCCCACTGGGTTTTGCGCGGTTCAGGTTTTTTAACGCACCCGATGTTTTCTAAACATTTACTCACACTTTTCCTTCTGAAATTTGGCTTGCAGTACAGTATATTCTCAATTTCCTACGGTTACAACTCTAGATACATCTTGTAGTACTTTGGTCCCACCCGCCTTCCCTTTGTTGACCCGCCCACCCGTGGCGTCTCAGCTCAGACCGGAGATCTCAGAATATATTTCTCGCCTGAAAAGTTGCCATCCAACTGCGGCTTTTCACCCAAACCCATCTGTCTGAGTTTTACTTTCTCATCTAATCTGTCTCTAGAATCGCGTGACTAACGGTGTCGACAACTACAAAGATAGATTATCACAGTATAAGTAGTATAAATACTCAATATCAAGTAACCTCCAGGAATATGTGCTACTGATAATGTACGAAATGTCAGTTCGTTAGAATGAGTTTCGTTCATCGTGCATGAAGGGCCCACACAAGGGTCATGGCTGAAATAACAAATTCGAGTTGGAGGCAGAGGGCTGGCGTTCAACGTACACCGTCACCACTTTGATCACCACTTCTTCATGTCATTCGAGGGGAGCTTGCTGAAAAGGAGGACATCCCCATCCGAAAGGTCCTTCACGGGGAGATGATCCCCGTCCCATCTGCAGAAAGGTCGCGACTTGCGTAAAAACTGGGTGGCACTTCAGGTGGCGGACTACCCGAACGTGTTCCCATTGGGTAGCCTGTATAATCTAAAGACCGTGGTGGAGCCCAAGGCGTTCCCACTAAGTAACCTGTAGAGTCTACAGACCGCGGCGGGACCCAAGGGGTATAGCCCATCGAAGGCCCTCTACTTCCATGAACATGGCCCACTGGTATTTCCTGTGGAATTGATGGCAGCAACGAGCCAGTCCAGGGTGAGTAGCCTCCGGGCATCGGAGCCCAAGGTGTGTAAGCATCATTCGGATAACCCGTGTAATCTGCAGACGAGCCCCAAGGTGCTTTTGATTCCTTGGAGTTTGGAACATATGAGTAACCTCTGAGAACGGCGTAGGGAAACATGCAAGACGTACGAGATATTTGATATGTATGTTCCGGATCACCCATAGCTGACTCTCTTCCTTTTTATCTGTTCTCGTAGTTTCCCTTCGGGAAACATCTGTCGCTTGGAATCGCACACCACATTTAATACTGGACGGTGAGAGCATGTCAGCGAGAAAGAGCACATCCCGCGATAAGGGAAACACACCAATCAATGGACGATGCAGTAGACCCTCGTTCGACTGTTGTTTTCTCCTTGCAACGAGGGCACGTATATCTTTTGTGATCCCCCGCGTGGTTGGCTTCCTGAATCAGCACTACCCTCATGACGATCTTGGTATCTGGCTCTCGAACCTTCTCGAATGCAACTTCGTCGTTAATCTGGATTACCTCTGCACCTGTGTCTAGGCAGAGGTCATACATCCCCTGATCCATGAATTCGATGAGAGTACGGTCCTCTGCGGTCTTTTTATTAACAAAAAGAAGTCGAACGGCTGCTTGAAATTGCTATGTGACGTTGTTAGCATTCATATTGGCGAACTACGAACTAGGATAAACCTACTTCTAGTGAGCCTGCGTAGTTGAGGGAGATGGAGAATTGGCGTCCAGTGGCATCAACGAGCTTCAGATCCGCCGTGACTGAGAGCCTGGCTGTCGGGTGGATCGCGCACATTTCCATGAGCATTAAAGTCTGAATCACCATCGACCTAAGGTCAGGTAATGTCCGAATGGAGAAATAGTCGAACGTGGCATGCCTGGTATTTAGTCAAGAAGAACTGAACGTCTCGCATGGAATCCTGAAGAACTCGCGATACAGTTTCGTATCTAGATTTGCCCATTTTCTTCATGTCTTCCAGCTGGGTAAATGTCCGCACCAGTTGCCTGAGTAGAGTGTTAGATAATGGCCTATAGCGCTATAACAAACATACTGGATCAATTTGGCCTGTGCCCGAAGCATTCCGGGGGTAGACGCTGGTGGAAGCGAGTCAATTTCACTGAGAAGATCACGCAGACGGGAGGTCATGGTTTCGAGATCTGACTTGTTCTGGGATATTCTCTGCATAGCTTTGAGTATTATAACATTACTGTAACTGGCAGATACTCACATCAACGACATTCAGAACGCCGAGCAGGCCTCCAATTATGGCCTTGAGTGGGGTGCCAGCAACTGGAATGCCTTCTACGACTGGCGTTATCAATTGAAATCCTGCAGCGACCCGTTCCAAAGTTGGATGACCATAAGCGCTGTTTGTGTTACTGGTCGATGCAACTCCGGAGTCGATGCTCATAGGCGCGATTGCTGATGCGCACATAGATGAGCCAGAGGGAAAACTACTAACTGCCGTAGACTTTCGACGATAAGGCCGCCGGAGACGCACAGGGATAACACTCATTAGCAGGTTGGGAACACATGGCGACTTTGCCTTCGTCGACATCTGCTAAATTATTGAGCGTGCAACTCGAACTTGAACGGTGAACTCAGGTCGGTGCAGGTGGGACGAGGGAATGAAGTTGGGCTCATCAAACTATGCATAGGACACCAGCCAAGTACGTCCAGCCAAGTACGTCCAGCGCCACTCTGTTCACACTTTTCAATTGAAAACAGTGCATTGGCAAAACGACTAGCATGACTGCCAGCGCACACACTTGTTCACATTCCGCCTCATCCCACGGTTCAAAAATGGGAATTCTTTATTTTTAGAAACGTACGCGGACGTGCTGGTTTCAGCTCACCGCGATTCTGCACTAAGTCCTTTACTCGTGAACCAAGTTTTAAAACACCGCTACGGTAAGGGGTTTTGAAGACTTTAGAATGTATTTGTGTTATGCCATATTACATGAATGAAGACGAATGAAGACGCAGATAGCAAATGGTAGAATAAGGATGTAGATAATATGAAGCAGAAGGAAGTCCAGCTGCAAACGACAGCAGAGGCTTGCCTTCGGTGGGAGAAATTGGGTATCACTGACAAGATGTTTTCTGACAGGCTAGAGCAATGAGGGTATCTGGAAGCCCGTGCGCTGTATATTTAGAGACCTGTTGAGGGTATTCATGGTCAGAGATCACATGTAATCCCCCGCTGACAAGTGCGTATCCAGATAAGAGCCGCAGGCAGCGAGGAATCAAGCCTGAATCGTCCCTCAAACATCGCTTAACACGCCTAGAGAGTTTCGATCAAGGGATAAATTCTGCAGGGTGCGACGCGATAGGACGCGATGCGGTGTAGACGCGCTGAGCAGTCTCCCGGAGGCAGACTCCGATACCCGTTGATGAGACTCGGTCGCGATCAACTCCTGTATGGATGAGCAAGAGACAGTTGTATCCAAATAATTTCAAACAGCCAGAGCTCGCGGCCCGGTATTGTATTTCGGACATATCGGCATGAGGCCACAAACCAATCACGAGTGTTGCAATTCCAGCATTCTCGCCTTCACTTGCTCTTGGTTGCTCAGCATGCGGCCCCACGTCCAGCGCAAAATGCGCTCACCATCTTTATGGATACCTCGTTCCAAGCCCAGTGCTGCACGTAGGCTTTTAGCTACGATAGCCACTCCGCGCATATCCCAGACCGTTATAGAGAAAGTCGTTCAGAAATATGCCGTTGGGCTACCAGAAGGCAAAGTCGTGAAGGCTGGAGACTATGTGATGATTCGGCCTGAACATGTCATGACCCACGATAACACTGGCCCAGTGGTATCCAAGTGCGTCGTCTGATTATATTTCACTTCCCTCTGACATCCCGAATATATTCAGATTCAAATCAATAGGCGCAACTCGGATATACAACCCCTCGCAGCCCGTTTTCACGCTCGACCATGATGTCCAAAACCGGTCCTCCAAAAACCTTTCCAAGTACAGCATGATTGAGGAGTTTGCTCGAAAGCATGGTGTGAATTTCTACCCTGCTGGTCGAGGCATTGGGCACTAAGTCCTCGTGGAGGAGGGCTACGCATTCCCACATACACTTACAGTGGCTAGCGACAGCCATAGCAACATGTACGGTGGTGTGGGGTGCGTTGGGACGCCTATCGTGCGTACGGATGCTGCTGCTTTATGGGCAACGGGGAAGACCTGGTGGCAGGTCCCTCGTATGGTGAAAGTTGAGCTGCGTGGACGTCTAGCTCCTGGAGTGACGGGGAAGGATGTCATCGTGGCACTCTGTGGATCTTTCAACAAGGACGAAGTACTAAATGCCGCCTTGGAGTTTACGGGAGATGGTATTGCGGCTCTCGCAGTGGACGACCGGCTGACCATATCAAATATGACAACGGAATGGGGTGCTCTTGCGGGTGTGTTCCCCGTGGACGAAACCCTCCTCAAGTGGTACGATGGCGTTTTGAAGAAGCTCGAGCTTAGGACGTTCTCTACCTCACCTGGAATCCCTCGACCTCCCACTCATCCTCGGATAAACGAATCACGACTAAAGGCCCTTCGAGCAAACGTCCTTAGCTCCGATCCTGGAGCCGAATATGCTTCACACCTCGTCTTTGACCTTTCAACTCTCGTCCCACATGTCTCTGGCCCCAACAGTGTCAAGGTCTCGAATCCTCTACCAGTACTAGAAGAGAAGAGAATCCCGATCCAAAAAGCCTACCTCGTCAGCTGCACCAACTCACGAGTCTCTGACATCGCAGCCGCAGCCGCGGTGATGAAAGGTCGTAAAGTCGCTTCTGGAGTCGAGTTTTATATCGCTGCCGCGAGCTCTACCGTCCAGCAAGAATCAGAACAACTTGGAGATTGGGAAACTCTGGTTCTTGGAGGTGCGAAGACTCTGCCGGCTGGTTGTGGGCCTTGTATTGGGCTTGGGACGGGTCTATTGGAAGAAGGTCAAACGGGTATTAGCGCTACGAACAGAAATTACAAGGGGAGGATGGCACATCCGCTTGCACAGGCGTACCTTGCTAGTCCAGCAGTTGTGGCTGCTAGTGCTATCAAGGGCTATATCTGCGGCCCCGACTCACTCGATGCATCCAGCTTACCCCCTGTGGGTGCACCCACGTTCTCGATCGTCAATAACGATGCTTCCAAGACTACT
>Ga0247742_10002648_pt1 | contig 11636 bp, 15 predicted proteins | sample UWRJL208509C2_FD_180944 | JGI IMG/M metagenome (GOLD analysis project Ga0247742, IMG submission 180944) | Plant litter microbial communities from Arlington Agricultural Research Station in Wisconsin, United States - UWRJ-L208-509C-2 | ecosystem: Environmental > Terrestrial > Plant litter >... | reverse complement strand
ATGCCCTGCTCGCGCTCGGCGGCGAGGCCGTCGACCAGCAACGCGAAATCGATCTCGCCGCCCTGCGTGCCGACGCGCTTGCTGTCCGCCTCGAGTGCGGCGAGCTGATCCTCGAAGATCATCTTCGAATCGTAGAGCAGCCGCCCGATCAGAGTCGATTTGCCGTCATCGACCGAGCCGCAGGTGATGAAGCGCAGCATCGTCTTGTGCTGATGCGCGTCGAGATAGGCGTCGATATCCTCAGCGATGAGCGTGTCGGTCTGGTAGATCGGGTCTTGAGTGTCAGTCATTTCGTCTGCCCGTGAGAAGCGGGAACATCACCAGCCCGTTCGTCCTGAGCGAAGTCGAAGGACGTGCCACGGGCGGCGGCGTTTGGGGCACGTGCTTCGACTAAGCTCAGCACGAACGGGTATGGGGCGGGGTCGCGCATCAAAAATACCCCTCCTGCTTCTTCTTCTCCATACTCGCGTCGCCGCCGTCCTTGTCGATCGCGCGGCCTTGCCGCTCGCTGGTGGTGGTGAGGAGCATTTCCTGGATCACTTCCGGCAGCGTCTTCGCCTCGCTCTCGACCGCGCCGGTGAGCGGGTAGCAGCCGAGCGTGCGGAAGCGGATCGAGCGATCGACCGGCACCTCGCCGGGGTTGAGGCGGAAGCGCTCGTCGTCGACCATCAGCAGCAGCCCGTCGCGCTCGACGGTGGGGCGGGGGGCGGCGAAATAGAGGGGCACGATCTCGATGCCTTCGAGCTGGATATACTGCCAGATGTCGAGTTCGGTCCAGTTCGAGATCGGGAACACGCGCATGCTTTCGCCCTTGGCCTTGCGCGCATTGTAGAGGTGCCAGAGTTCGGGGCGCTGCGCCTTGGGGTCCCAGCGGTGCGAGGCGTTGCGGAACGAGAAGATGCGTTCCTTGGCGCGGCTCTTCTCCTCGTCGCGGCGCGCGCCGCCGAACGCCGCGTCGAAGCCGTAGAGGTCGAGCGCCTGCTTCAACCCTTCCGTCTTCCACATGTCGGTGTGGAGCGGGCCGTGGTCGAACGGGTTGATGCCCTTCTCACGCGCCTCGGGGTTCTGATAGACCAGCAACTCCATGCCGGCATCCGCCGCCGCCTTGTCGCGGAGCTTGTACATCTCCTGGAATTTCCATGTCGTATCGACGTGGAGCAGCGGGAACGGCGGGGGCGAAGGGTAGAATGCCTTCTTGGCGAGGTGCAGCATCACCGCCGAAGCCTTGCCGACCGAATAGAGCATCACCGGCTTCTCGGCCTCGGCGACCACTTCGCGCAGGATGTGGATCGCTTCGGATTCGAGGCGTTGCAGATGAGTCAGGGATTCCACGGGCATGTCCGATGAACGAGTATGAGCGCTTCCAAGACGGCGTGCGCGGGCTGCGGGCAAGCGAATGATTCTAGGCCGGCCCCAATCGCAGCTAGGCGGGGTTGATTGCCGCGCGCGGAATCCGCATGCGGGCGTTCGGTTACAGCGGGGAGTCGCCACGGTGAGCACGAGTTTCGATAACGCCACGTTCCGCCGCGTGCTGGGTCATTACCCGACGGGCGTCTGTGTCGTCACCGCAGTCGAGGCGGATGGCACGCCGACCGGCATGGTGGTCGGCTCGTTCACCTCGGTCTCGCTCGATCCGCCGCTGGTTGCGTTCTTCCCCGACCGCACATCGTCGAGCTGGCCGCGCATCGAGAAGGTCGGCAAGTTCTGCGTCAACGTGCTCGCCGCCGATCAGGAGGCGTTGTGCCGGCAGTTCTCGGCGCGCGGGGGCGACAAGTTCGCCGGCATCTCGCACCGCCATTCCGCCAACGGCTCGCCGATCCTCGACGGGGTGGTGGCGTGGATCGACTGCAACCTCGACGTGGTTCACGAGGCGGGTGACCATTATATCGTGCTCGGCCGCGTCATCGCGCTCGAGGTGGAAGCGCCGAGCGCGCCGTTGCTGTTCTTTCAGGGGAGCTATGGGGCGTTTTCGGTTTTGGAGCCGTCGGTTAACCCTTGATCTCCCCACACCGTTCGCCCTGAGCTTGTCGAAGGGCGTGTCCAGAACACGTGCTTCGGCAAGCTCAGCACGAACGGAAATCGGGGCCGCAACGTTACGATCGCGGCAGTTGCGCCACCGGATCGACGGGCGTGCGGCCCTTGCGCATCTCGAAGTGCAACTCGGGCCGGTCGGCGCCCGAATCGCCCGACAGTGCGATCGTCTGGCCGCGTTTGACCGCCTGGCCGCGCTGGACGAGCAGGCGGCTGGCGTGGCCGTACACGGTCGTCCAGCCGTCGCCGTGTTTGACGATCACGAGGCCACCCAAGGTCGGCACCTCGCTGCCGGCATATGCGACCACGCCATCGGCGGCGGCGAGGATGGGGGTGCCGATCGGCACCGCGATCTTGATGCCGTTGAAGCGCTCGCCGCTCGCGCCGCTCGGGCCGAAGCGCGCGACGATGCGGCCTTGTGCGGGCCAGCCGAACACGCCGCGCAGCCGCGCCGGTTCGCTGATCGCCTCGGCCGGCGCGAGCACGCGGCGGGGTGACCGCGAGGGCGGGGCGGGGCGCTGATTGCTGGCGAGCGCGGGCGCGCTGCCGGTGATGATGTCGTCGACGTCGAGGCGGAAGGCGGCGGCGCGCTCGGCGGCGCTGCTGAGGCCGGGCGTGGTGCCGGGGATCAGCACGCGCATGCCCGCGCGGAGCGTATAGGGTTCGCTGAGGCCATTGGCGGTGACGATCCGCGACCAGTCGATGCCATAGGCGCGTGCGATGGCGATGCCGGTCTCGCCCGAGCGGACGAGATGATAGCGGCCGCCGGGAATCGACAGCCGCTGGCCCGCGCGGATCATGAACGGCCCGCTCAGGTCGTTGGCGCGCGCGATCGCTTCGGTGCCGGAGCCGGTTCGGTCGGCGACCGCGCGCAGCGTATCGCCGGGGCGCACGACATAGGTGGTGGTGTCGATCGGCTTCGCATCGGCGCGGACCGGGCGCGCCTGCCACGCCGGCGGCGGCGCGGGGAGCGCGGCGACGCCTTCGTCGATACGGTGCGGTTCGTAGCTTGGTTCGTAGCTCGGGCGCGCGTCGTCACTCCGGTCGGGCGTGGCCTGCGGGGGGCGATAGCGCGTCGGGCCGGACTCGGGTGCGGCGACGTGGGGGATACAGGCGGCGAGGACCGGTAGCAGAACGACACATGATGCCGCGTTGCGCGACCGACCCCGAAACCACCCCATCGCCCGCCCTTATTCGAACCGCTCGCTCAGCATAGCGAGCGACGCGTGATGTGTCAGGTCGAGATGCAGCGGGGTGACGGTGATGTGGCCGTGCTCGATCGCTTCGAGATCGGTCGCCTCCGCCGGGGTGTGCGGAATGCGGCCGAGCCGCAGCCAGTAATAATCGAAGCCGCGCGGATCGGTGCGGCGGTCGAGCTGGAGCCGCCCGTAATCGCGCATCCCCTGCGCGACGACGCGGACGCCCTGCACCGCGTCCGCCGCGACCGGCGGGAAGTTGACGTTGACCAAGGTGCGCGGCGCGAACGGCGTGTCGATCAGCGTGCGGAGCACGCGCTCGCCCCACGCTTCCGCCGCCGCGAAGGTGACGGAGTCGCCGAGGCCGCTGGCGGCATAGCGTTGGCTGAGCGCGATCGAGCGGATGCCGGCGTGCGCGCCTTCCATCGCGGCGGCGACGGTTCCCGAATAGCTGACGTCCTCGCCGAGATTGGCGCCGCGGTTGACGCCGGACAGGATCAGATCGGGCTTGGCGTCCTTCATGATTTCGGCGAGCGCGATCATCACCGCGTCGGTCGGCGTGCCGGTGACGGCCCAGCGCTTCTCGCCGAACTGACGCAGCCGGACCGGCTCGGTGAGCGTGAGCGAGCGGCCCTTGCCCGATTGCTCGGCGATCGGCGCGACGACGGTGACATCGTCGGAGAGCGTGCGCGCGAGCAGTTCGAGCACAGCGAGGCCGGGCGCGTGGATGCCGTCGTCGTTGGAGAGGAGGATGCGCATCAGATCCTCCCCGTGCCGGCGAGGATCATTTGGGTTCCAGCCGGTTGAGACCCTTGAGATAGGATTTCAACACCTCGGGCACCGCGACCGAGCCGTCTTCCTGCTGGTAATTCTCCAGCACCGCCACCAGTGTCCGCCCGACCGCGAGGCCCGAGCCGTTGAGCGTGTGGACGAAGCGCGTGGCCCCCTTTGATTTGGCGTCTTCGGCGGGGCGATAGCGTGCGTTCATGCGGCGCGCTTGAAAATCGGTGCAGGTCGAGCAGCTCGAAATCTCGCGGTAGCGGCCTTGGCCGGGCAGCCACACTTCGAGATCGTAGGTGCGCGCCGCGGTGAAGCCCATGTCGCCGGTGCAGAGCTTCATGCGGCGGAACGACAGGCCGAGCGCGGTCAGGATGCCCTCGGCGCACGCGGTCATGCGCTCGTGCTCCGCCTCGGACGCGTCGGGCGTGACGATCGAGACCATCTCGACCTTTTCGAACTGGTGCTGGCGGATGAAGCCGCGCGTGTCGCGCCCGGCCGCGCCCGCTTCGGAGCGGAAGCAGGCGGTGAGCGCGGCGAAGCGCAGCGGCAGTTCGGCTTCGCTGAGGATCTTGCCGGAAACGATGTTGGTCAGCGGCACCTCGGCAGTCGGGATCAGCCAGCGGCCGTCGGTGGTGCGGAACTGGTCCTCGGCGAACTTGGGGAGCTGGCCGGTGCCGAACAGCGCCTCGTCGCGCACCAGGAGCGGGGGCACGACTTCCTCATAACCATGTTCGCCAGTCAGCGTATCGAGCATGAACTGGCCGAGCGCGCGGTGCAGCTTGGCGGCGTGGCCGCGCACCAACGTGAAGCGCGCGCCCGACATCGCCGCGCCGGTCTCGAAATCGAGCCCGAGCGCGGGGCCGATCGCGTCATGCTCTTTCGGTGTGAAGGTGAAGGCGGGTTGGGTGCCGTGAGTCGTGACCAGCACGTTGGCGTCCTCGTCGGCGCCATAGGGCACGTCGGCGAGCGGCAGGTTGGGGATCGCGGCGAGCGCGGCGGTGAGCGTTTCGCCGGCGGCTTTTTCTTCAGCGGCGATGGCGGGCAGGCGCTCCTTCAGTTCGGCGACTTCGGCGAGCAGGTCGGTCGGGTCGTCGCGGCGGGCCTTGGCCGCGCCGATCGCCTTCGACGCCTCGTTGCGGCGCGCCTGCGCAGTCTGCGCTTCGGTGATGAGCGCGCGGCGGGTTTCGTCGAGCGCGAGCAGGTCGGCCGAAACCGGCTTCACCCCGCGTCTGGCGAGGGCGGCGTCGAAGGCGGCGGGATCGTCGCGGATCAGGCGGATATCGTGCATAATGCGCGAGGCTATGGCGCTGCGTCCGCGCCTGCGCAAGCCACCGCGAGTCGGTCGCCGGTGCGGCTCAGGCTTCGGCGGCGGGCCGCTTGGCGAAGCGCTTGCGGGCGACCAGCGCGGCGGCGGCGGCACCGAACAGCAACACCATCGGCGGGGCGGGCACGGGCGCCGGGTGGCCGCCGCTGCTGCCGCCGTGACCGCCACTGCTGCCACCGTGCCAACCGCTGCTGCTGCCATGCCAGCCGCTGCTGCCGGGGAAGCCATGGCTGCTCGACGCGTAGCTGCTCGAACCGCTCGACGCGCTCGACGTGGAGGTGGACCCCGAAGTGGATGTCGAACCGGAGGTGGAGGAACTGGTCGAACTCGACGTGGAGGAGCCGCCCGTTGAGGTGGAAGTGGAGGAGCCGCCGGTGGACGTCGAGGTCGAGGAGCCGCCGGTCGAAGTGGACGAGCCACCCGTCGAGGTGGAAGATCCACCTGTGGACGTGGAAGACCCTCCGGTCGAAGATCCGCCGGTCGAGGTGGAAGACCCGCCCGTGGAAGACCCGCCCGTCGAGGAACCGCCGGTCGAGGTGGAACCGCCGCTGGTCGAGGTCGATCCGCCGCTCGATGTCGAGGAAATGACGATCCCGCCCGAGCCGCCGCTGCCCCCGCCGCCGAAGAAGCCACCGCCCGAGAAACCGCCGCCGAATCCGCCGAAGCCGCCGCCGATCACGGTCATGCCGCCGCCGCCACCGCCGCCGCCCATCGCCGGCACGTCGGCCGGGGGCAGCGGGATCGGCGCGCCCTGGCTCGTCATCGTCACGACCGCGGGCGGGCACACCGCGCGGGTCTGGGTCACGACTCGGCGGACGCGGCCGGCGGGGTGGCTGACCGTGCGGCGCACGACGCGCTTGGTCTTCTGCACATAGGCGTGGCGAGTCTTCGATGTCTCGGCGACATGCACCGCACCACCGCCGACGATAGCGCCGCCGCATGCGCAAGCGCACAGTTTCGCCAAGGCCATCCGCACCGACATGTTACGCTCTTTCGTTGCCCGCAGAGTCCTCTGCCGGATATGCTTTACCTCAGCGGGTTTGCCGCTCTTTGCCCAAAGTGCCGAACAAAGTGTTAAGTTCAAGGCCGTTAACCGACTTATCGCGGTCTCGATACGGGATTCGTACCGCTGCACCGCCGCGGATCTTGGTAAACGTATCGTCGCGGTACAGATTCGCGGGCAATTCAGACTGTATCCGCCGTCATGGTTAAGGGATGCTGCCGCTGCGCGCTTTTCCGTGCCTGCGCACAGGGGGTTGCTTGTGGTGCGGGAACGGCATGGCTATAGGCGCGCTCATCATGGGACAGCCGGGCGTGAAAAAAGAACGCTTTGAGCGTCATACGACTGGCAGCGATGGGATGGCGACTGGTCTTGAATCACCGAGATGACACCACGAAGTTCGACGCGCCTCCAGCGCTGTCGAACGATAACGACGGGTATCGGCCGAGTGCCGACGAACCTTTCATGAACCCGCGCCAGCAGGCGTATTTTCGCGACAAGCTGCAAGCGTGGAAGGACGCGATCCTGCGCGAATCGGCGGGCACGCTCTCGCAGCTCCAGCTCGATTCGTTGCGCGAGGCGGATCTGACCGATCGCGCGTCAAGCGAGACCGACTGGTCGATCGAGCTGCGCACGCGCGACCGGCAGCGCAAGCTGATCTCCAAGATCGACGCGGCGCTGCGCCGGATCGAGGACGGCGAATACGGCTATTGCGAAGTCTCCGGCGAGCCGATCTCGCTCGGCCGGCTCGAAGCGCGGCCGATCGCGACGATGACGGTCGAGGCGCAGGAGCGCCACGAACGCCACGAAAAGGTCTCGCGCGAGGATTAACGCGAGGATTAAGACGTTGGATACCGGATTGCGCTATCGCGGAGCGGCATATTTTCAATTCCGGCGATGGTGATGGACGAATCCTCCAACAAGCCCCTGCATGACCCGGCCGGCGAGCGCGTGAGCGACGACCGTAGCGGCGCGCGCGACAGCCTGTTGGTGATGGCCGACCTGCGAGTCGGCGACACCACCACGTCGGTGCGCGTGCGCAACCTGTCTGCGGGCGGATTGATGGCGGAATATCAGCAGGGGCTGGAGGTCGGCACGGAGGTTGCATTCGATCTGCGCGGAGTCGGTATGGTGCGCGGGCGAGTCGCCTGGTCGGCGGCGGGGCGGATCGGGATCGCGTTCGAGCGGCAGATCGATCCGATGCTGGCGCGCAAGCCGGCCGTCACGGGGGCCAAGCCAAAAGCGAAAGGCACGCCGCTTTCGTAAGCGGGGGGTCGAAACCCGGGCAGCGGTGCTGCCCGGGCGCGCTATCGTTAAAGGATCGTCATTTCTTCCTTAACGCGAAGCTTTTGCTTCTTGAGCGCGGCCAACATTGCGCTATCAGGCTGCGGTCGATGCGACTCGGCGCTGATCTTCTCTTCGAGGACGGCGTGTTTGGCCTCCAGGGCCATGTGGTGCGCGTTCTGCATTGAGTCTTCCTCCTTCCAAAAGGGTGGCGGGGGAGCCAATCAAGCATGCTTGCGGTTAAATGTCTGCCCCCTTTGCGGCATGATTCGACGTACCGAGTAAAGAAGTGCGACGACCGGTTTTTTGGCGCTCGCGTCCGTCCGCCGTTTTGCTAGGGTTTTCAAGCGGTGACGGCGCGGCCGGGCATCGGCGCAGGGGGACCAATGGACGGAGCGCAGATTTCCAAGCGGCTTGAGGTGCTGCGAGTCGAGCATCGTGACCTCGATGCCGCGCTGTCCGCGCTGATCGCCGGCGGTGCGGCCGATCAGATGCAGCTTGCCCGCCTCAAAAAGCGCAAGCTGCGATTGCGCGATGAAATCGTCTCGTTGGAGGACCAATTGATCCCCGACATCATCGCGTGACGGGCTGGCGATCCGAAATGGGACGATCGCCAGCATGGCTGGCCTGCGCCATGCTACCGTCGCGCGCGTGATCTGTGTCACAAAGCTGACATGAGGGGTGTCGAGATGAGGGGAGGGCTGCCGGACTCGCGGATTCACCGCCGTCTGATCGATGTTCTGTACGTCGATGCGATGGTGCTGGCCGACGAGGCGCGCAGCTATTTCGACGATGGCGGGCGGGCCGACCGCGAAGCGCTGCCGCCGCTCGCGCGTGTTGCGTTCAGTTGCGAATCGCTCAAGGTGACGACTCGGCTGATGCACGTTATCGCCTGGCTGCTGACGCAGCGCGCGGTCGGCGCGGGCGAGATGGCGCCGCGCGACGCGCTCGATCCGTCGCGCCGGCTCGGCCCTGCGCCGATCAGCGATGCGACGGCGGTGGGGGACTTGCCGGGGCGGGCGCGGGCACTGATCGGGGCAAGCGCGGATCTGTACCGGCGAGTCGGCCTGCTCGACGCGGCGCAGGCGAGCGTGCCGGCGGGGCAAAGCCCGGCGCGGTCGATGCAGGAGCGGCTGGCGCTGGTGTTTTGAAGCGCGCCAAATCATACACCCGTTCGTGCTGAGCCTGTCGAAGCACGTGCCACAAGCGATGCTCTGCGGGGCACGCCCTTCGACACGCTCAGGACGAACGGGATAAGGGGGCAAGCTTACACCGTCACGGCAGATGCGCGCGGCTCTTCATCAGGGGCTGGATGCGGGTGCCGAACGCTTCGACGCCTTCGAGGAAATCGTCGAAGGTGAGCAGCACGCCACCGGTATTGGGCACCTCGGCCATCTCGTCGAGCATCCGCGCGACCGTCTCGTAGGAGCCGACCAGCGTGCCCATGTTGATGTTGACCGCCCCCTCGGGCGCGGCGAGCTGGCGGACGTTGGTATCGGTGTTGACCGTGTCGGCGGCGCCCTGATCGGCGAGCCAGGCGATCGCATCCATATCTGCGCCGTCGTTATAGGCGCGCCATTTGGCCTGCGCGGCGGCGTCGGTCTCGGCGGCGATCACCATCACCAGCACGAAGATCGACACGTCGCGTCCGGTCTTTTCGGTCGCGATCGCGAGCCGCGCGTTGTTGGGCGCGAACGCGGTCGGCGTGTTGACGCCCTTGCCGAGACAGAAAGCGTAATCCGCCCATTGCGCCGAGAAGGCGAGGCCGGCGTCGGACGATCCCGCGCAAATGATCTTCATCTCGCCCTGCGGTTGCGGCCAGACGCGGCAGTCGTCCATCTGGTAATAGTCGCCCTTGAAGTCGGACGAGCCGGTTTCCCACAGTTCGCGCAGGATGTGGGCATATTCGTCGAGCATCTTGTAGCGGTTGCGGAAATGCTCCTCGCCCGGCCACATGCCCATCTGGGTATATTCGGGCGGCTGCCAGCCGGTGATGAGGTTGAGCCCGAAGCGACCGTGGCTGATCGAATCGATCGTGTTGCACATCCGCGCGGCGAAGGCGGGCGGGATCAGCAGGGTGGGGCAGGTGGCGTAGATCTTGATCCGTTCGGTGACGGCGGCGAGGCCGGCCATCAGCGTGAAGCTTTCGAGGCCATATTCCCAGAACTCGGTCTTGCCGCCGAAGCCGCGCAGCTTGATCATCGACAGCAGGAAATCGAGGCCATGTTCCTCGGCCTTGAGCGCGATCGCCTTGTTGAGATCGAAGCTCGGCTTGTACTGCGGTGCCGCCTCGCTGATCAGCCAGCCGTTGTTATTGATGGGGACGAAGACGCCGATCTGCATGGACTAGCTCCCGAGAAAATCGAGGACGGTGCGGTCGAAGGTCGCCGGATCGGTGACGTTGCAGGCGTGGCCGCCGCGCGCGAACCGCACCAGTTGCGATCCCGCCACGCCCGCGTGGATCGCGGCCGAGCAGGCGGGCGGCACGAGCATGTCGTCGTCGCTGGCGATCAGCAATGTCGGCGTGGTGATCTCGCCGAGCCGGTCGGCGATGTCGAAGCGGCGCGCGGCGGCGATGCGGCGTTCGATCATCGCCGCGCCGGGGAAGTGCGCGAGGTGTTCGGCTTCTTCGGCGACCAGCCGGTCGTGATGCTCGCTGATCCATTGCGGCGGAAACAGGAACAAGGGCTGGGCGTGGAGATAGGCTTGCGCGCCGCTATCGCGCAGCAAGGCGAGGCGGGTGTCGAAGCAGCGTTCGGTATGGTGATCGAGCCGCGCCCAGCCGTTGATGACCACCAGCCGCGCGACACGCTCGGGCGCGGCCAGCGCGAGCGCCATCCCGGCCATGCCGCCGATCGCATGTCCGACGATCGTCGCGGAGGGGATGTCGAGCGCGTCGAGCAGCCGGCGCATGTCATCGCCGACCGCCTCCAGCGTCACCTCGCCGGCGATCTCGCGCTCCGAACGGCCGGTGCCGCGATGATCGTACAGGATAACGCGGTGGTGTGCGGCGAGTGCGGCAAGGTTGGGCTGCCAATAGCCGCCAGACCCGCCCAGCCCGGAGGACAGCAGCAGCGGTGGCGCGCCTTCCGGGCCGTGGAATTCGTAGTAAAGCCCTGCCGCCTCAGCCAAGATGCGCGACCGAGGCGATCTCGACGAGGCATTCGGGCTTCACCAGATCGGAGCGGATGCAATAGCGCGCCGGCTTCGCGCCTGGGAAATACTCGGCATAGACCGCGTTGAACGCGGCGTAATCGCCGAGATCCTTGAGGAAGATGTGGTTCATTGCGATGTCGGCCATGCCGCCGCCCGCCGCTTCGACCGTGGTCTTGATCGCTTCCAGCACATGCCGGGTCTGCGCCGCCGCATCGCCGACGTGAAGCACCACGCCGCCCTCGCCGAGCGCGAGCATGCCCGAGACATAGAGGATGTTCCCCGCTTTGGCGGCGGCCGAAAACGGCGCGATCGGGCTGGGAAACTGCGGCGGGTTGATCGCTTCGAACGGCATCACGCTTCCTTCTTGTCTGGAGCCTGGCCGACCGCGCCGCAGAAATCGGCGACATTGCTCACCCAGCCGAAGAATTTCTCGACGTTGTAGACCGTCGCTTGCTGGATGAAGTCGGGGCCGAGGTGGTGCGTGGCGTCCTCCAGCATCACCCCGAAATATTCGAGGTGGAAGCCGTCTCGCAGCGTCGATTCGACGCAGACGTTGCTGGCGATGCCGACGAACACGATCGTGCGGATGCCGCGTGCGCGCAGGATCGAATCGAGCTGCGAGTTGAAGAACGCCGAATAGCGCGTCTTGTGGACGCGGATGTCGCCCGGCTGCGGGGTGAGCGCATCGACCAGTTCGTAGTCCCAGCCGCCGCGCGCGAGCAACTGGCCGGATAGTTCGGGACGCGCGCGCATCGTCTTGAGCGCGTTGGACTTGTGGTAATTGGGCGACTGCGGCGTGCCGGCCTCGACATAGTCGGCGTCCCAGCCGTTCTGGAGGAAGATCACCGGCATGCCCGCGCCGCGC
>Ga0247742_10002647_pt1 | contig 11645 bp, 11 predicted proteins | sample UWRJL208509C2_FD_180944 | JGI IMG/M metagenome (GOLD analysis project Ga0247742, IMG submission 180944) | Plant litter microbial communities from Arlington Agricultural Research Station in Wisconsin, United States - UWRJ-L208-509C-2 | ecosystem: Environmental > Terrestrial > Plant litter >... | reverse complement strand
CATGGTACCTATACTCTGCAAGTTCTTGCGAAAGTCGTCGATTGTGCGATGCGTATACGGCCGGCACGTTTGCTTTGGAGCTGCATGTCAGTTTGGCAATCCACAACAATCATTCAGGTTACACACCAGAAACGGTGAAGCAATCCCGTTTTCCAAATGAAGCTGGGCCATAGCAGAAAACGCCTCTAGGACACCAGCCGCTATGGACAAATACGAACTCAGATTGGCAGCTCAACGATTTATAGCAGAGGCGGCAGACGAACCTCCAGCAAACCACCCAAATCCAACAGTGCGCTTCCCTTTTTCGTTCTTGAGTAGTTCAAAGTCGATGAGACGCGGATGCCCAGGAGAGAGGTTCTCCTGCCAGTTTAGAAACTGGGCGAGAAGAGGCATATTGTATTCTTGGCCCTTTGCTGTGTGAGAGAACATAAGGTGGGTCGTTGGCACACCAGAAATTGGTGAATTCTTGTTGTGCCATGACTGAAGCTCGGAAAGAGGAGGTTCCTTGATCCCTATGATGAAGTTGGGGTCCGACAATGACTTTACGATGCGAGCTCCAGCCTACGAAATGTTAAGTGACACGACAGCAAGTTGATGTTGGAAGTAAATGAGCAGCAATGCCAAGGCGACAGCGAATAAGTGAATAATAGGCAATAGACAAACCTTCTCGTATTCAACATCGTTGAAGACGCGTTTATTGCAGGATTCGACTTCCACCTCGGCCCTACCAGACGAAGTCAGGGCGTATACTGCATCTGGGGTAAGAGGCGCACGGCGCTCCCAGATCCTCTTTGGATCTTCACGGCTGGTGAGGCGATGGGGTGAACGAATGAACAGTCAAGGGGATGAAGCGCCATACCGAATCGCCAACAGAATTGGTCTAGCACTGGTACGACTTGTGTTCACGAGTTTCGACATGGCATGGGGATGTAAATGAAAGTGGTGTAGCGCTTAAGTATTGGAACTGGGGTATGAGATCCGAGCCGAAAATGGGGTACTATTGAGAAAGCATTAGCTAAGGGTGCTCATATGACGGAGCGGGTAACAACCTTTCAGATGGGCCGTTGAGGATGGAAGACTATCAGAAGCGGCCGATTAGAATGCTCCGGAGTAGCCTGTTCTGCGAATGGTCGTCACAACACGTCCCGAGACGATAAGCCAAACTAGTTTGCCAACTTCGTCGGAGATAAAAGTCTACGAAAGTAGGATTAGGAACAAGAAGGCTCGGGTGGAAACACAGTATGCTGCACCTAACGTTATCTAAATGACCAAAGAAAACATGACCAGCGGGGATGTTTTGACAGTAGAGACACTGAGAATGGTACGAGGAGGACCCGCATCCGAGTCTAATTTTGATGTTGGCGCTAGGTCAGGGTCACCTCTACCACGTGCCTAACTGATGGACACACAGGGGCGTTCATTCGATGTTGTCTGAGAAGCGCCCAGCTACACAAATGAAAATGCGTTTCAACATGCGTTCACCACTCGACTTCGACTGAAGAGATACAGTGTTAGCTAATATGAGCAGCTGTGTACGGTAATGTGAAGTAAGTTTTGATTTTTCACTTGAGTACTTACTCCAGTTCGAGGATGCCAAGTGGCAAATATGAACGACTTCAAGTTATTTTCGCCTTTGATTACCTACATATCACAAGGATCAAGCTTTCGCTGTAATATAGAACAGCTCTCCGAAGTTCCAGAAAGCTAGGAACAGCTGCTTTAAGACAATCGCGAAAATCAGACGTTTCACCCAGATGAAATTGTCATGAACTGCTTGGCATTCTTATCGCATCCCCATTTACGAATCAACTTCGGTTTAACTGCTTCTACAAACGCAGATATAACCAGAGGTGAAAAGGCGGTCTCCAGATTGACTTTGAAAATTTCTCTCCAATTAACCAATGGCTATATGGCTACAGTTAACCCCAACAAGTTGTTCTAAAGGTTCATATTAGCGTTTATTCACGAAATGTAATTTAGGACAGGGGAATCGCTCATATTGGAGTAGCTTTTCTCGCAGCACACAGACGTAGCGTCACTAAACGAGTTGCACAAGTCATACTTAAGTCTAAAAGCAAATCTAAAGAAAGAAGCGTCTTTATTGACCCCAATAATACTGACTGGGCTGCATTGGGTGTCAATGTCGCCAGTAATTTACCACAACATTGAGAATTCCGATGGATTTGATCGCAGCGGCTGAGTTGGGTACATAGAAATTGTCGCAGCATTGGATGGGACCGCTGTTTTAACTGTTCCTGATACTAGGCGAGGCGACTGTAGAGGCAGCGAAGGCAGCGGTGATGAAGATGGCCATCTTGGAGAACATTGTTCCAACTCGGCTTTTGGTGGAGTAGAAAGGTTTAAGGCAATGAGAGACGAGACAATTTGCTTAACTGGCGTCCAGGACTGACTTTCGTCGTCTTTATAGGTATAAAGTTCGTGGGTCAGCACATCTGCGATCGAGTTTATTTCTCCAAAATAGTGCAGTTAGCATTCACCAGTAGCTTGGATAACTGGCCAGCGCGATTGGTGTTCTTAGCTCAACTCTGGGTGCGAACGAGGCTAGCGATCTACGCACTGGTATGTTAGGCGCAGAAACATATAAGAATTAAATCCAATATGTCCTGGGGCTCATTGACAAGGCATGCCTTCAATTTCTGCAACATATATGCCAATGTTCCGCTGCCAATGTCGCACACGGAAGCAATAGTGAGCTGGTGTTGAGCTCGGCCTTACCGCATCGAGTAAGCACGTTTCCAAATTGACACTGGGTACCACAACAGTGATAAGGCACATCTTCTGGTTGTCGATGGAATGCAATTTTATTGACCTTTTTCACTGCGAAATTTCATAGCCAGTCGAAGGTAAGATTGGTGATTGGCGCTCGCTTGCGATGTTGTCTCCCAGAAAACGTCAAACGAGGCTTGCGTCAATGTAGATCAATTGTTTTTTATGTCGAAATTTAATTCTCTTGTGAAGTTAGAAGAGGCCAAATGGATTCTCGTGGGTCCGTTATGATATGTATGATGAACTGTTCCGCAAGGGTCCAAATATGTGGCGGAAAATGCGGCGAGTAAACACGTCAATGTCCGTGCACTTAATTTATGTTACCATTTCTCGGCCCTTTTCTTTCTGGATTTGTGCCTGACACGCATTATACTTACCAGTTTTGCTGAAATCCTAGAAATACCTCCTTCTGAGTATAATTTTCTGGTATAAAATAGAAATGTATAAAAGTGATGGTTAATCTCCAGTTCAAACTCTGGTCGTTCATACACCCTAGCTCACCAATTCTCAAATTAAGCAGTGTTCTCTACAATTATCGTTTTTATCATCGCCGCCTTCGCTGCCCCGGCAGTCGCTTTGCCTGGCATTGAAATTAGCTGCAGCACTGGTCCCATACGGTGTTGTGGGAACGTCTATGCGCCCGACTCGGTTGCTGCGACAAAACCCATTGGACCTCTCAATGCCATCCTCCCTAAAATTACGGGCGACATTGGTGCTCGATGTGACCACACTAAGTTCTGTGGTCGGCACAGGCAGGTGCCTCATGGTAAGTGTTGGGTAAGTGTCTAGTACATGTCGATCGTTGTTTGGTAATTTATTTTCGAACTTGTGGTGTGCTGTGAGCACAATTACCACCGTAAGTTTTTCTTGCTGACTGACTCAATTTGACAGTCCTACAGTACCAGCCGGCGTTCGGAGCCCGAAAGGATGCCATCAATCATGATGCGCTTAGTCAGCATTAGCTGAGGTGGTTTCGCTAGGCTGCACCAGGCTTATCTCTCATCCACGACATTTGAATGGTTCCTGTTCCTATTGCTGCACGCAACTCCTACTCCTCGCGTCTCCTTTATATCCTTTTCTCACTTGCAACTCAACATGCGCCACGACTCTTTCGCCGTGCTCTCGGCGACATCTCACAGGGGCCTGTCAATGACCCTATGTTCACCTTCGCCAGGAGGGATACGAACGACTGCAACTCGGAGAAGTCAGAACCCAACAAAGCTCTCGCAGTGCTTATACCGATCCTTGTGCTCATGTCGGGTCTGTTTGCCGGTCTAACATTGGGCTACATGAGTCTTGATGAGACTCAGCTCAACGTGCTTAGCATCAGCGGAACTCCGTATGTTGTATTTCTCAATGGTATCATAACCTATGCGAAAAGTAGGCTGACAGATCCTACTCTGTTCCAGTGACCAGAGGAAGTACGCCAATAAAATCATGCCCATTCGGAAGAATGGCCACCTACTACTTGTCACGCTGCTGCTCGCCAATATGATTGTCAATGAATCCTTACCTGTCATTGCAGACCCTATTCTGGGTGGTGGCATTCAAAGTGTAGTTGTATCTACCGCGCTCATCGTCATGTGAGTACAAGTTATCGCTACTGCGCACGGACCAGGTCATTCGGCACCCGGGTGGTCTATTTCCCGCGCCACGTTTCATTGGGGTGGCGATGTGAAAAGCTAATTGCATGACGTCACGCGTTTTTCGATCGTGTCGAGCAGCAGTGCCACTGCCAATGCCATTTGCCAACCCTTGCCAAGTGCCGGCTCTAAATCCTGCCAAGTTGTTCTCTAAACTTGGCAGGCTTGCTATCAAATGACTGATAATGATCTTACCACACTAGTTTCGCTGAAATTATCCCTCAATCCCTCTTCACCCGCCATGGCTTGTATCTCGGGGCAAAGATGGCAGGGTTTACGAGATTTCTCATCTATGCTTTGGTAGGATTATCTCTTCTTTGTATCTAACCAGTGCTGACCAGCTTTTAGGGGATAATATCTTGGCCAGTCGCTAAACTCCTGGAGTTCGCTTTAGGCCCTCATCATGGGATCATATACCGCCGTGCGGAACTAAAGGAACTCATTGCCATGCACTCATCACATGCTACGCACGGTGGAGATCTTAAAAACGACACTGTCACTATCATTGGTGCTACTCTTGATCTTCAAGAAAAGGTCGTGCGACAGGTACGTATTTAGTTCTATATTGCAAACATATTCTTACTTTTTGAAAGGCGATGACACCTATCAGCGAGGTTTTCATGCTTTCCATCGACTCTAAACTTGATTACGCTCTGCTCAAGAAAATTTGTCAAACCGGACACAGTCGCGTACCTGTATATGAAGAAGTGGATGTTCCAATCCGTGCCGTTGGAGAAGGAGACAAAGCTCTTGATGAGAAGCAAAATCCACGGACGCAGAAAGTTAAGAAGATCATCGGTATTTTGCTAGTCAAGCAGTGTGTTCTACTGGACCCCAAAGGTCGGTCGATCTCGTCGCCGTGGCTTGCATATTCTTATCATCCCCCTTACAAGACGCTACTCCCCTTCGCAAGATACCACTGAACAAAGTGCCGTTTGTTCCAAACAACGAACCTCTTTTGGGCATACTCGACAAGTTCCAGGAAGGTCGCAGTCACATGGCTATCGTCAGTCGCTTTAGTGTGGAAAAGGTTGGTACCCTACATCTACACAATATACCATGTTCCTTCACCGTATTTCCAGGCCGCTTCCGTCAAGAAAGCTGTCAAACGCGGTTTGACCCAACGCCTTCGCGAACGCGTTGGCATGGGCGATACGGACTCGGATACTGATTCCAGCGACGAAGAGAAGAGCCTCGGGGACAAGGACAAGAAACGTACGACTCGAAGGAAAATACTGGATACTCTGAAGCAAAAAGACGTAGACGACGGTACCACTGCTACTGACGGTGGCACTATTGTCGGTGATGTCCACGGCGAAGGTGTCGACCTCTTCGAGACTCACTATGATATCGACCATGACCTCGAGAAAGGCGTCAGCAAGGAACCCATCGAGAAGGGTGCCGAACCTAAGAAGAGCGAAAGCAAGAAGAGCAAGATCGCTACGTTTCAGCTACCGAAGGTGGCCGCGGGAATGACGTCGATGTCAATGCTCGAGCAAAGCATGCCCGCCGACGCTGTTTTGACGAAGGAAGGCGCTGCTGAGGTTAGCGGATCGATATTTCGGTCACCCTTTCATCACTGACGAATCACCGTTCGAAGTTTTTGCAAGGATACGATCCGGCGGTGATGCCATTGGGCATCATCACTCTTGAGGATGTTCTCGAGGGTACTTACTATCCCCATCCTTAATTTATTTGCCCACTGACTTCGTTTGTTATTCCCAGAGTTAATTGGAGAAGAGATTTACGATGAGTTCGACACTCAAGGTGCTCATGGCGATCCATACGAGGTTCCCCCTATCCTAGTTCAGGACGACGATGGAGCCATCGTCGCTGCTACTGCTACCTCCGTTAGTCGACCTCCTTCAATCAAGGCTGGTCATGGTCACGCTCTCAACGTACACATGCCAACTGCACTCAAAGGCCTTGGATTCTTCCGCCCCCGCAGTGCCCCACCTATACCTCCACCTCAGACGTCTTCAGAATTGGAACCAAAGCTTACCGCTGGTGAAGGCAAGAGCCTACGTATCGAGGATAATCGCAAAAGTTTGGATGCCGCTAGCTCTCCACCTATCCAGATGCCAAAACCTGTCAAGAGCACCGGCCGGGGTCCCCCGTCGATCATCCTTGAACAGCATAGCAGCGTCTCTTCGTCGGATTCTGGTGTGAATGCGTCTCTCGCCTTTCCCGCTGGAGTCAAATTAAAAGATGACACCGCGAAGTTGACAACGGACCCCAAGACCAAGTCTACGTCTTTGCCCACTGCAACGTCTTCGGAAACAGTGCCTGAAGGTTATGATACCCCTTCTTCTATACCCGGCCTTCTTGTCACCAATGCGCCTGTAGTTGCACAATCGAGGAGTGCATCGCCTGGACCCGCCACCCTCGAAGCTATCTTACTTGATCGTAAACGTCGATTGGCCGCCTCACAGAAGGAGGTCCAGACTCAGGCGCACCCCAACAGTCCAGGTGGAAGCCCTGCACCCAGCACGTCGCCGACACCAGCGCCACAAGTCATTCCTGGTACCAACGTGAAGGACTTTGCGCATGCCCTGCCTGGTGTTGGGCCTGTCATGGGAGCACCGGTACCAGCACCACCCGTTGGAGCTGGAGTAGCTGCAACAGCAGCAGGCCCGCCTGCGAGTGGTGTTGCACCTCCTAGTTTAGCGGCATCGAGAGCAGTTTCAACGAAAGGCACCAGATTCAAGAGCAGTCCTCTTGGAGGTGGCGACCGACAATCGGTTGTTGTCGCTGAGAAGGTCGGCGCTGCGTATAGTCCTGGTACTACGAGTCCAGGTGAAGCCCCATTATCCAAACCGAAGGATGAAGTTTAACACCCCATGCTGCTGCAATTGCTTGGTTTTGTATAAGTATAAACAAGTGTTTTTATGGCCATAAATCGAGTCTCTTTCGTTTTCAGTTTCGTTCTTTTGTCCGCGTATTGTCGACGTTCTGCAATTGTCTCATCATTCGATATTATCTTTCGCTTCATAACAAATTTATATTTCAGTATAGCTCTCCGATTGACGTGGCTATGCTTCTTTCTGTGTCACTGTGTTCTGTTGTTATTGATGCCTTGGTCATGTGTTTTGAATCTCAAAAAGTCAACGCACTGCGCGGTCTATGAAGATCAATTCATGCAAAGTACTGAATGTCAATGAGGGTATACTACTGATGCCATAATGTGTCTAAACTGTCCAATCATAGCTAGAGGGACTCTGAAAGAATCACTTGAACTCGATCCTTTTTTTTCGACCGCAACGTTGGGAAGGATTTGAGCATCAATTGCGGATCGACGTCATTTTCTCGAAGGGCTGACAGTTCGATTTGAACCATCTTTAGGGATGAAAAGGCGACCTGCGATAGAACGGTATCCACGCTGCTCCATTGCGAGCAGTCGAGCGTCGTTGGCGAGGTGTCGTCCTCGGCCTCGTTGTCGTTCGTGAGCATATCCACGAAAAGTGACTTCCATCTGAGAATTTCGACTCCGAGACGGATTGATTCCAGTGAGCTGGAAGATTCTGATATGGCTGTGAAGAAATCAGCCAGGTGGTCGGCCGGGCAGCTGGATTGCGTCCATTGAATGCCTGAGATGCTGAAACTCCGCAGGCGAGGGGTATATGATAGATCCGGAAACTCATCACCGAATGAGATGCCGCTTTGACCTAAGAATGACTGGGTTATTAGTAGGTTCTGGACATGAGTGATTGGAACGTACATGATGTCACCCTTAGCTCGAGTTCTTCCAAGGAAGTTCCTGCAACGTATAGAAGCTCGCGCACACTTGACATGTCGCTGACATGGCTCATGCAGAGACTCCGGATCTTGCTGAGGTCTAATGAGTGGGGTGTTGTTGCAAGAATTCCGTAGAGAAGCGGCGCCAGGGGTGTTGAGTCTATGGTCAAACTATGCAGGGCGCTGCGATTCCTCGACTGAACCCATCCTTCGCATGGTCCCCCAAGGAACAGGGGTACATCCGCGTGTCTTTGCATGGATAGGTTCAGGACTTGAATTTGGGATAATCGAAGCATCCTGACACCGCTGGAAAGGTGGAGAAAGTCCATTAGGCATGCCATACTGAGGAATTGGCAATTCCAGATGTCGAGATGTTCCAGGGAGGGTAATTGACATAAGTCTACGATGCATGTCTGGAATGAGGGTTGAAGGTGTGTCCAAGCGAGTTCGTGCATATGCAGGGTCGACACGCGGTGGAGATAGGAAAAAATGGAGGATAGGAGGAGGGTGTATGTTTCGTGTATTTCGTCGTCCGTTGATGCTGCCTTTATCCGTCTGGTATTCCCAACAGTGACTTCCCGCACGCAATGGGGAATATCTACGCTTGTTTCAAGAATAGATAGGAATTTGCGGACTCTTGCGACGCTGTGTTGACAGGGATCGTCATTGCTGGCTCGCGGAGATGAATTTGAAGCATTTCCAACGCATAGGTTTGCCATATTTGGAATGTCGGAAATGGACAAGTCCAGTCTCCGGAAAAGGTGCACTCGAGCAGATATGTTCCACGAACGGCTGACGAGCCTCGCAGCGCAGAGTGAATTGGGCTCGTCATGGATGAAGTCAATGACATGGTCGATGATTTCCTGGGGCGCTAGTCGCATGGGAGTGGGCGGATGTAGGACAAAGGACGATGGACGGGGTCCTGCGGTGTTGGCTGTTGGGTTGGAAGAGAGGGAAAGAGCAAGTTTCAAGTCAATGGAGTTTATAAATCTTTCCCGACCGGTATTGGTCAGGCTCACGGCGGATGATGCACACCGAATCGGAGGGCCGAGCGGGGATCTGACCTACTTTTTTAAGTAGTCCCGAACCCCTGGACAGGCGCCAAATGTACCGAAAGGGGAACTTGAAGGCGCCAACGTACCGCCTCGCGCCATGCTCCCCAAATCTTTGCCACACAGCCTCCGGCGCCTTTTTTCGGACGCTTTCGAGCACCGAATCCGTCGGCCTCTCCTCGGTCCGATCCATAACCGTCATGTGACCAATCCTCCAACTTGCGACAAAGGACGACTGGATAGAAAGTACCCATCCAGCAGAGATGAGAATGAGTCTTAGTGAAGAATTCACCCCGCGAAGTCTTTTATGAGTTGGGACATACCACGTACTAGCGTATACAAAGATCTTCCCAATCTCACACAAATCTCGAACTTCTTTGCCCACTCCTAACTCTCAGACACCATGCGTTCGATGGCCTCATTTGGAGCAGTGCTACATTGCCAATGGGCTATATACTCCCGCCCTTGCCAGAAGGTGAGTGAGTGCAGGTGCTTGGGGAGACAAGCTATTTGCAGCGTGTTCAGGAAATCCAGCCGGTCCACGGCGTCAGCTTGGAAGTGATGCTATGACATCTTCGAAGAGTGTGAGATGGAATTCAGATCTTTTTCTTCGACGGAATCGCAGGCGTAAGTCAAGTTCAACATGGTGCAGAAGGAACGATGTGAAACAGCGTCGCGAACAGCACCATCGTGGGAGTACCAGAAAATAGCGGACCGGCTTCCTGCACGTGCAAGAATTTTTAGAAACCGTTCTCTTAGATTCATCGGCCACGAACAATACCATGGCACGAATGCGAAAAGATAAGGGTCAGCCTTTGACTCAGACGAAGACAAAGAACCATCCAAAGAAGTCGTTTTCGAACAAACCAATCCCTAAGGAGAACATTCTGGCGTTGGGAGGAAGCCAAGCCGATGTAGATCTTCTGAAAGACTTAGACGAGAATGAGGCGTCGGGATCGGCGAACACAGATGTGAGTTTATCCTTCTCTCTTTTCTGTTATAACTCACTGTTTTATTAAGCGTCGACTGACATCAGACGTCTCTCAATTTCTGAAAGATCTTAATTTGAAGGAGAGTCCACCAATACCCTCCTTGGGATCGAGCAAGGGCAAGGAGAAAGCCCGACCTGAAGAGCATTCAGAACGATCAGGCGCTAAGAAAGGAAAGCAGGGGTCGCAGAAAACATCTGCTCCAATAGCAGAGGCTTCAGAGTCGAAAGTGAAGTTACCAACCCAGGTTTCCCTCAACCCGAAATCACGTTTTGTTTTCCAACCAACATCGCAATGGCATGCCGCACTTCCAGCTCTCGGAGCCTTGCCATCGGGAACACCTACTATATCACCTGGCCAGCTATCGTCATTATCCGCCAAAGCAACAGAACTGCACGACAAAGACATTAGCACCTTCCAGACGTCCGCGACGGCGAATTCATCCTCGTCGGAAGCCAGTTTCCTCTCGAAATTTATACAATCCGGTACCCTATCTGATAGGCTCAGCGCATTGACGCTATTGGTGCAGAGCAGTCCGCTTCACAACATCAAGGCGTTAGAGACGTTGAAGGGTATGGCAGAGAGAGGAAAGGGGAAGGGCGGGAGAGAGGAGAGTCTGAAAGCTCTGAGGTGTATTGTTGATTGGTGGGTCGGGGGAGGTGCGCCCAATCGGAAACTAAGGTGTGGATTATGGATTGGGGTCTAATATGAAGGCTAACTTTTCTTAGGTATTTCCGGGACCAACCTTTGCTTCATCCATCCGTTACCAATGAGCACCTACTCGTATGGCATTTTGAGGACTGGTTGAAGAAATACTTCTTCTCTATCCTCCAAATTCTAGAGGTATGTCGTTCCCATATTTGTTTACGCCGTCGTTTGACGAGCTATCAAGACACTGTCCCTGGATCCTCTGCTCTATGTGCGGACGCAAACGATCAGTCTCATATTCACTCTTCTCCGCGACAAGCCAGAGCAGGAGCAAAATCTGTTGCGTCTCCTCGTGAACAAGCTGGGGGACACTGAGAAGACACTCTGTTCGCGTGCCTCATACCACCTCCTTCAACTATTGCAAACACATCCGTCCATGAAATCCGTCATTGTACGCGAGATAATTGCATTGGTACTAAAGCCTAAAACCGCCCCATCAACTTCGTCTGCTCCGACGCAGGGAAAGCATATCCGTTTCACGGACGCTGAAGCAGCCAAGCCGAAACCGAAGCCAGCTGAGAGGGGGGGTAACTCGCATGCGAGATACTATGCGACCGTGACGTTCAACCAGATTGTCTTGACGCCAGCAGACAAGGGTGTTGCCCTCAAGCTGCTCGATGTGTATTTTGAGATGTTCAAGGAACTGCTAGGCGAGGGAGCAGAGGACGTCGATGGTGCTGAGGATGCCACCGGTCGAGAGGAGGTCAAGACGGATAAGAAAGGTCGGGTTA